>Ga0214467_1000223_pt1 | contig 15114 bp, 15 predicted proteins | sample RVTome_8_FD_187339 | JGI IMG/M metagenome (GOLD analysis project Ga0214467, IMG submission 187339) | Soil microbial communities from uranium-contaminated site in the Upper Colorado River Basin, Wyoming, United States - RVT160D0 HiSeq ...
TTCCGTGACGGCGACTCCTCACCCCGCGCTCATAAGCGCTAGACGGTCCCAGCGAACAGATCGTGGTCATTGAGTCCCCCTATGCGGGGACCTACGTACCACGATCTGTTCCGGGCCTGCGCTTTGCCCAGAATGTCGCCGCACACTCCGCGGTCATCGGCCGGCGGGCGCGACTGTGGACAGACCTACACGCCTCGACCCCGAAAGGTCTAATAGAGACTCCCGGCGGTGACGACGGCGGCCGTGGCGGCGACGATGTCCGCGATCCGTTCGTAGTCGAGGGTTTCCGGCGTGTCCGTGGGCTGGTGGTAGTGCGGGTTGCGGAAGTTGGCGGTGTCGGTGACCTGGATCGCCGGCATCCCGAGATCCCAGAAGGGCTTGTGGTCGCTGCGGGCGAAGTCGTGCACGAACGGCGCCGCCCGGCCCAGCAACGGCCCGAGCAGCGGTAGGTCGACCGGGTCGCGGGCCAGCATGACCGCGTCGCCGGCGCGTGCCATCGCCTCAGGGGCGAAGAGCCGGCCCCGCGGCTCGTCGAGGCGCTCCACGTCCGTGCGGATCCGCGCCCTGTCGACCCGGCCGCGCAGCCGCTCCAGGTGAACGGTGGCGGGGCGGGCCAGCCGGGGCTCCGCGGCGCCGAACACCTAGACCGGTGCGCCGCTGCGCTCGGCGGCGTCGATGACGGACTGGAGCGCGGCGAGCAGCGCCCGCCCGGTCTCGAGGTCGAGCTCGACGGCCACGCGGGCGGACGGGCCGCGGGCCGGGTCGACGAAGTCCAGCAGCAGCGCGTGGTCGAAGCGGGAGCCGACCGCGTGGTCGAAGCCGACGTTGGCGGCGGTGACCGGAAACCAGCCCGCGCCGCCCTTGGCGGCCCCGGCGGCGGGCACCGCCTCGGAGATGTTCGTGCACATGGCTAGCTCCCGGAAGTGAGGTGGCGGCCGAAGAAGTCGAAGACCTTCGCCCAACCGTCCATAGCGGACTCGGGGCGGTACGCGGCGCGGTGGTAGTAGAAGAAGCCGTGGCCGGCGCCGGCGTACCGGTGGAACTCGTACTCCTTGCCGTGCTTCCTGAGCTCCTCCTCGTGCCGGTCGACGAGCTCGGGCGTCGGGTACTGGTCCTGGTCGCCGAAGAGGCCGAGCAGCGGCGCGGACAGGCCGGCGGTGTAGTCGAGCACCGAGACCGCCGGCCGCGCGGACCGCCGCGGTGACGTCGTCGGGGTCGCCGTGGCCGGTGCGGCAGTAGAGGTCGGGGCAGATGACCGTGTACCCGTGGTCGGCGAAGCGGCGGGCGAACTCCCGGTAGAGCTCGTCCCACCCCGGCATGTGGTGGGCGAGCACCACGCCGGGGAAGGGGCCGGGCCCTTCGGGACGGGCGACGTACGCGTGGATGAGGTCGCCGTCGCCGGCCTGGTAAGCGGTGACGCCGGCGAGCAGGCCGGCCGGCGCGTCAGTGCGCTGTGAGTTCCACACGTGGACACCCTAGAAGAGCGTCATGGGCCCCACCGGCACGGGCCGCGGGAGTGGCGCGAGGTCGGGCACCTCGGCCCGCACGGCGTCGTGGAAGCGGCGGGCGAGCGCGGGCGCGTCGGCGTTGTCCGGCGTGTGGATGAAGACGGTCGGCGAGCGGCCCTCGCGCAGCCACCCGGCGGCGATGCCGACCCAGCGCCGCCAGCCCTCGACGGTGCGGCCGGTGTCGTCGCGGCCGAGGTAGCGGACGATCGGCCGGCTGGTCAGCGCCCTCGTGCGCAGCGGCATCCGCGGCTTCTTCAGCCACGCGTCGCGCTCGGCGTCGCTGGTGGGCGGGCTCGCGAAGAACGCCGTGGTATCGAAGGGGATCCACTCGGCCCCGGCGGCGGCGAGCACCTCCTCCAGCCGCGCCGACGCGCCCGGGTCGTCGAAGAACCCGGCGTGGCGGACCTCGACCGCGTATCGGTGGTCGACGGGCAGCCGGCGCAGGAAGCGCTCGAGCACGGGCAGGTCGGCGGGAGCGAACGACCCGGGCAGCTGGATCCAGAGCGCGTGCGCCCGCGGGCCGAGCGGCTCGATCGCGTCGAGGAAGGCGGGCAGCGGCTCACCCGCGCTGGCCAGCCGGTACTCGTGCGTGATGGCTCTGGGCAGCTTGAGCACGAACCGGAAGTCGGGGTCGGTCTGCCCCGCCCACGAGGCCACCGTCTCCCGCGTGGGCGTGGCGTAGAAGGTGGTGTTTCCCTCGACCGCGTCGCACCAGCTCGCGTAGTGCCGCAGTCGCTCGTGCTGGGGGAGCGGGTGCGTGATGAAGCGCCCCTGCCACGACTTGAGCGTCCACATGGCACAACCCACATGAAGGCGCATGCCCCCATCTCACCACAGCCGCCGCCGAGGAGCCCCACCAGGAGGAGCACGGCGGCGGCGATGGCGATCGTCGCCCACGGGACCGGCGCCGCCGCGGGCTCATCCGTCGCGGGGATGTCGCAGGTCACGGCCGCGGGTGCCGCCGGGACCTGAAACTGGGCGTCGCACCGGGCGACCGCGGGCAGCGCCATCTCGGCGGTCACCGTCCACTGGCCGGAGGGCAGCTGGCCGGAGTACGTGAGCGAGCCGCTGCCGTCGCCGATCGCGCGCAACGGCACCGGCCCGACCCGCTGCCCCTGGGCGGTCGCGGTCAGGATCGCGCTGGCCGCCCCGGTCACGGGGTGGCCGTCCGTCCACTTCGCGGTGATCCAGACCGAGCCGGCGCCGTCTGAGTGGACAGTCAGGACGGCGCCGGCATGGGCGAGGAACATCAGGAGCCGAACGCCTTGACTTCCAGCAGCCCGACCGATCCGGCGCCGCTCCGCAGCAGCACCCGCAGCCGCGTCGTGCTCACGCTGCTGAAGGTCACCCGGTTGTACTGGTTGAGCGCGGTGGGGTAGCCACTCGCCCCGGGCACGTCGACGTACGCGTTGCCGTTCCAGGACTGGAGCCTCCACGACGCGGGCACCCGCACACCGCCGTTGTCGTCGAAGAAGTACACCTCGGCGGAGGTGAGGGTCTGCGCGGCCGACCAGGTCAGCAGCGCCCACTGCTCACCGGTGTTGGGCCAGGTGCCCCAGCGCGGGTTGGCCGTGTCGTTGGAGGTGGCGGGTTCGGCGCCGTCGTTGATGGCGCCCACGCTCTCCCACGAGGAGGTGTAAGAGGCGGACGCCGTCGCGGCCAGTGCCTTGTTCGGGCTGGGCTGGGGGTCGCCGCCCCCGGTGCCCCTGATGAGGAACAGGTTGTCCGCCACGTTGAAGTTGTTCGCCAGGTAGGAGCCGGCGGCCGGGTTGGTGTGGTAGTAGTCGTCGTGGTTGCAGTCCAGCCGGTTGTCGTGCGCGCGGTCGGCGCACCTGGTCTGGATGACCACGTTGGGCCCGTCCTTGTAGCACATGACGTCCCACTCGTCGACGCAGTGCGCCGCGCCCGAGGCGTTGGGCGCGTTGTTGTTGACCGCGCCGAGCGTGTGGCCCAGCTCGTGCGCGGCCACACCGGCGCTCCAGCAGCCGTTGTCGGCGCGCGCGTACTCCGGGCCGGAGTTGGAGCGGTTGGCGTCGCTCTTGCGCGTGTCGCCGGCGAAGCCACCGATTCCACAGTAGACGTCGGCGTCGACGAACTGGAGGTACTTGCGGTCGGTGCGGGTGTAGCCGGCGGCCCTGACCGCGTTGAGCAGCGGCGCCCAGTCGTTCGCGTTGAGCGCCGAGTCGGCGATCTGCACGTCGCGCACCACCGGGCGGCAGGCGCCGTTGACGTTCTCGGTCACGTAGCGCACGTGGCGCTCGCCGCCGGTCTCGCGGGCGCTCTCGTTGAAGATGACGTCGACACCCTCGGCCAGCGAGCGGAAGGTCTCCAGGTACTGCGCGTAGCGGCTGGTCGAGCCGCGCACGTAGAGCACCTCGACGCGCCGGCCGGAGGTGCCGTCGCCCTCGCAGACCGCGAGCGCGCTGGCCCCGGCGGCCGCCGGCGCGGCGGCGAGGGGCTGGATGCGGCGCTTGACCGAGAGGCCGGGCGGCGCCGGGTCCGGGCCGTGCGTACACATGACCGGTGTGACGCCCTTGACCTGCAACATGCCGGCGCACGGGCCGTCCTTGGCCACCGCCAGTCCACTGTAGATCATGCCGTTCGCGGCGTCGTTGCGAGGCAGCGCCGGCTCGGCCGACTCGCCGGCGAACGCACTGCCGCCGAGGAGTCCGATGAGGACGGTGATGGTGAGGGCGCCGGCGGCCAGCGCCATGCGCCGGCGGTGATAGGGATGATCGGGCATTCGCGGTTTCCCTTCCGGAGAGAAACGGCGCGCCGCCCGGAGGCGCGGGGAATTTGTCGTAGACAAGCAGTAAAGGTCATCGATGTCAAGTCCGTCTATGCCGGTACGCTGACCGCCGTGAGCGTGAATCGACGTACGCCGGCCGCCGCGAGGGCCTCGGCCGAGGTGCGGGCGCTGGTCCGCTCGGGTGGCAACCTCGTCCCGCTCGGCACCGTCTACAGAGGATTTCGCCAGTTCACCGCCAACCGGGAGATCCGCACGCCGGCCGACCTCGACGGCATCAAGCTGCGCCTCCCGCCGGTGCCCGACTGGGTCGCGGTCTGGTCGGCACTCGGCGCGGTGCCCGTGCAGGTGCCGCTGACCGGTATCTACGAGGCGCTGCGCACCGGCGTGGCCGAGGCCTCCGAGGGCGACCTCACCCAGATCTCGTCGCTGCGCCTCTTCGAGGTGCGGTCGCACCTGGCCCTGACCGGCCATCTCGTCGGCTTCGGCCTCGTGGCCGCCAACGCCTGCTTCCTGCGCGGCGTGCCCTGGCCGCACAAGGTCCGCGGGGCGATGCGGGCCGCCACGCAGTGGGGCTCCCGCTTCATGGCCGACCGCGAGGCCACGCTGCTGACCGAGCTCGCGGCCGCCGGCATGGCGGTCGTCACCCCGGACGCGGCGGCCATCGAGGCGGCCGCGAAGCCCGCGATCGACCAGCTCTTCGCGACCACCTGGGACGTGACCACCTGGGCGGAGATCTTGGCGCTCTAGTGCGGCGACCAGTAACGCTCGCCGAGAGAATTCAAACCTGGAGAGAGATTTGCGCTACCGCGATGCCCGTTGTGGTCCGGACCGCTGCTCCCGCGGCCTCACCCTCCGCGTCACACAACCAAACCGAGCCAGCCCCACCCGCCCACTCGGCCAGTGGGGCAGCGCCACGCCCCGCCGAGCCATGGGATCGCCGTCCCAGCAGCCGGACTGGCCGTGCGGCACCAGCAGATCTTGGTACTGATCCGCTGTCCTGGCTACGGATCAGTACCAAGAACTGCTGTGCTCGACCCTGCAGCCACGGGCGCGCAACCCACCCCCGTCAGTGCCATCCCGGCGGCCATCGGCCCGCATGCCAAGCGTTACGAAGCCAAGTGGTACAACCGCAACCGGTCGCCGGGCGACCGCGACGGCCCCTGGAAGCAGATCAGCTGACCACACGCGCTGCCTCGGTCAGCGGCATAGGTGGCCGATGCCGTGGCGGTCGAGCCAGGCCACCGTACGTGGTACGAAGCCGGGTGCGGTGGCGCCGGCGCTGACGTCGGTGGCCACCACCGGCACCTGGGCGGCGAGCGGGAGCAGCGTCGCCTCGAAGCAGGCCGGCGTGGCGCAGGCCGAGCGGTCGTGCACCACGAAGGCGGCGCCCACGTTGTGGCCGGCCGGGTCCGCGGGGCGGTGTGCCAGCCACCGGCTCAGGTCGTTGCCGGCGTCGAGGCCGCCGGCGAGGACGACGTTGAACGAGCCCCAGATGCGGAGCACGCGGATCACCTCCTGCGGGCCCTGGGGTGGGAAACCGAGCTCCACGCAGGTCGGACCGCCGTTCTGCCAGCAGTCCCACGCTATCGCCGGGTCGGTCGTGCCGACAGGCGGAGCCAGCGGGTTGGTCACGTCGAGGACCACGGCGTTGTCGCCGCCGAGGCGTTCGGCCATCGACAGCCAGAGCGAGGTCGCGCTCAGGCCGGTGGTCGGGCGCACCGACAGGATCGGCGTGATGCCGCTTCGTAGCAGCCGCTGCGCGTACGCGACCGCCGCGTCGGTGTACGCGACGCGGTGCGCGCGCCGCGCGACGGGGTCGCCTTCGCTGAGGCCCCAGCACTCGTCGCCCAGCACCATCCGCACCGCGTTGACCCCACGCGCCCGCAGCGCCCGCACGGCGGCGTCGTCGACCGGCCCGTCCCAGGCGACCGGCACGCCGCACGCGGCCGCCACCGTGGAGCGGACGATGCCGCGTGGCCGCCAGGCGCGTGGGTTTCGCTCGACGGTGACGATGTGGTCGCCGGACACCTTGAGGGCGGGCGCGGTGCCGGGCGGGGGAGGGCTCAGCACCCGGATGCCGCGTACCTCGGCGGTCGCCCGGTCACCCGCGTCGTCGACCGCGGTCGCGTAGATCCGGGTCCCGCCGGTCGGCTGGACGCCGCGCCAATCCCATCCGTACGGCGCCGTGGTGTCGACGCCGAGCAGAGTGGTGCCCGCGCGGAACTCGACCCGTTCGATCCGCCGGCCCGCGGCCGCGGTCGCGCTCGCCCGGATCGGGATGGTGGCCCCCGCCGGGTGGTAGTCGTTGACCAGCGGCGAGGTCAGCGCCACCGAGGGCGGCATCGCGCCGGGCGCGGGGGTGGACGGCGGCGGCGACGAGCGGGGTGGGCTGCCGGACGGAAGGTCTACATTGCACGGCAGCTCGTTGAACGTGTAGTCGACCGGCTCGAGGTTCTCGTCGCGGTACTGACCGCCGAACCGCACGGTTACCGAGCCGCCGGTGGGCAGGGTCTCGCCCTCCGGAGGGCGGAGGATCGTGATCGGGTACATCTCGCCGCTGCCAAGCCGGTATCCGGGCGGCAGCTGGTCGTTTCCCATCGTGATGATCTGACCGCTGCCGGCGATCCGGAAGCGCAGGTACCAGCTGGTGGACGGCGCGCCGAGGTTGGTCAGGGTCAGCTCGGCCCAGTAGCCGTTGGACCACTCGCGCAGGATCTTGTAGTCCACAGTGCACGCCATGACCGCGTAGGCGGGGCGCATCACCATCACCATAGCCCCGGCGACCACAACCACGATCGCTCCGACGAACGCGATGATCCGGCGTCGCATCCCATTCCCCCGAATATCGATGGAAGTCACTTCCGCTCGGCCCCACCATCCGGCCCGCGGCCGCGCCTGTCAATAGAACGGGGGGTGCGGCGGCATGATGTGCGATGACGGGAATGCGCGGCTGGCCGCTGCCGCGAGTTCGCCGGTGCGTGGGTGGCGGCCACGGACGAGCCGCGCCGGCTGCTGTCCGGTGAGTACGCGTTCCTCACCGATCTGCAGCGCGGCGCGGCTGGTCCGGACTGGAAGCCCAAGCGCCGGCGCAGGGCCGCGCGCTTCCTGTCCACTGTCGACGGTCTTACCGGGTGGAGCCGACCGGTACCTTGTCCTCGGTCACGTCCTGCTCGACGGCCGGGGCGGGCTGGTCGGCCCGGCGGAGGACGACCAGGCAGACGGCCGCGAGGGTCACGAAGATGGCCGCGCCCACGCCGCTGACCACGTTGAGGCCGGAGGTGAAGGCGGACCGGGCCAGGTCGAGGAGGGGGCCCTGGTTGGTGGCGTTGACCGCGACCGCCAGGCTCTCGTTCATCGCCGCCGCCAGGCTGGCCGGCAGCCCGGTGGGGAGGCCGTCGGTGACCTCGCCGCGGTAGACGAAGGTGGCCAGGCTGCCCAGCGTGGCGATGCCGACCGCGATGCCGAACTCGCCGCTGGTCTCCATCACCGCGGCCGCCGAGCCGGCCTTCTCCGGCGGGGTGGCGCCCATGATGATGTTGGCGGTGAGGGCCATCGGCAGGCTCATGCCGGCGGCGGCGAGCACCAGGCCGGCGATCAGCCAGCCCAGCCCGCCCTCGGCCGGCACCCGCGCCATCACGGCGAAGCCGGCCGCCGAGATCACCAGGCCGGACGCGACCACGTGGGAGGTGCGGAAGCGCTGGGCCAGCCGCGGCGCGAGCTGGAAGCCGCTGATCATCGCGACGTTCTGCGGGATCAGCCACAGCCCGGCGGTGAGCGGCGAGAAGCCCTCCACCAGCTGGAGGTACATGGAGGAGACCAGGCTGACGCCGGCCATCACCAGGCCGCCGAACCACATCGTGGACAGCGCGGCGCTGAACCGGCCGTTGGTGAACAGCCGCAGGTCGAGCAGCGGGTGCTCCAGCGTGCGCTGCCGCCGCACGAACGCCACGCCGCACGCGAGGCCGGCGACGGTCGCCGCGATCGCGGTGGTGTGCACGCCGTCGCGGGCGAAGCTCTTCAGCCCGTAGATCACCGGCAGGATCGCGGCCAGGGACAGCGCCACGCTGATCACGTCGAGGCGGCCGGCGTTCTCGTCCTTGTACTCCGGCAGCACGACCGGCCCGAACACGAGCAGCAGCGCCATCACCGGGATGCCGAGCAGGAAGGCCGCGCCCCACCAGAAGTGCTCCAGCAGCGCGCCGCCGACCAGCGGGCCGATCGTCATGCCGCTCATGAAGCAGGCGAACCAGATCGCGAGCGCCTTCCCCATCTGCTTGGGGTCCGGGAACATGTTGCGGATCAGCGCCATCGTGGACGGCGCCAGCGTCGCGCCGGCCACGCCGAGCAGCGCGCGGCTCGCGATGAGCATCTCCGCACTGGTCGAGTAGGCGGCCATCACCGAGGCCAGCCCGAACGCGGCGCCGCCGATCAGCAGCAGCCGCCGGCGGCCGATGCGGTCGCCGAGCGTGCCCATCGTGACCAGGAAGCCGGCCAGCAGGAACGAGTAGATGTCGAGGATCCACAGCTGTTCGGTGCTGGACGCGCCGAGGTCCGCGCTCATCTGGGGGAGCGCGAGGTAGAGCACGCTGACGTCCAGCGACAGCAGCAGGGTGGGCAGCGCCAGGATCGCGAGCCCGAGCCAGGCGCGGCGGGTGGCCCGCGGCGCGGCTTCGGTGGCTGATGCGTACATGTCTCTCGATCTCCTTCAGTCTCTTTCCCGGTATGACTGGCCGGGCGTGGAAAACTCATCGAGCCGGACGTGCCGGACCGGTGGCCAGCCGTCGTCGCGCGCCCCGGCGGTGAGCCTCCGGGCCGTCGCGGCCGCCGCTGGAGCGCTCACCACCAGGACTTCCGTGGCGTCCGCGCCCAGCTCGGCCGCGTGATCGGCGACCCACCGCAGGGTGTACGCGGCGCCGTCGGCGCTGTGCGGCCCCGTGTCCGCGCAGCGCAGGTCGACGACCACGGCGCCGGTCCCGTTCGCCAGAGCCGCCGCGCACTCCGCCCGGCTCCCCGTCCCGAACCGGTCCGGCGCCAGGAGCAACGCCACCGCCCGTGCCCGGCCCGTGGCCGCCGGCCAGGTCACTCCGGCGGACACCTCGCCGGTACGCGGCCGCAGCAGCAGCACCGCCGTCCGTTGTTCCATGGACGGACCGTGTCACGGCGCGCGGTGCCGGGGGAAAGGCCTGCTCGGCATAGGTCCTATGCCGCGACGGCATGCCCACCGGCCGCGGTGCGCGCATACGCTACGGGCATGATCGAGCTGCCCAAGGCACCGGACGCGATCGAGCTGCGGCACCTGCGGGCCTTCGTCGCCGTCGCCGAGGAGCTCAACTTCAGCCGGGCCGCGAAGCGCCTGTTCATGACCCAGCCCGCGCTGAGCCGGCAGATCCAGTCGCTGGAGCGGCTGATCGGCGTCGAGCTGCTGCGGCGCTCCACCCGCCAGGTCGAGCTCACCCTCGCCGGCGAGGCGCTGCTGCACCGCACCCGGCCGATGCTGGGCGACCTGGACCAGGCCGTCGCCACCACCCGCTCGCTCGGCGACGAGCAGCAGCAGCGGCTGGCCCGCCTCACCCAGCCGGTCGCGGACACGATGGGCAAAGGGCTGGACGAGTTCCGCGAGGCGTACGAGGCGATGAACGCCCAGCTGCCCACACCCGAAGGGATCAGCGCGCGGCCGGTGCGGGCCGGCGGGGTGCCGAGCCTGGTATACGAGACGGAGCCCGGCACCGCACCGACCGTGCTGTTCGTGCACGGCGGCGGCTACTTCACCGGGTCGGCCTTCGGCAGCCGCCCGCTCGCCGGCGTGCTCAGCTCACTGACCGAGCGCGCCACCCTGGTGCCGGACTACCGGCTCGCGCCCGAGCACCCGTACCCCGCGGCCGCCGAGGACGTGGCCGCCGCCTACACCTGGCTGGCCACCCGCACCCAGCCGGACCGGCTGGCGGTCGTCGCCGAGTCGTCCGGCTGCGGGCTGCTGCTCTCCGCGCTGCGCCGGGTCCGGCAGGCCGGCGACCCGGGGCCGCTGCCCGGCCGGATCGTGCTGCTGAGCCCGGCCATCGACCTGGAGGGGCGCTACCTCGACCAGCTGCCCGAGGGCGACCCGCAGGCCGAGATGCTCCGCGAGCTCATGGCGCGGTCGATGCCCATGTACCTCGACGGGCACCCGGCCGACGACCCCGCGGTCAACGCGCTCTACGACGACCTGACCGGCCTGCCCGCGATGCTGGTGCAGGTCGGCGCGCAGGACTTCTGCCTCCACGACGCGCGCGAGCTGGTCGACCGGGCCCGGGACCACGGCGTCGACGCCCAGCTGGAGCTGTACCCGGTGGTGACACACGTGTTCCACCACTACTGGTCGTTTCTGCCCGAGGCCAGCCGCGCCCTCGAACGGACCAGCGCGTTCGTCAACGCGTGAGCGGCACCGGTGCGGGACGCTCGACCGTGGTGGTGAGGTCGATCCGCCGCCCCTCGGCCGCCGAGTCGAGGAGCGCGGTCATCACCTCCAGCACGTGCAGGGCGAGCGCGCCGCTCGCGCGGCCGTCCGAGGTGACCTGGTCGATGAGGCCGATGCCGCGGCCGGCGCCCACGTAGCCCGCCGACGGCTCCAGCGCGCGCCAGCCGGTGCCACCCAGCTCGAACACGCGGGACTCGCCGTCGAACTGGTTGGGGTCGGGGACGGAGAGGGTGCCGGTCTCGCCGTGCACCTCGATCGGCGACGCCGCCGTGGCCACGCTGTCGAAGCTGGTCGTGATCGTCGTCAGCGCGCCGTTCGCGTGTTCGAGCACGCCGGTCACGTGGCTGCCCACCTCGACCGGGATCCGCTCGCCCGCCCGCGGTCCGGAGCCGATGACCCGCTCGCCGCGCAGCCGGCTGGCCGCGCCGGTCACCGCGCGGACCGGGCCGAGCAGGTGGACGAGCGCCGTGACGTAGTACGGCCCCATGTCCATCAGCGGGCCGCCACCGGCGACGTAGTAGAAGTCGGGGTTGGGATGCCAGCGCTCGTGGCCGGGCGTGACCATCACGGCGGAGGCCGCGATCGGCCGCCCGATCAGGCCGGCGTCGATGGCGGCGCGCGCCGTCTGGGTACCCGTGCCAAGCACCGTGTCCGGGGCGCAACCCACCCGCAGGCCGGCCGCGGCGGCCGCGTCGACGATCGACCGCCCGTCCGCGAAGGTCACGGCGAGTGGTTTCTCGGCGTAGACGTGCTTGCCGCCGCCGATCGCACCCAGCGCGATCTCGGCGTGTGCCGCGGGGATCGTCAGGTTGAGCACCGTGTCGACGTCCGCGCCGCCGAGCAGGTGGTCGACGCTCACGGCCGCCGCGCCCGGGATCTCGGCGGCGGCCGCCGCGGCCCGGGCGGTGTCGAGGTCGGCCACCGCGGTGACGCGCAGGTCAGGGTGGCCGACGAGGGTGTTCAGGTACTGCCGGGAGATGACGCCGAGTCCTACGATGCCGACGCGGTGCGGCTCGCCCACAGGATGCCCCTCTCGATGACGGTGCGCACGCTCGGATGCTCCAGCACGTCGAGGCTGTGCCCCGGCGTGGTGACGACGATGCGGCCGGCGCCCCACCGCCGGGTCCAGATCGCCGGCGAGGTGATCGGCCGGTGCCACGGGTGCCACTCCTGGATCGGGTGCGTGGTCGTGGCCAGCACGTCGATCAGGTCGTCGTGCAGCACCCAGTACTGCTCGGTGACCAGGTCGAAGTCCTCGACGCCGGTGGTGATCGGGTGCTCCCGGCCGAGCGCGGTCATGTTCACCGTGTGCGGCAGGTAGTTGTCCTCCTGCCCGCCCTGCCGCTCGCACGGCTCCTTGCCCGGGTGGGTGGCGAACTGGCCGCCCACCAGCTGGAGGTAGTCGGAGGAGGCGCGGTACGAGTCGCAGATGCCGCCGTGCCAGCCGGTGAAGCCGGTGCCGGCCTCGACCGCCGCGCGCAGCCCGGCCACCTGCTCGCCGCTGATCTGCGACATCGTCATGCACTGCAGCACGAGGTCGGTGGCGGCCATCTCACCCGCGTCGGCGTACACCTCGGGAGACTCCTCGACGCGCACGGTGTAGCCGGCGCGTTTCAGGAACGGGATGTACATCTCCGTGGCCTCGACCGGCTGGTGACCCTCCCACCCGCCGCGGACCACCAGAGCCTTCAACGTCACGGTCGACCCCCTCGAAACTGCTTGGCGATGAGCGCGAGCAGCGCGTCATGCGTTTCCTGGTCGGCGGAGGCGAGCAGGCCGCCGGTGCCCTCGTCGACGGGCTGCCCGCGCAGGCCGGTCACCACACAGCCGGCCGCCCGGCAGATGGCGACCGGGGCGGCGAAGTGCACGTTGTCGCGCAGGTCGGTGTCGCTCAGGTACGCCGCCCGCCGCCCGGCCGCGACCCACACCAGCGACAGCGACGTCGACATGATCCGCAGGCCGAAGCGCCGCGTGAACGCCAGATCGCTGATCAGCCGCACCGCGCGGAAGCCCGGCCCGTTGGCGAACGGCGGATCCACGTCGACGTCGACGAGCGGCACCGTCGCGGCAGGGCTGAGCGGCTGGTCAGCCCCGTCTCGCCGCACGCGCGCCGCGCTCCCGTCGGCCCAGAAGACCTCGCCGCTGAACGGGTCGGCCGACGCCGCCGCGGTCACCTCCCCGCCGCTACGCAGGGCGACGTTGACGGCCACGAGCGGATCGCCGGCGGCGAAGTTGAGCGTGCCGCAGAGCGGGTCGACCAGCCACACCCGGTCGGCGCCGGGATCGCCATCGCGGCCGGACTCCTCCGCCAGCACCGCGTCGTCCGGGCGCGCGGACCGCAGCACATCGAGGATCGCCTTCTCCGCCTCGATGTCGGCGGCGGTGGCGAAGTCGGTGCCGCCCTTCGCGTACCGGTCGAGCGGCTGACCGAACCTGGCCCGCACCACCGCGGCACCCGCCTCGGCCGCGGCTATGGCGAGGTCCGCGTCAGACATACCTTGATCTTATCGGGCGGTCCGGACGAGCCGCTCAGTCACCGCGACCTCATCGATGTCAGCGACCGCCGCCGAAATTGGGTTGCCCCGCGTGGGCCGGTGCCGGCAACCTCCGGAGCGTGATCGATCCCCAGCCGGCGCCGCCCGCGCCAGCGGCCGTCGCCTACGTCCGCGACCTGCTCCGCGGGCTGGACGCGCCGTGGTTTCTCTGCGGCGGATGGGCCGCCGACGACTGGCTCGGCCGGCGCACCCGCGAACACTGGGACGTCGACATCGCGGTCTTTCACGACGACCAGCGCGCCATCTTCGCGTACCTCCCGGGCTGGGCGCTGGTCGGCCACGACCCCAACGTCCCGGACGACACCACCGAGCAGTGGAACGGCCGGCAGCTCGACCCGCCCGCCCACATCCACGTCCCCCGGCTCGGCAGCTCGCTGTCGACGTCGCCGGAGTTGACGCACAGCGAGTTCGAGTTCGAGTTTCTGCTCAACGAGCGCGCCGGCCAGGAGTGGATCCTCAACCGGGAGAAGGGCGTCACGGTCTCGCTGGAGCGCCACGTCCGGCAGTCATCCTGGGGCCCGCCCACGGTCGCCCCGGAGATCGTCCTCTTCCACAAGGCCGGCGGGCACCTGACCGCCGCGGAGCTCAAAGCCGGCGGCGACGGCCCACGGCCCCGCGACGAGCAGGACTTCTTCGCCGTCCTGCCCACCCTCGCCCCGGCACAGCGCACCTGGCTCCGCGACACGCTAGCGACAGCACGACCAGCACATCCCTGGCTCGCCCACCTATAGAGAGCTTTCGCGGTCGTGGTCGCCGTTCTTTAAGCCCATTTTTGCCCGGGCCGGCGGGTCCGCGGTGGTCGTCGCTACCCCTTGCCTCCGGCGGGAGCGCTCCGGACCATCAGGATGGGGGTAGTGCCATCCCGGCGTCCATCGACCCACACGAGCGGAGCAGACCAACGCCCGGGGCGCCAGGCTTGGGGTGCTTTCTGTTGCGGCCGTCTGGGGGGGCGCCCCGGGCGCTGGCCCGCTTCAAGCCCATGCGGGTCGATGGCCGTCGGGATGGCACGCGGGGGTTGTGCGGCGGGCAGCCGGCCGGGGTCGGGGGTGGGCGGGTCCGTGGAAGATGCTCCGTTTGTGCGTGCAGCTCGACAGCTTCCACGACGGCGCCTCGTCACCCGCGCTCATGAGCGGTAGGCGGTCGCAGCGAGCATCGTGGTCATTGAGTCCCCTATGGGCGGACGTCGGTTGCGGCGCCGTGGCATCCGGTGTCTGCCCTGACTTCGGGGGCAGACAAACCATGATCATTTGAGCTGATAGTTATGCATCAACGGAGAGTAGATCTAGACGACTTCGGGTCGCGGGGGCGACGGTAAATCGTCTAGATCTACCCACAGCATGGCTAGTGACGGCAGAGAAAACGACAATGGGTCCAAAGGTGGCGGCGATAGTGGCCTGAAGGTGCCACGACTGCGCATGATCATGCACTATCCAGCATTTCTGCGAAGACGAGGAGGACCGATGACGATGGAGGGGTGGCCGTCGCGGAAGCTGTCGAGCTGCTCGCACAAACGGAGCACCGACCCGGAAACCCGCCTCACTCGCACGTGACCCACACCGGTCGGCTGGCGCCGCCGCACACCCCCAAAGCACGCAGTGCCATCCCGACGGCCATCGACCCACATGTGCTTGAAGCGGGCCAACGCCCGGGGCGCCACCCCAGACGGCCGTAACAGAAACGATCAACGCTGGCGCCCCGGGAGTTGGTCTGCCCCGCTCGTGTGGGTCGATGGACATCGGGATGGCACCTAACCCCCATCCTGATGGGCCGGAGCGCTCCCGCCGGAGGCAAAAGGGGTAACGGCCAACCACCGCGAACCCGCCGGCCCGCGGGAGCAAACGGCCCGCC
>Ga0214467_1000224_pt1 | contig 15084 bp, 15 predicted proteins | sample RVTome_8_FD_187339 | JGI IMG/M metagenome (GOLD analysis project Ga0214467, IMG submission 187339) | Soil microbial communities from uranium-contaminated site in the Upper Colorado River Basin, Wyoming, United States - RVT160D0 HiSeq ...
AGTAGCGCCGCTGGGTCATCACATAGGTGGTGCCCTCGTCGGCGTCGATCACGGTGTACGCGGTGTCGAGCTCGGTGAACAGCGCGATCATCGCCTTGCCCACCGCGTCGAGCGCGACGTCCGAGTGCCGGACCGTGCCGATGTGGGACATCGCCCGGTGCGCCGCGTCGTGGATGCTGTTGAGGGCGACACCCGCGGTTTCCGGGCGCCTCAGCATCTCGACCTTGGTCAGGGCGGCCTGGGCCTGCCCCTTGATGTCGTTGGTGAGCTCGTTGTCGAGGCGGGTGAGCAGGTCCACGTTCGCCGCGTTGGTCGCGCCGATCAGCTGCTGCACCAGTTCGGCGATCTCCTGCGCGGTGTAGCTGCCGTCCCGGCCCTTGTCGAGCAGGCTGATGAGGATGTCGACGAACTTCTGGTAGTACTGGTTGCCACCGGTGTCCTCCCCTTCGGCGAACGCGGGCCGGGCGGTCGCCGACAGCACCAGCATCAGGGCGAGCACGGCGCCGAGGATCCGCCTCCTCATCCGCGTACCGCTCGCAGCGGCGGCAGGGCGCGCAAGGCCGTCCCGTAGGAGATGTTCTTGCCGGCCTCCCGCCGGGCGACGTCGAGGTGGGCGTCGGTGGGAGTGCTCGGGAAGGGCAGATCCACCGCGTAGCCGCCGAAGTCACCGTTGTAGGCCCAGCACCACATGTCCCAGCCGATGAGGTCGCCACGCTTGGGCCGCGGCATGATCTCCGGGTCGAACTGCGACCGGACGTCACAGTTGTTCGGCTTGAGCTTGACGACGACCGCTTCGTACCCGCTGATGAGGCCGGCGAGCAGGCCGGTGGTGGAGAGGCCGTACTTGGTGAAGCCGGCCATGGCGATGGAGTAGATGACGCCCATGAGCTTGCCGATGTTGTCGGCCGCGGCGGGGTCCTGCACCGCGTTGAAGTAGGAGTTGGACAGGGCGGCGCAGTCGACGGCACCGTTGACGAAGGGGCCGAGCAGGCTGCCCGGCATGCTGTCGATCTGGGCGAACTTGGTGACGGCGGCGTTCGTGCACGCCTCGACCTCGGCGCTGGCGATGGCGTCGATGTGGTTGAGGATCTCCTGCTTGGCGTTTTCGACGGCCGCGATGATTTCCCGCTTCGCCGCCTCGAGCTGCGGGTCCCCACCGCCGCCGTTGCCGCTGCGATTGGCGATGGTCACGACCGCGTTGATGATGATGTCGAACCAGCCGCCGAGCGCCGCCCGCGCCGGCTGTGCCGGGGCCACGACGCCTACCCCGACGGCCAGGCTGGCCACGACGCTCGCGGCCAACAGTCTGAGTCTCATGTGGACACCTCTCTCCCCAGGTGGTGAGTTGGGTCCATGCAAACAACGGCTCGCCGGCGCGGATGATGCCGTGACCATCCCGTTATCAAGCGCTACACATTCGCGCACGCGGATTGGACAGCGCAGAAACCCGGCGAAGTGCCGGGTCGGCGGATCCACAATGGATCGTCTATACGCAGGTGCCGCAGAAGGTGTCCATGACTGGCGAGGCGCCCGGGACGGGCAGCCGGCGCACGATCGGGTCGTCGACGGAAATCGGCACGGCCGGCGGAAGCCCCGATCCCTCGGGCGGGCCGGCGGCGGCGCAGGCGAGCCGTCCGCCCGAGCCGGGGTGGGCCACGAGGCAGACCGCCATCACCGGATAGTCCAGCTCGGCGGCCTCGAGCGAGCGGGCGAAGTGGGTCTGCCCCGTGGCGCCCGCGGTGTATTCGAGCAGCTGTCCCTGCCTGACCGACGACACCCCGTAATACATCAGGGTGAACCGGTAGTCCGGCTCCCACGGCTCCGGCGCGCAGGGGAGGATCCAGCCCGTCGCGGTGATGGTGCGGGCCGGCGTGGTCACCACGGTCAGCACGCCGCCCGCGCACGTCACGCCCATCCAGGGCGGCGGGTCGGGGGTGGCCATCGCCACCGACGGTGTGGCGAGCGTCAACGCCGTCACGGCCGCCACGAGCAGGCGCATCCGCGGAGGTCGCTTCATCTGGTCTCCTCGACTCCCGCCGCCGGCCCGAGACCCGGCACGTCGACCAGGCTCAGCGCACCGACAGCGACCCCCAACTGGAAGCGGTTGTCGACGCTCAGCCGGTCCATCAGGTCGCGGAGCGTGGTCGACACGGTCCGCCGGCTGACCCGCATCGACTGCGCGGCGCTCGCGTCGGTGTGCCCCCGCGCCAGCAGCCCCAACAGGGTCCGTTCCCGTTCGTTGAGCGAAATTGGCGGCATGCGGTGCTCCTGCCGGGTCCCGGCCGCCTCCCATTGCCGTTCGAACAGAGCGACAAGCGCGGCGACGACAGCCTCGTGAGTGATCTCCAGGTAGCCGTGGTCGAGATTGTCCGGGCTGACCGGCAGGAACGCCGTCCGGCGGTCCATGACGATCAGCTTCATCGGTGCCTGCGCCGCCTGCCGGTAATCCGGCCGGAGGTCGTCCGCTTGCCTGCCGTGCGCGACCATCGGGTCTTCGGCGTCGGCCGGCAGCGCGCCCAGCACCCGCATGCGCACGCCCCGGGTGAGCAGCGTGCGGTCCATCGGCACCGCCGACCGCGCCGCCTCCGCCTCGTAGGAGCGCTCCGGTTGCATCGCGAGGTGTTCGTGCCGGACGGCGCGGACAAGCTCGGCCAGCCGGGTCCTCGTCAGCTCCCGGCTCGGCAGGTGGCGCATGCCGTCGTCGAGCGGCACCGGGTCGGGCAGGACCTGGCGGAGAAGTGCCGGCCGCCGCCCGTGCCGCGCGCTCGAATGCCGCTCGCGCAGGGCCGGCACGACATTGTCGGGCTCCTGCGGCGTCCAGTGGACCACCCGCCGGCCGTTGCGCGGGCGGTGGTCGACCGCGCCGACCGAGAGCAGCTCGTCCAGGCCGCGACCCACGCGATGCCGCGGAAGCCCGAGGCCACGCTCGAGCTGAGCGGCCGTCTGCGCGCCGAACATGAGCATGCAGCGGTACATGAGGTCAGCGTCCGCGGACAGGCCCCAGACGGACAGCGACGGACCGAGCACGACCCGGTCAGTGCGACGCATCCGTACCACCGTCATGACGCTCAGCGAACCATCACACCGCCATGGGCTTCGATACCGTTACCAATCCGTGATACGTGCGGTGCACATTCCCGCAGCAGCGATCAGGGCGCGAAGAACCGGGCGGCGTCCTCACGGCGGAGGAGCTGGATCACCGTGATGTAGACGGCGATGTAGAAGAGGTTGCCGATCATCGTGAAGGCGCGCCACCCGCCGGGCAGCGCCGAGCTGGCGGCCAGGCCGAAACACGTGTTCAGCACGGTCATCCCCAGCAGCAGCCCGCACGCGGCGAACGTGAGCGTGCGCCCGATCGGCCGGCCGCGCAGGTCGAGGCGGACCAGGAAGATCGTGGCGGCGACGAGGGCGACGGCCAGTGCCGTGCCGACGACGACGTTGACGAACATGCCGACCTCGACTGTGGACCGGATGTCGTAGGAGGACATCCCCTCCTCCCGCGCCGCCGACTCGATCGCGTCGTGCAGGGTGTCCTGGTTGGCCAGCACCAGGATGGCGTTGACCACCGCCCACGCCGCCTGAGCCAGCAGCGCGCCCACCGCGACCGTCACGGAAAGCGGGCGGGTTCGGACCGTCGTCGTCATGGCCCCGCACTATATGGATCCGGCACAACCTTCCGGAGCTTCCGCCGGATGGAGCGGGGTGACCGCGCTGTATCGGGGCGTCCGCCGGTCACAGCTCCCGGATCAGCCGCAGAATGTAGGCGTGTTCGAAACGGGCGCCGATGCGGTCCCACTCGGCGAGGGATGTGGTGAGCGCGTCCCTTGTCGCCCTGGCGATCCGCCTTGGGCGTCCCGGCCGGCACGCACCTGGGTCCGCGTCGCGGTGGCGCTCACCGCGCTGTCGCTCGTGCCGCCGTTCCTGGTCGGCGCCAATCTCGCCACCGAGTGCGCGCTCGTGCTGGCACACCTGAGCGCCGCCGCGATCGTTATCCCCGTCATCGCCCGTCGGCTGGTTGCCTGACGACAGTTCGCCTCGGCACCCTGGGGTGCGTGCGGAGCGAGGCCGGCATCTCGGAGACGGTTACCCATCACAAGCGGAAGGAGCCCCCATGCTGACGCGGGTGGCAGAAGGTGTGCTGGTCCATCAGAGCGAGTTGCTTCAGAACAACACGGTTGTCGTACAAGGTAACGCTGGCGTGCTGCTCGTCGACGCCGGGATAACGGGCGACGAGATGACCTGCCTCGCGAATGACCTGTCCGAGCTGGGTCAGCCCGTTGTGGCCGGCTTCTCGACGCATCCGGACTGGGATCACGTGCTCTGGCACACCAAGCTCGGCGACGCGCCCCGTTACGGCACCGCCCGCTGCGCGGCCGACATGCGAGATCTGCTGTCCAACCCGGACTGGAAGGCCCGCGCCGCCGAGGGGTTACCTCCGGAAATCGCCGAGGAGACACCGCTGGACGTGTTCGGCCGGATTACCGGCCTACCCGCCGGGACCACGCGGATTCCTTGGGATGGCCCGCACGTCCGGATCATCGAACATCCGGCACACGCACCGGGCCACGCGGCGCTGTTCATCGAGGAACGCGGGGTGCTCGTCGCCGGCGACATGCTCTCTGATGTCTTCATCCCGATGCTCGACGACTGGAAGGGCACCAATGACCCGATCGAGGACTACCTCGTCGGGCTGCGGCTGCTCGAGGGCGTGGCGGGCGACGTCGATGTCGTCATCCCCGGCCACGGGTCCGTCGGCGGAGCTGATCAGCTCCGCGCACGGATCGAACTGGACCGGACGTATGTGCGGACCCTGCGTGACGGCGGTGTCGTCGACGACCCGCGGATCGGCCCATCGGCCAAGCCTGGCTGGGAATGGGTGAGCGACATACACGCGGGACAACTGCGGCAGCTCGCCAAGAAAAGAGAGCAGGACGGGACCTCCGGATAGGGATCCCATGCCGGCCGTTTCCCGAGTTAGGACAATTTAGTGCGCACCTCGGCCGTGGATGCGGTCGAGGGCGTGGCGGAGGTCGTCGGGCAGTGGATCGGCGGCGGTGAGGGTGTGGGCGCCGGCCTGGATCTGGATGGTGCGGTAGCGCCGGGCGGTGCGTACGAACTTGCGTATCGACCAGCCGGTGGTCTGCTCGATGAAGCGGCTGATGGCCAGGGCGGCGAACACGATGGTCAGGTGCGCTTCGATGGAGTCGCGCTTGTGGTGGTAGATCGGTCGGGCTTGCAGGTCGTGCTTGGACATGCGGAACGACTTCTCGACCTCGATGAGGCGGTGGTAGGCGCCGATGACGAACTGCGCGGTGACGGGTGTGCCGTCGGGGCAGGTGGCGAGGTTGGTGACGTAGCCTTTGAGCCCGGCCACGGCCCGTGCTTTGGCTTCCAGGTCGCGGTTGATGCTCTTCGTGGCCCCGGTCAGTTGCACGAACCGGTTGCGTTTGACCGCGGTCTTGCCGGCGACGGCCTTGTGTGCCTTGGCGATCTGTTCGTCGATGCCGTGCAGGCTGCGACGAGCCCGGCCGGCGCGGTACTGGTAGTAGATGACCTGATCGCGGCGCTTGTCAGCCGTGCCGGCCGGCCACGGTTGCACGAACACCTGTCCGTCGTCGATGTCTTGGTCGGGGTGCTTGGTGCGCCACTCGGCGACCACGTAGGGCACCTCGGGCACCCGGGCGCCGAGGATGAACGACAGGCCGGCGGCCTCGATCGCGTGCTGGTTGGCGGCTGAGACCATGCCGGCGTCCGCGACGACGGTCACGTCGGGCAGTTGGTGGACTGTCATGAACGACTGGATGGTCGGCAGCATCGTGGTCGTCTCGGCTTTGTTGCCCTCGAACGCGTTGACCATCAACGGGAACCCGGCGGCGTCGGTGAGCAGGCCGATGGTGATCTGTGGCTCCAGACGGCGTTCCTTGGAGAACCCCGGCTCGCGGAATCCGTCCCCGGTGTCTGTCTCGAAGTACAATGTGGACACATCGTAGAGCACCAGCGTGGCCGGACCCAGCTGTGTGTGCTGGGCGCACGCCTTGGCCAACCTCTGCCGCCACGCTTCTGTGGCGAACACGCGCGGCCGCCGCGTCAAGGTGCGGTAGAGCGGCGGGTCGATGCCCACTTCCTCCAGCACCCGCAACGAGTCCAGCTTGCTGGTCGGTTCGATGATCCGCGCGAGTACCAGTTGCCGGAACACCTCGTCCCTGGCGGGCGGCGTCGTGCAGACCCAGCGCCTGGTAGGCGTGCGCCAAGGCGTCCCACAGGTGACTCATCCTCGACGACCTGATCGGCAGCGGCCCACCACCGGCGTCGCCGGCGGGCCGCAGACCCAGGTCCAGCTCGCCCTGGCCGGCGGCCAGACGCTGCCGCGCGACCGCCTTGAGCACCTCCAGCTCAGCGTCGTCGTGCGCCGAACCGATGTGCTCGATCTCGCGCGACCCGCGCCAGGAGGAGTGCACGATCTGCACGGCCCGCGCGCCGGACCCGGTCTTGACCGTGCGTACGTACGGGGACACCAGCCCACCTTAAGACCCGCGTTTAGACTTGGTCTCAGAACTGCTCGGCTGGTTCTTATGGGGATGGGCTACTGCAACAAGTCGATCATGCTCGGTCGTGGACCAGCGCCAGGCGTTGAGCTGCGGGTCGCTATCCAAGTGGTGCATCGTCGTCTCGGCGATGAGTTCCGCGAGCCCGCGGAGTCTGAACTGTCGGCCGGCGTAACCTCGCCACCGGTGTCCGGGGTCCGCGGACTGCCGCTCACCCCCGACGACTTCTTGCGCTGACGGCGGGATCCGGGTGTTCGGCGTTCGGTCACTCGGCGCTAGGCGAAACGGGGCCCGGCGACACGGGATCCGGTGGCCGGGGGTCCTGTGGCGCCGGATACCGCACGGCTGCGGGAAAGCAGCGCAGCAGTGCGGCGAGTCGCGTGGTATCGCCCGCCACCTCGGTGTCTGCCCGCTCGACGGCGTCGTGCAGTGCCGCACCGGCGAACACCAGATCGCGCAATGTCGCCGCCTCCGGCACGGTCAGCCACGCATCGGGTTCGGCGTGCTCACCGTGGTCAGTACCGGGATGCTCATATGCTCGAGCCTACAAGTGAGTGAACCGAGCGCAGGCAGCGCTTGCGCTGGCTGCCGAGGCGATTGAACTTGTTGAGCAGCGCGGAGCGAGTCCGAGCAGATTGAGCGGAGGTGGGCGCATGTCGGCGACGAAGCTCCTGGTACTCGGTATCGTGCACCTCTCCGGCGGCGCGCATGGCTACCAGGTGCGGTCCGAACTGCAGAGCTGGCGTGCGGAGATTTGGGCCAAGATCAAGCCCGGCTCGATTTATCACGCGCTGAAGAAGGCGGCGGCTGATGGCCTCCTCACCGAACACGCCGAGCCGGGCAACTCCGGGCCGGAGCGCGTTCTGTACCGCGCGACAGCTCGGGGACGTGACGAGATAGTCGAACTGGTCCGCGACGGTCTGCGGCGCACCCACGACCCGGCCATGCTCAACGCGTCCATCGCCATGTTGCCCATGCTGACCAGGACAGATGCCATCGCGCACGTTAACGAGCGGGTCGCGCGCCTGGAAGCGGAGCTCGTAGAGCAGGCCAAGTGGCGGGAGCACCCCAATCGGGACACCCCCGAGCACGTCCGCGATCAGGCCGAACTGTGGGCGGGACACGCACGCACCGAACTGGAGTGGGCGAAGAGCCTGAGCAAACGACTGTCTGAGGGCGCCTACACCATGGCCGATGATCCGGGTTCGTGGCGAACGGTCTCCGATCACCTCAAGATACGCTTCTAATCAAACTTGACTAGACGTTTCCTCCTCGTGTACTCTGGCCAAGTAATCAAACTTGACTAGCGCAACCGATCCGTTCGCAACACCGAGAGAAGGACTCGAACCCATGGGAAAGCTCGCGATCGAGACGAGAGGGTTGAAGAAGAGCTTTGGCAAGACCCACGCGGTCGCGGGCGTGGACCTGGCCGTGAGCGCCGGGGGCGTGTACGGCGTGCTCGGTCCGAACGGGGCGGGCAAGACCACGACGATCCGGATGCTGGCCACGCTCACGGGCAGGTCGTGTCTGCCTCACTTTCGCGCAGGTGTCTGCGAAAGAACCATGGATGAATACGAGGATCCTGAGTTTCCGAGATGAGCGGAGTCCCAATGAAGATCACAGTTTGGGTTGTATCGGGCTTGTTGGCCCTGGGCTTCCTGGGAACCGGCGCGATGAAGGTGTTCCCGCCGGAAGCCGACGTGGCAGCGCTGGCCGAGGGTGTACCCGTCGTACTCATGCGGATCGCCGGGGTGGCCGAAATACTCGGCGCACTTGGCCTGATCCTGCCGGCCGCGACCCGGATCATGCCGATCCTGACGCCACTCGCCGCGTCCGGCCTGGTCGTCACGATGATCGGCGCGACGATCGCCAACCTAGTGATCGGTGAGTACGCGTCGATCGTGCAGACGATCATCTTCGGCGCTCTGGCGGCGTTCGTGGCGTGGGCCAGGTTCGGGCCGTACGCCGTCGAGCCGCGTCGAGCCGGTCAGGTCGCCCAAGGCTGAGAGTCGAGGTCAACCCGATCACCCACCTGGCGACCGTGGTACGCGGCCTGATGCACGGCTCGGTGCCCGCCGGGGAAATCGGCTGGGTGCTCGTCTCGTCCGTACTTCTCGTCGCGGTGTTCGGTCCCATCACCATGGTCCTCTACCGCAACAAGAAGTAGATGCCGCTGCCGCGAGCACTTGGTCGAAATCAACTCCGACAACCCGGCCCACTCGGCCAACGCCATCACCGGTACCAAGCCCGGAACTCCCGAAACCGGCCCGAAGTGCAAGTGACGGAGGGGGCAGCCCACGTAACTCAATCCTGGTCGACATGCTCCGACGGTGACGACCACGCATCGAGAAATGGAGAGAAGCAGTGAACGAGATGACACTTCGTGTGACGTCCGCCGACGGTACGAGGATCGCCTACGACCGGAAAGGCACTGGCCCGGCGGTGATCCTCGTCGGCGGCACCCTAGACGACGGCGCTGAGAACGCGCCGCTGGCCCGGCTCCTTGCCAACCATTTCACGGTCTACAATTACGCACGACGCGGCCGGGGCGCCAGCGGCAATACACCGCCGTACGCCGTGGCGCGGGAGGTGGAAGACCTCGACGCGCTGATTGCGACGGCCGGCGGCTCAGTTCACGTGTACGGCGCCTCATCTGGCGGCGCCCTCGCGCTGGAGGCAGCAGCGGCAGGTTCGGCGATCGACAAGATCGCGGTGTGGGATGTGCCGTACGCGATCGGGGACGACCTGCGGCCGAGGTTCAACCAGTACATCGCGGACACCCATGAGGCATACAAAGCCGGCCGGGACGAGGAGCTCCTGGAACTGTTCGTGAGGCTTACCGGCGGACCCGACGCGGACATCGCGGCTGGCAAACAACACCCGAACTGGGCCTCGTCCGTCGCGCTCGCCCACACGCTCGTCAAGGACGCCGTGGTCCTCAATGACTACAAGATCCCCACGAACCGACTTGCCCGCATCACTCAGTCGGTCCTGGTGACCACCGAGGGTCCGATCACCGAGCCCCAGATGGCGGGCCTCCCGACCGACTTCTTCGACCGCGCCGCGAAAGCGATAGCCGCTGCCACCCCCCAGACCGAACGACACACGCTCGACGGGCAGGGACACGTCGTCGCCCCCGAACTCATGGCCCGTGTACTGAAGACGTTCTTCAACCAGTAGCCCGTCGACTGATCAGGTCGCGACCGTGGGTCGCTTCGGAACGCAGGCCCATCGGCCACGTCAGCATCGGTCGGTGAGCGGCGACTCCTGAGTTCCGGAGTCTCGCCGCGTGTTGGCGCGAACGCGATCTGCAAGCCTGCGATCCCTTCCCCATGACGGGTGCGCCGATGACGCGGACCTTGCCGCGAGCTCGTCAACTGGGCAGCCAGCGCACGGACTCACCCCGGGAAGTCGTCAACGACGCCAGCAGCGAACTAAGCCTGCGTGCAGAAAGGCGCCTCCCGGGAGATCAAGCCGCTCTCGCCCCAGGATCACCCTGACATCGCTGCCGCGCTGGAGGTCGTCGACCTCGAAGAAGGACCGGCGTCCGTGAACGCGGGCGACATGACCTCTTAAGGTTCCGGGGTCATGCGGGACAAGATGGGGACACGACAAGGAGAGACGATGAGCGAGCTGACCACCAAGCAGCCGGCTGGCACACCGACCTGGATCGACCTGGGCATCCCGGATCTCGACCGCGCGATGACCTTCTACGGCGCGTTGTTCGGTTGGGAGTTCGATGTGGGACCGGCGGAGTTCGGCCACTACACCCAGTGCTTGCTACGGGGCAGGCCCGTCGCGGCCATCAGGCCGAACCCCGATCCCGACGCCACGGACTTCTGGTGGAACGTCTACTTCGCGACGGATGACTGTGACGCCGCGGCCGCCCGAGCGCGGGACGCGGGCGGCTCGATCATCACCGGTCCGATGGACGTGCTGGACCAGGGCCGGACGGCGATCATCAAGGACACCACCGGTGCGCAGTGTGGACTGTGGCAGGCCGGTGCCCACATCGGCTGCGAGATCGTCAACGAGCCGAACGCCCTGCTCCGCAACGACCTGGTCACCGCGGAATCCGGGCCCGCGCGCGACTTCTACGTCGCGGTCTTCGGCTACACGTTGGATGCCAACCCGGACATGCCCGAGCTCGACTTCACGTTCCTGCGCAGACCGGATGGCCACGAGATCGGCGGCATCGCCGGTGACCCAAAGGCCACGAAGTCCCGTTGGGGGACCATGTTCCAGGTGGACGACGCCGATGCGGCGGCGCGGCGAGCGGTCGACGCGGGTGGGACCTCGGCCGAGCCCTACGACACGATCTACGGGCGGGTCGCGAACATCACGGACCCGTTCGGCACGGAGTTCGATGTCGGTGCGGCGATGACGAGCTGAACCGGCGGTCAGCTGGCCGAGTGGTCGAGCTCGGCAAGACGCGCGTGGATGTCGTCGGTGTGGACCTCCTCGACAAGGTGAGACCGAGATCGGCCAGGCACCATAGTCAGGGTGGACGTGCCTGCACCGCCCATCGGCATCGCCTGCTTCAATCACACGGGCGATCACCGCGCTCGACTACCCAGCGCACCCGGCCGAGCCGGGCGGGGTCTTCCACGCCGCGTCGGGCGATGCGGACACCGATTCCGCGGCGGTGCAGATAGCTGCGGCAGCGGCGGTAGTCGTACCCCTTGTCGGCATGCAGCTTGTCCGGGCGCCGGCGCGGTCGGCCACGACCATGGGGAACGCCCGGGTTGGTCTCCAACAGCGGGACGAACAGTTGGCTGTCGTGGGTATTGGCCGCCGAGGCAAGTACGTGCAGGGGAAGTCCGTTGCGGTCGCACAAGATGTGGTACTTCGAACCGGATTTGCCTCTATCGATAGGGCTCGGACCGGTAAGCTCGCCCCCCTTTTCGCCCGGACGGCGACCGCGTCGACGCAACAGCGGGTCCAGTCCAGCACCTCAGCCTCGCGGAGCTCGATCAAGATGACCTGGTGCAGCCGATCCCACACCCCGGCATCCTGCCACTCCCGCAATCGTCGCCACGCGGTGTGTCCGGACCCGCAGCCCAACTTCTGAGGCAGGTCGCGCCAACGGCAACCGGTGCTGAGCACGAACACGATCCCTTCCAGCGCGGCACGATCATCGATCCGTGGCCTCCCCCTGGACCCTTCGGTGGCGGCCGTTCCGGGATCAGTGGCTCTACCAGTTCCCAGAGCCGATCATCGATCAGGCTTTCCTGCCGTCTCGTCACCACATACCCGACGATCCCCGCTCAGAGCCGATCCGTCCGGGATCGACACACCATCAGTTCTGAGACCATGTCTTAGTGCGCAGATTCCCCAAAGCCCACGAGTAGACCCCCAGGTCAGCGCCTACCCACCACCCCAGGATCGACGATCTTGTCCTAAGTCAGGACATACACGCGGGACAACTGCGGCAGCTCGCCAAGAAAAGAGAGCAGGACGGGACCTCCGGATAGGGATCCCATGCCGGCCGTTTCAGGGGAGCAGCACGCCCGGGCTGAGCAGCCCCGCCGGGTCGAAGGCGGCCTTGATCCGGCCCATCGCCGCGATCTCCTCGGGCGTGCGGGAGAGCGGCAGCCAGGGTGCCTTGGCCCGGCCCACGCCGTGCTCGGAGCTGATGCTGCCCCGGTGCGCCGCGACCAGGCGCAGCACGGCGTCGGTGACCTCCTCGGCCCGCTCCCCCGCCCCCAGCACGTTGACGTGGAGGTTGCCCTCGTTGAGGTGTCCGAAAAGGATCGGGCGGGCCGCGGCCGCGACCGCCGTCACCACCCCGGGCAGCTCCGCGACCAGCGCGGAGAGCTCACCCAGGGGTACGCACACGTCGAGCTTGGTCGGCACGCCGGCGGCGCTGATCGCCTCGGTGTGCGCCTCGCGGTACGACCACAGCCGGTCGAGCCCGGCCCGGTCCGAGGCCACCGTGGCGTCGAGGACCGCCTCGCAGGTGGAGAGCAGCTCCAGCACGTCGTCGGTCGGGTCGGCGCGGCCCGCGCACTCCAGCACGACGTAGGCCCCGGCCGGCTCGCCGAACGGCGCGGGCAGCTTCGCGTACGACCGGACCAGGTCGAGGCCGTCGGGGTAGAAGATCTCGGCCGCGGCCAGGGCCGGCAACCGCGCCCGGGCCGCCGCGAGCAGGTCGAGGGCCGCGTCGGTCCCGTCCACCGCGACGAGTGCCACCGCCCGCGCCGGCAGCAGTGGCACCAGCCGGAGCCGCGCCCGGGTCACGATGGCGAGCGTGCCCTCGCTGCCGGTGAGCAGCTGGGTCAGGTCGTAGCCGGTGTTGTCCTTGGCCAGCCCGGTCAGCCGGCTCAGCACGGTGCCGTCGGGCAGCACCGCCTCCAGCCCGGCGACCTGCGCGCGCATGCTGCCGTGGCGCAGCACGCGGATCCCGCCCGCGTTGGTGGCGGTCATCCCGCCGACGGTGGCGGCCGAGCGGGCGGCCAGGTCGACGCCGAAGTCGAGCCCGGCGGCGCGGGCGTGCGCCCGCAGCTTCTCCAGCGTCACCCCGGCGTCGACGGTCACCTGGGCCTCGACCGCGTCGACCGGCTCGATCCGGGTGAGCCGGACGAGGCTGACCAGCACCTCGCCGCCGGCCGGGACGCCCCCGCCGACCAGCCCGGTGTTGCCGCCCTGGATCACGATCGGCGCCTCGGCGGCCGCGCACGCGCGCACCACCGCCGCCACCTCCGCGGTGCTCGCCGGCCGCACGACGCAGCGCGCGCTCCCGGTGAACCGGCGGGTCCAGTCGGTCTCGTACGGCGCGCGCAGGTCACCGTCGACCAGCACGTGCGCCGGGCCGACGACCGCCCGCAGCTCGTCCTCGAGGTCGCTCACGACAGCACGCGCACGCGGATGGTCTGCTCCATCTCGCGCAGCCGGGTGAGCACGTCCTCGGAGTAGTTGGCGCCAAGGTCGGTCAGCAGGTAGCCGTACTCGCCGCGGGTGGACAGCAGCTGCCCCTCGACGTTGACCGAGTGCTCGGCCAGGATGCTGTTGACCTGCGCCAGCACGCCCGGGGTGTTGCGGTGCACGTGGGCGATGCGGTGCGTGCGCGGCTGCTGCGGGAGCGCGATCGTCGGCAGGTTGACGCTGAGCGTGGTGTTGCCCTCGCTGACGTACTGGGCCAGCTTGTTGGCCACGAAGCCGCCGATGTCGGCCTGGGCCTCCTCGGTCGAGCCGCCGATGTGCGGCGTGAGGATCACGTTGGGCAGGCCGCGCAGCTCGGACTTGAACTCGTCGCCGCGCCCCTTCGGCTCCTCGGGGAAGACGTCGACCGCCGCGCCCGCGATGTGGCCGCTCTGCAGGTGCCGCCGCAGCGCCGGGTAGTCGATGACGAAGCCGCGGGAGAGGTTGAGAAACAGGCTCCGGGGGCGCATCCTGGCGAACTGCTCCTCGCCGAAGAAGCCGCTGTTGCCGGGGCGGCCGTCGACGTGCAGCGTGACCGTCTCGGCCACCTCCAGCAGCTCGTCGAGCGTGTCGCAGCGCTTGGCGTTGCCGAGGGCGAGCTTGTCGGCGGTGTCGTAGAAGTACACCCGCATGCCCAGGTTTTCGGCGAGCACGGAGAGCTGGGTGCCGATGTTGCCGTACCCGACGATGCCGAGCGTCCGCCCGCGGACCTCGTGGCTGCCGGTGGCGGCCTTGTCCCACACGCCCTCGTGCATGGCGGCGTTTTTCTCGGTGACGCGGCGGGCGAGCATGATGATCTCGGCGAGCGCGAGCTCCACCACGCTGCGGGTGTTGGAGAACGGCGCGTTGAAGGCCGCGACGCCGGACCGCGCGGCGGCGGCCAGGTCGATCTGGTCGGTGCCGATGCAGAAGGCGCCGACGCCCAGCAGCTGCGGGGCCGCCGCCAGCACGCGCTCCGTCACCTGCGTCTTGGAGCGCACACCCAGCAGGTGTACACCCCGCACGCGCTCGATCAGCTCCTCCTCGTCGAGGGCGTGGGACAGCGTCTCGACGACGCAGCCCGCGGCGTGCAGCCGGGAGACGGCGTCGGGGTGGATGTTTTCCAGGAGCAGTGCGCGCAGCTTGTCGTCGCCGACCATGATGTCCATTTCTGTCGCGGGGCTCGGCAAAAGCCCAGGTCCAGATCTTAGCCAAGGCCGCATCGTGGGATCGGAACCCACCTGGGTCGGCGGGGAACGCGCCGGTTGATCAGGGACTTCGGGCACCGGCACGCCGCCCGACACGCCCGCCAACTCCCTGATCAACAGGGCTGGGCGCGCGGGGTCGCCTTGACCAAGAAATCGAAGACCGTCAAAATGACGCTCGACCGCATCGTGTTGAACGTTCAACACGACATGGAGGGAGCAGACATGAGGTTCTTCGGCTCGCGGCCCGGTGGGCGGCATCGCCGGCTTCTCGCCATCTCGGCCGCGGCTGCCCTGGCGGCCGCGGGCGTCGTGGCTGTGGTGGGGTCGGGTGGCCCGGCGCAGGCGTTGAATAATGGGGTGGCGCGGACGCCGCCGATGGGTTGGAATTCGTGGAATACGTTTGGTTGTAATATTAGTGAGGGTTTGATCCG
>Ga0214467_1000226_pt1 | contig 15022 bp, 13 predicted proteins | sample RVTome_8_FD_187339 | JGI IMG/M metagenome (GOLD analysis project Ga0214467, IMG submission 187339) | Soil microbial communities from uranium-contaminated site in the Upper Colorado River Basin, Wyoming, United States - RVT160D0 HiSeq ...
TGGCGATCAGCGGCAGCAGGGCCCACAACGCGCTTCCGGGCAGGATGAACAGCACGATCCGACCCAGGAGGCGGCGCAGCGTGGGGGAGTAGCGGACGTACCGGCCGCCGGCCCGCAGCGCGGCGGTGAAGCGCTCCGGCGACTCGGTCGGGCGCGCGTCCTTCGGCCGCCAGCGCACCAGCGTGACGGCGAAGAGCACGAAGGTGGCGGCGTTGATGCCGAAGACCACCGACACGCCGGCCTCCGCGACCAGCACGCCGGCGACGGCGGGGCCGATCGCGCGCGCCACGTTCACGCTGATCGCGCCGAGCGCCGACGCGGACCGGATCTGGTCGCGGGGCACGAGCTGTGGGATCACCGCCGCCCACGCGGGCAGCGTCAGCGCCTGTCCGGTACCCAGCGCGAACGTCAGCGTCAGCAGCAGCGGCGGCTTCATGTGCCCGGTCGCGGTGAGCACCGTCATCAGGACGCCGACCCCGGCCAGGAAGCCCTGCACGGAGATCAGCAGATGCCGCCGGTCGAACGCGTCCGCGAACACACCGGCGGGCAGCGCGAAGAGCAGGATCGGCAGCATGCTGGCCGTCTGCACGGCCGCGACCAGCGTCTCCGCGTGCGAGTGGGTGACCAGCAACCACTGGGCACCCACCGTCTGCATCCAGGTGCCGATGTTGGCGGCGAGCAAGGCCAGCCACAGGTTGCGGTACGCCGCTATGCGCAGCGGCGACCACGCCTCCGCCTGGCTCCCGGCGGTCACCACCTGCCGTCGGCCTGCAGCACCCTCAGGTCGGAGACGTACGGATCCTCCGGCGCGAGCAGGAGCAGCCGTACGATCTCCCGCGCCACCGCGGCCGGCGGGGTGTAGACCGTGTCGAGGAACGAGTCGCCCACGCGCTCCTGCAGGCGGGTGGGCATCGGACCCGGGTGCACCTGCATCAGCTTCACCCGGTTGCTGCCGGTGGCCTGGGCGACCGACTCGACCAGGCTCTTTCCGTAGCTCTTGGTGGCCCGGTACACGGGGATGCCGGGGCGCGCCGCGTCCACCGCGACCGCGCCGACGTACACCGCGTTGCCGTGCCCCTGCGCCCGCATGTGGCGCAGCGCCTCGCGGAGCACGTACGTGGGGCCGAGCACGTTGACCTCCACCGCGCGGCGGATCGTCTCCGGCGCCAGGTCGCCCAGGCCACCGCCGACCCACATCGCGGCGCAGTGCGCCACCCCGTGTACGGCCCCGTGCATCGCGATCTCGTCGAACGCGCGCTCCACCTGGTCGTGCCGGGACACGTCGCACGTCATCCCGTCACAGCCGAGGTCGGCGGCCGCGTCCTTCACCTCGTCGCCCCGATCGCCCACGATCACGACCCGGTGCTCGGGCGCCAGGAGCCGGGCCACTTCGAGCCCCAGCCCGCTCGTTCCGCCGATCACTACGAACGTCTTCACCGGCCAAGAGTGGGTGCCGCCCGGGTGAGCCCGGATCACGCGCCGGGGGTGACTCAGATCAACCTCAGCTCGCGGCCACGGCGTACCGCCTCGCGGCGGCGGGTCGCCGACAGCTTGCGGTAGATGTTGCGTACGTGCGTCTTGACGGTGTTGACCGACAGCGACAGCTCGCCCGCTATCTCCACTGTGGACAGCATGCTCTGCAGGTAGCGCAGGACGGTCAGCTCCCGTTCGGTGAGTGTCTCGCCGGTCTCCGGCGACGGCGGCGGATCGGCCGCGGCCGGCGGTGGCATGGCGGCCACCAGGTCGGCGACGAGCGGCCAGTGCGCGGTGCCGGCGTCGAGGTGGGCGGCGAGCAGGTCGCGCGCGTCGGTCCCGCCCCGGGTGAACGCCCGCCGGAACCCCTCCGGCCCGACCCACCCCAGCACCGCCTCCAGATCCCGCGCGGCCCGGCGGTGGTCCCCGGCGCGGCGGGCGGCGATCGCCGCGAGCAGGCCGGCGTCCACGCGGACGGCGAGCGGGACGGCGGCCTCGAGGTCGTCCCAGGGCGGCAACGCGCGGGCGGCGGCGGCCGGGTCGCCGGCGCGCAGGTGCGAGCGCGCGAGGGCGGCCGCGCCGGAAGGCTGCTTCGTGGACACCGGTCCGAGCAGCACGCGCGCGCCGGCCGCGTCGCCACGGGCGGTGTGCAGGTCGGCCTCGGCGATCGCCAGCCACCCCTCGACCAGCGGCGGCAGCGACCGGTCGGCCCGCGCCGCGGAGAGCGCGCGATGCGCCCCGGCCAGGTCGCCACGGGCCTCCAGCAGGCCCGCGCGGGCCACCGCCACCAGCGCCGGGAACGCGGCGCCGCCGTCCGCGGCGGGCACGCCGACATCCGCCGGGCCGGGCGGAGCTGCGCGGTCCAGGTGCGCGGCGGCCTCCGCGAGCTCGTCGCGGTGCAGGGCCACGAGCGCGAGCGCCAGGTGCGCGTAGGCCCGATCTCCCAAGGATCCGCCGGGGTACGCGCGCGCGACCTCGCCGGCCTCCCGCAGCTCACCCCGCATGGCGAGGACCACCGCGAGCCGCCCCGCGCAGGCCGACGCGGGCCGGGTGAGGCCGGCCGTGCGGGCCTCGGACAGGCCGGCGGCGAGCGCCGACCCGGCCGCCGTCAGGTCACCGGTCTCCAGCGCGGACACGCCGACCGCCGCGAGGGCGACGGCGCGGGTGGCCGGGTCGGCCGCCCGGAAGGCTCGCTCGCCGGCACCCGCCCCGCCGTCCCCGAACGGCGACGGCTCGGCCGCGTTGGTGGGTCCGGCGTTGCGGGCCAGCGTCGAAGCGGGCGCGCCGGCGGTGCCGCCGTTGGCGCCGGCGTTGCGGGTCAGCGCGGCGCTCCCGGCCGGGCCGGCGTTGCGCACCCCGGCGCCGCTCGCGACGGCCGGTCCCGCGTTGTGGCTCATCGGCGCGGCGCCGGCCGGCACGGTGCCCGGTCCGGCGTTGCGCGAGCCCGCCGGCGCGCCGCTCGCCGGCCGGCTCCCCGCCGCGGTGGCCGCGGTCGCGGACAGGTCGAGCAGCTGCCGGGCGGCCGGCAGCACCGCGGCCTGGTCGCCGTACAACTGGGCCTCGGCCAGCCGCAACGCGGCCGCGACAAGCGCGTACCGGGCCCGTTGCCCCTGCGGCATCCGGTCGCGGTGGCGCTGGGCGAGCCGCAGGAACGCGGTCGCCGAGGTGCGGTCCTGCGCGTCCAGGTACGCGGCCGCGTACGCCAGGGCGAGGGCCGGATCGGCACGCAGCGCGCTGGCCGGCGGCGGCGGGATCGGCGTCGCGGGCGGCCGGTCCGGCTCGGTGCCGTACGGGATCAGCTCCGGCCAGTGCAGCACCAGCAGCTCGGTCGCCCGGGGCCAGTCGCGGCCGGCGAGCGCGTGCCGCAGCGCGTCCGGCGGCATGTGCCGGTCGGCGTGCCAGGCGGCGGCCCGCCGGTGCAGGTCGGTGAGCTGGTCGGGCGAGCGGCGGCGCAGCTCCGCGCGGAGCAGCTCGCCGAACATCCGGTGGTACCGGTACGCGCCCGGCCGGCTCTTCACCGGCACCACGAAGCCGTTGGTGCGCTCCAGCTCGGCCAGCACCCGCGCGGCGTCGTCCCGCCCGGTCAGCGCGTCGGCCAGCTCGCCGCTGACCGGCTCGGCGATCGAGGTGCGCAGCAGCATGTCCCGCGCCTCGGCCGGCTGCCCGGCGAGCACCTCGTCGACCAGGTAACCGGCCACGCTCGGATGCTCCCCGCCGTACCCGGCGATGAACCGATCCGGGTCCGGATGGGCGTAGAGCGAGTGGGCCGCGAAGCGCAACCCCGCCGGCCATCCCTCGGTACGCAGGTGCAGGTCCTCGACCCGCCGCGCGCTCGCCGGCACCCGGTGGCGGGAGAGCAGCTCGCCCGTCTCCTCCCGGGTGAACGCCAGGTCGTGCGCGGTGACCTCGGTCAGCCCGCCCTCGAGGCGCCACCGGTGCAGCCCGAGCGGCGGTTGGGTCCGCGAGGCGGCGACCAGGTGCAGGCGCCGGTCGGCGTGCCGCACCAGGAAGTCGAGGCCGCTCGCCACCGACTCGTCCTCGACCAGGTGCAGGTCGTCGACGAGCAGCACGGCCGGCCGCGCCAGCCGCGCGACCGCCGAGGCCAGCCCCCGCGGGTCGGCGTCCGGCGGCACGTCGACGCCGCAACGGGCCAGCGCCGCGCCCAGATAGGCCCAGAATCTCGGGCCGTCACCCGCCTCGACCGTGTACCAGGCCACCGGTTGGTCCGGCAACGCCCGCGCCCACGCGCCCATCAGTACTGTCTTTCCCCACCCCGCCGGAGCGGCCACCAACGTCACCGGCCCGCGTGCCCCGGCATCGATCAGCCGGGTAAGGCGCGGGCGGGCGAGCGAGACCTCCGGCGGCGGTGGGACCGCGAGCTTTGACGCCAGCAGGGGGATGGCGTGCTGCTCGGTCCCGACGTGCCATTCATGCATCCGTCGCACCCCCGTGATGACGCTAGGGGACCGTTTCGCGCATCAGGGCCGGCTTATGGTTTTTGTCCGCCATCCGCGAATCACCCCGTTTGTGCAGCCAGCTCCCGCACCACGCCGGCGAAGCCGCGAACCAGCGGCGTGTCGGCTCCGGCTACCCACGCGAGGGCGACCCGCAGCGGATCCACGTCGGTGAGCGGCACCCAGGAGAGGTCGGGGCGGGCGTAGTACCGGGCCATGCTGGCCGGCGCGAAGCAGATAGCGACACCCTCGGCGACCTGCTCGAGCATCTCCTCGACGTTGTCGTTGGTAGGGCCCCACCTGGGCGCGGAGCCGTCCGGGCGGGGGTTGACCGCCCACCAGTCCACCCAGGCGCGGGGGGCCCGCTCCGTCCACATGAGAGGCTCGTCGTTCACCTCCAGGACGCCGATCCCGGCACGCCCGGCCAGCCGATGGCCGGCGGGAAGGCCCACGACGCGCGGCTCGGTGTGCACCACCTCGGCGTGGAGGCCGTCGAGGTCGGCCGGGAGCCACAGGAACGCCACGTCCACCCGGCCGTCGCGCAGCGCGGCCAGCTCGCCGCCCCAGTCGAACCGCTTCGGCTCCACCCGCACACCCGGGTGCCGCCGCGCGAACTCGGCCCGCGCCCGCGTGGTCAGCTCGCCCGCGCCACTCGCCTCGAAGCCGACCCGCAACACACCGGTCTCGCCGCGCCGGTGCCGGTCGGCCGCCGCGGTGAGGCGGTCGGCCTGGCGTAGCACCCGCTTCGCCTCGGCGACGACGTCCCGGCCCGCGGCAGTGGCGGTGACCCCGGCCGCGTGCCGGTCGAAGAGCCGCACGCCGAGCTCGGACTCCAGGGTGCGAAGCGCGTAGGAGAGCGCGGGCTGGCTCACGTAGAGCCGCTCGGCCGCGCGCCCCAGGTTGCCGGCCTCGTCGATCGCCACGAGGTAGCACAGCTGCCGCAGCTCCACGCTGCGATGATAAACGCGCTTTATCGAGCCGGCGATCTTCTGTCTTGGACGGCGGCGGGCGCCGGCGGCGATAACGGAGGCATGACTGACGCACCCCGCACCGCCACCGGCCGGGTCTGGCTGGTGACCGGCGCCTCCGCCGGCTTCGGCCGGGCCATCGCGGCGGCCGCGCTCGCCGCCGGCGACACCGTCGTCGCCACCGCCCGCCGCCCCGAAGCACTCGCCGACCTGGTCGCCGCCCACCCGGACCGGGCGGTCGCGAGCGCCCTGGACGTCACCGACCCCGCGCGCGTCGCGGCCGTCGTGGCCGAGGTCGTCCTCTGGTACGGCCGCGTCGACGTGCTGGTCAACAACGCCGGCCGCGGGCTCGTGGGAGCGATCGAGGAGACCACGGAACGCGAGCTGCGCGACCTCATGGAGCTGCACTTCTTCGGGCCGGCGGCGCTCACCCGGGCGGTGCTGCCGCACATGCGCCGGCAGGGCTCCGGCGCGATCGTGCAGATGAGCAGCATGGGCGGCCGGCTGTCGTTCCCGGGCGTGGGCGGGTACTCGGCGACGAAGTTCGCGCTGGAGGGGCTCTCCGAGGCGCTCGCGGCGGAGGTCGCCCGCTTCGGCATCAAGGTCATGATCGTGGAGCCGGGCGCGTTCCGGACCAGCTTCAACGGCGCGAACGCGTTGCTGCTCTCGCCGCCACTACCCGAGTACGAGGAGGTGGTCGGCCCCATCCGCACCACCCTGGCCGACGCCGACGGCGCCCAACCCGGCGACCCGGCCAAGGCGGCGGCGGCGATCCTGTCGGCGCTGGAGTCCCCGCACCCGCCACTCCGCCTCCCGCTGGGCAACGACGCGGCGGACGCCATAGCGGCGTCCCTGTCCGGCCACCGCGCGGAGTTCGCGACCTGGGAGCCCGTCTCCCGCGCCACCGACTTCGCCGGCTGACCATTCGCCGCTGACCCCTGTGCCCGCTCACCCTGTCGTTGATCCTGGACTTGGTGGGCGTGTCGGGCGGCGTGGCGGGGCGCCAGGTCCCTGATCGACGGGCCGGGTGGGTGCTGCTGAGCAGGTCCGGGCAAGGTCGTCTGTGGTGAGGCGCGATGGGCGGTGCGGCATCTGTTGATGAACTGCGTCCGGGCGACCACGCGTGTCTGACCTACTCGGACCCGGAGGAGCGCCTGGATATCGTCGCCGCGTTCGTGCGCGACGGCCTGGGCGCGGGGCAGCGGGTCATCTGCTTCACCGACCCGTCCAGCCCACCCGACCTCGCCGGGTGAGCTCGCCGAGCGGGACGTCAAGCCCCCCAACGCCGGCCAGCTCGCGATCCGCGACAACGACACCGCGTGGCTCTCCGGCGGGCGGGTCTCGGCCACCAACATGATCGAGATGCTCTCCGCCGAGCTGGCGACGGCCCACCGCGACGGGTTCGCCGGGCTGCGGGTCACCGCCGACATGTGCTGGGCCACCCGCCCGGTCGCGGCCGTCGACGAGCTGCTGGTCTTCGAGACGCGCGTGGCCGACCTCTTCGCCGGCGGGCGGCTGACCGCCGTCTGCCAGTACGACCGGCAGCGCTTCGACCAGGTCACGCTCGCCTTCGCCGCGAAGGCCCACTCCCGCGCGGTCGCCGCCGCCGTGTACTACGAGGACCCGCTACTGCGCATCTGCCGCCAGCACGCGCCGCCCGGCATCCGGCTGGCCGGCGAGATCGACTACCGGCGGGTGCCCGTGCTCAACCACGCCCTCGCTGCGGCGCTGCGGCTCGGCGGCGACATCCACGTCAACCTCACGCACCTGACCTTCATGGACGCGGCCGCCGCGGCGGCGATCGGCCAGGCGGCGGTCAGCCTCCCGCCGGGCGCGCGATGGCGATCGTGTGCCGCCGGGCGGTGCGCAAGGCGCTGGATCTGGTCGGCGCGACCGACCAGCCGGCGGTCCGGGTAAGGCTGGCCGATGGCCGACCGTGACCACGGTCCCTTCCCGGCGGACGGTGCGAGCCCCGCGACGGCCCCGGATGGCGAGGTCGCCTCTGGCGCGGCGGCGACCTGATCCACTGCCAGGTCAGCGACGCCGGACCGGGCCTCGCGGACGGCGAGGTGGGGCGCGAGCGGGTGCCGATCACCGCGTACGGCGGGCGCGGCCTGTGGGTGGTGCGGCAGATGTCACATCAGGTCGACGTGTGCACGAGCCCGGAAGGCGCCACGATCACCGCGGCGCTGCTTGTTCGCTCGTAGCGTTCGGGCGGGTCGGCTCGCGGCCGCCGGCCATACGATCCGGGCATGCCGCTGACCGCCGCCTACGACGCCTACGCCGACTGGTACGAGGACTACGTCTCCGGTAAGGCCGCGCCGTACACCCGGCGCAGCGGAGAGCTGCTCGCCGACCTGCTCGGCCCCGGCACGGGCCCCTGCCTCGACCTGTGCTGCGGCACCGGCGTGCGCGCGCGGACCATCGGCGCGCTCGGCTGGACCCCGCTCGGCGTCGACCTCTCCCGCGGCCAGCTCCGCCACGCCGCCGCCCGCCTGCCGGCCGCCAACGGCGACGCGGCCGCCCTGCCCGTGGCGACGGCCTCGCTGCCCGCGGTCGCGTGCGTGCTCGCACACACCGACCTGCCCGACTACGCCGCCGTGGTACGCGAGGTGGCCCGGGTGCTGCGCCCCGGCGGACGGTTCGTCCACGTGGGGGTGCACCCGTGCTTCGTGGGCGCGTTCGCCGACTGGAGCGACCGCCCGCGCGTCCACGTCGACGAGCGCTACGCGGACCACTCGTACACCACCGAGGCCTGGGACCAGACCGGCGTACGCGCGCGGGTGGGCGCCTGGCACGTGCCCCTCGCCGACCTGTTGAACGCGGTGACGGCGGCCGGGCTGCGCCTCGTGCGGGCGGCCGAGACCGGGCCCGGGGGAGTCGCCGACGTCCTGGGACTACTCGCGGTCAAACCCGCCTAGCTCGGCCGCGTCCCCTGGCGGACGGTGCGTACGAGCCGGGCGGCCAGGTGCTCGGCCACCATGTCGGTCCCGCTGACGATGTCCTCGGTCGCCACGGACTCGTCGGCGGGGATCCGGATCCGCTCGGGTGCCGGCGGCGTCGTGAAGATTGCGCCGGGTCGCGGCAGGTCACCGACCCGCCCGAGGGACACGCTCCGCACGGGTTCGATGCCCACCGCCGGCGCGTACCGGATCGGCGCGGGGAGGGGAAGGGAGACCAGCACGAGGAGCGCTCGGGTGAGCCACCCGGCGACGGCTTCCTCGTCGAGGACGGCCCCCAGCGAGTCGCTGGGCAGCCGATGCCACGCCGAACGCGAGCCGATCCGGTCCGCGGCCAGGCCGTCGGGGCCCGACCCGGCGTCGTGGGCGCACGCCCAGGCGGACTGGTCGTCCGAGCCCACGGTCAGCGACTGGCCGGAGCTGAACAGGCCGGCGCGCCGGCCGGCGCCGGCGAGCTCCTCGGCGAGGGCGCCGAGCCGGCGCACGTCCAGCGGGCCACCCACCGGCACGAGGTGAAGCTCCAGTGCGGGACTCTCCGAGGCGTACGACGGCATGGCGCGGTCGGTGCGCCAGCGGACCTCCGCCGGGCCCGGTATCGGCCGCCACACCGTGTCGGTGGGCGGGCCGGCCGGCTCCGCGCGGACCGCGCGAGCCGGCGCCTGGCGAGGAGGCGCCGGGCGGCCAGGCGGGCTGGTGCCGGCGGGCAGGAGCGCGGCGATCAGGTCGAACGCGAAGGCCGCGGCCCGCTCGGCCGCCAGGCGCTGGTAGCCGGCCCGGTCGGCCTCGTACTTGTCGACGTCGGCGCGGTCGCTGACGCCGCGGATGATGAGCACCTTCGACGCGTCGTTGAGCTGACCGGCCTGTGCGATGCCGGCACCCTCCATCTCGATCGCCGCGGCGTCGTCGAACTGCTGGGCCAGCCGCTGGGCGAGCGGCCCGTCGCGGGAGGTCAGGACCACCTCGCCGGCCGCGATCGGTCTGAAGTGGACGACCGACCCCGGCCGGCCCCAGCCACCGTCACGGGCGACCGCGCGGGTGAGCTGGTCCAACCGGTGCGGGGCCTCGTAGACGCGGGGGCGGGCGCCGAAGCCGGCGGCGTGCTCCCGGCCGCCGTGGTAGGCGTACACCTCCGTGGCGACGACCACGTCTCCGACCTCGACGTCGTCGTGCAGCGCGCCGGCGACACCGACGAACAGCAGCGCCTCGGGCCGGAACCTCTCGATCGCCCGGTCGGCCAGCACCGCGGCGCGGGCGTTGCCCGGGCCGATGACCGCGACGGCCACCCGGCCGGCACCGCCGATCGGCGTGCCGACCTCGAAGATCGTGCCGGTCCCGTGGACCTCGCGCCGCACGTCGGTGAGGTGGGCGCGCACGGCGGCGAACTCAAGATCCAGCGCCGTCAGCACGACGATGTCAGCGGCGGTGCCTGTCGTCACGAGCCCTGAGCCTAGTGCCGCGGCCTGACCCGGCGCGGGTGGCGCGCCCTCGGATCAGGGCGGGCGTCGATGAGGACGTCGCGGTGGGTGACGGTCGGGTCGATGTCGAGGAGGACGGCGCGCGCCTCCGGCTCGACCACCGAGCGGGTGATGTCGTCGCCGGCGAACGCGTGGATCGCGGCCACGGACTCCCAGAAGGTGTGCGTGGTCAGCTCGACCGTCTCGCCGTCCTGGCGGGAGAGCAGGTATCCGCCGGCGAAGCCGGCCAGGGTCCGCAGCTCGGGCAGCAGGGTGCCGGCGAAGAAGGCCTGGTAGGCGGCGGCGCCGTCCGGGGTGGCCCGGGCGGACCAGGTGCGCGCGATCACGCCTGGAGTGTGGCCCGGCGGCCGGGCCTGAGGCAAGCTCAGACCAGGGCGGGCACGCGCGGCGCCGGGGTGTGCAGGGTGCGCAGGACGCGGGTGCGTTCGTCCATATTGGAGACGGTGACCAGCAGGCAGCCCGGGCGGCTCATGACGCCCGCCGTCACGCCCAGCAGCCGCGCGGCGCGGACCAGCACCGCGGCCATCTCCTGGGCGCCCAGGCGGATCCCCAGGGAGTCGGCGCGGAGGCGGCGGCCACCGGCCAGCAGGGCGGCGCGCCAGGCGGCGCGGGCCAGGGCGGCGCGCCGGGCGTTGCGGGGGGAGGAGGAGCCGATCGGGTCGGTGCCCAGCAGCGCGCGGCGGCCCTGGCGCCAGGCGCTGGCCATCAGCCGGCTGGCGTCGTCGCGCCGGTCGGGCGGCACGACCACGCCGTGCACCTGGTAGCGGCGCCGGCCGCCGCCGATGGTGACCTCGTGGGCGGCCGCGAAGCCGAGGTCGCCGAGGAGCGTGGCCAGGCGAGTCGCCGCCTCCCCGCCGTCGAACTCGGCCAGCGCGGGCAACCCCAACGGCGCCACCGTCAGGCCGGGACGCCACTCGGGGCGGCGGCGGCCGGGCACGCGGCTGACGTCGGTGCACTGGATGAGGCAGGTGGCCTCGAAGGCGGCGGAGAGCACATCGACGGGGACGACGGTCTCAAGTGGAGCTCGCGCGGCCCTTACCGGATCTTCGACCATCGTGCGTCCCCTTTCCGCCGCTCTCCCACAATCACCGTCGCTGATCCGCCCGTTCGGCCGGTACACCGGCGGGGAGGACTTGAGGGAAACTTGCGCGGACCGGGCCGTGGGCAATGGCCGCACTGTCGAGGGGACGGGACACGGGGTGACCTCCCATACGACGCCGCTCCGGCGTAGCCGGGTGGCGCGCCGGACCGTGTTGTCCGGACTGTCGGCTATGGCCGGCGCCGCGCTCGCCGGCTGCGTGGGCGGCGAGCCGGAGCGGCGGCATATCCGCATCGCGACGGGCAGCCCGACGGCGGTCTACTACGCGGTCGGCACCGCGTTCGCCGGCATCATCGGCCAGGAGCTGCCGGAGACCTACGCGACCGCGCTCGTCACCGCCGCGTCGGCGGAGAATGTCCAGCTCATCGTCAACGGCCGGGCGGAGATCGGTTTCACCCAGGCCGACATCCTGGTCACCGGCGCCACGCCCGACCCGCGGATCGCCGCGCTCGCCCGCGTGTACGACGACCTGCTCCACCTGGTGGTCCGCGCGGACAGCACCATCCACGCGCTCGGCGACCTGCGCGGCAAGCGGGTGTCGGTGGGCGCGGCCGGCTCGGGCACCGAGGTGACGGTGGGGCGGCTGCTCGCGGTCGCCGGCCTGAGCGCACCCGGCACGCTGACCCAGCACAAGCTCAACCTCGACAACTCGCTCACCGCCCTGATGTCCGAGGACATCGACGCGTTCTTCTTCTCCGGTGGCCTGCCGGTCGCCGGCATCCTGCGGCTCAACGGCAAGCGGATCGTCGACCTCTCCAAGTCGGTCACCGCCATGCGCGACAAATACAGCGATGTGTACGTGGTGCGCGACGTGCCCACCTCGGTCTACGACGTGAAGTCGGTCGCCACCATCGCGGTGCCCAACTTCCTCGTCGTGCCCCGCAAGATGGCCGACGCCCTCGCGTTCGACCTGGCCCGGATGCTGCTCGAGCGGCGCGACGTGCTGGCCGCCGCGCACCCCGCCGCGGAAAACCTCGACATCCGCTCGGCGGTGGCCACCCTCCCGGTGCCGCTCCACCCGGGTGCGGCCGAGTACTTCAGGTCGGTCAAACCGTAAGGCGGGTGGCGTCCGGCGCGGGCTCCGACGGCGGCGGGGGAGCGGGCGCGGGTCCGGCCGGAAACCACATCCGCGCCTCCAGCCCGTGCGGCTCGGCCGTCCCCAGCGTGAAGCGCCCGCCGGAGGCCTCCACCAGCACCATCACGATCGGCAGGCCGAGGCCGGCGCCCTCGACGTTCTGCGCGTCGGGCGCCCGCCAGAAGCGTTCCGTGGCGACCTGGCACTGTTCCTCGGTCATGCCGCAGCCGTCGTCGCGCACCGTCACCTCGACGCCGCCGTCGCGGGCCGCGACCTCGATCTCGACCCGCCCACCGGTCGGCGTGAACTTCAGCGCGTTGTCGATCAACGCGTCCAGGGACTGGTCGAGTGCGGTGGCGACGTGCCGCGCGTACAACGGCTGCTCTGGCACGAGGGTGACCAGGTCGACGCCGCGACGCTCGGTCATCGGCCGCCACGCCAGCCCCCGGTTGAGGGCGACCTCCACCGCGTCGACGACCACGACCTGCTTCGGTCCGCGCTCGGCGCGGGCCAGCGCGAGCAGGCCGTCGAGGACGTCGGCCAGGCGGTCGGTCTCGGCCAGCGCGATCTCGTGTTCGGCCCGGGCGTGCTCGTCGTCGACGAGCCTGCTGCCCAGGTCTTCGACGCGCAGCCGCAGCACGGTGAGCGGGTTGCGTAGCTGGTGGCTGGCGTGCGCGACGAACGAGCGCTGCCGTTCGAGCGACTCGGCGACCGCGTCGGCCATCTCGTTGAAGCTGGCGGACATCCGCCGCAGCTCGGGCGGGCCGTGCTCGGGCTGCACCCGCGCGCCGCTGTCACCGGCGGCGATCTCGTGCGCGACCGCGTCGAGGCGGGTGACCGGTCGCAGCACCCAGCCGGCCATGCGCAGCGCGGTGACCACGCACGCGACGACCGCGAGGATGCCGAGCAGGCCGAGCTCCAGCCAGGACGAGAGCACCACGCGCCGGGCCCGTTTCGCCGGTGAGACCGTGACGACGGCGCCGAGGACGGCGCCCCCGTCGTTGACCGGCACCGCCACGATCAGCGGCTGCGCCTGCCACGGCCACAGCGTCGTCGGCATGTCCACCTGCCGTCCGGCGAGCGCCCCGCGGATCGCCGGCCTTAACCACTCGTCCGTCGGCTGCACCTCACCGAATCCGAGCTTCTTATTGGCGTCCTGGTCGAGCAGGAGGATCGCGATGCCGTAGAGCTCGTGGTACTGGCGCAGCTCCTTGTCGACCCGGTCGACGTCGTTGGCCCGCAACGCGGGCGCGGCCAGCGCGGCGAAGCGGGTCGCGTCGGCGAGGCGGTCGGCCAGCACCCGCTGCGTCTCACGGTTGTTGAGCGACACCGCGAGCGGCACCTCGAGCGCGAGCAACACCATGCAGAGGAGCAGCACGTAGGTACTCACCAGTCGCCGGCGCACGATTCCTGCCTTCGGTCGCGACTGCGGGGCTCGGTCGCTAGCGCTCCCTCACTCCTCGCGCTCACCATCCCCCACCCTGCCTCGCTAGTCGGTGCGCAGACGGTAGCCCACTCCACGGACGGTCTGCACAAGGTTGGGCTCTGCGAACTTGGCCCGCAGGGAGGCCACGTGCACCTCCAGCGTGTGGCGGCCGGACCACGTGGTCTGCCACACGTCGAGCAGGATCCGCTCGCGGGTCACCGCGACGCCGGGCTGGCGGGCCAGCGAGGCGAGGATGTCGAACTCCTTGCGGGTCAAGCTGATCGGCCGGTCGCGCAGCAGCACGGTGCGGGCCGCGTTGTCGATCCGCAGCGGCCCGACCTCGATCACCTCGCGCGGCGGGACGTGGCGGGCGGCGCGGCGCAGCAGCGCCTCGATCCGGGCCTGGAGCTCGGCCATCGAGAACGGCTTGACCACGTAGTCGTCGGCGCCCACCCGCAGCCCGGTGACGCGGTCGCGCTCCTCGGCCCGCGCGGTCACCGCGATGATGCCGAGGTGCTCGCTGCGCGCGCGTAGCGTGCGGCACACGTCGACGCCGTCGCCGTCGGGCAGGTTGAGGTCGAGCAGCACCAGGTCGCACGGCGCCGCGGCCAGCGCGGCGGTGGCGGTCGCGGCGTGCTCCACCTCGTAACCGCGCCGCTGCAGCATCGACGTCATCACCGCTGTGACCCGGCGATCGTCCTCCACGAGAAGTATCCGCACCGGCTTCCGCCCATCGCCCGTCATATGCCACCCAACCGGCCGGAATGTAGCCCATGGATGTTTCGGGAGAGAGTGCACCGACCTGCGACTCAAGCGCCACGCTAGCCGACCTCGACGCTCCCGGTCCGCGCCCGTTTGGTAACGGGAAGATAACGTGCGCCACCCTATCGCGGGTGCCGCCGCATCGGATACAGTGCAGCCGGCTAGCCGGGCGATCCACCATCCTGGATGGGATGTGATGTCGAGTGCCCCGCTTGCCTGTCATCCTCCTCGCGGTCCTGGTCACCGGGATCGTCGTGCCCGCCGCCCCGGCGTCCGCCGAGGTCACCTTCACCACCACGATCGTCAACCACGGCGCGGCCACCTGTGCCGAGGTGCCCGGCGGCGCCTCGACCAGCGCCCTCCAGCTCGCCCAGGCCGCCTGCGGCGCCGGCGCGCGCCAGACGTTCACGTTCACACCGGTGGCCGGCGTGGCCGCCACGTACACGATCCGCACGCTCACCTCCGGCAGCTGCGTCGACGTGTCCGGCGCGTCCACAGCGGACAACGCCACCGTCATCCAGTACGCCTGCCACAGCAACAACAACCAGCGGTTTCGGCTCGCGCAGACGTCCGGCGCCTTCCAGGTGATCGCGACGCACTCCAACAAGTGCGTCGCCCCCGCCTCCGACAGCCGGCTCGTCCAGCTGCCGTGCACCACGGCGGCCGCGCGCCTGTGGCGGCTGGCCGGGTACACCGACGGGGGCACCGGTGGGCGCACCTTTACCAACCCCATCAAGACGCGTGGTCCTGATCCGTGGCTCACGTATTACGAGGGTTACTACTATCTGGCGACGACGACGTGGAATAACACGATTACGATGCGGCGGTCG
>Ga0214467_1000227_pt1 | contig 14969 bp, 6 predicted proteins | sample RVTome_8_FD_187339 | JGI IMG/M metagenome (GOLD analysis project Ga0214467, IMG submission 187339) | Soil microbial communities from uranium-contaminated site in the Upper Colorado River Basin, Wyoming, United States - RVT160D0 HiSeq ...
GGTCGACCGGCCCAGCGCTGTGCGGACATCGGCGGTGGAGGCGAACGTGGTGGGCTGTGAGGCCGCCAGCTCGGTGAGGGCGAGCAGTACGTCCCGTACGGTCTCGCCCTCCGGCAGGCCGGTGGGCGTGACCATGGGCAGGCGCACACGCCGGCTCCAGCCGCGGGCGCTGTAGCGGCGGCGGGGGCGCAGGCCCAGGTCGGTGGCGACCGGAAACTTCTGCTGCCAGCGGTCGACGAACCCACGCCAGTTGATCCGGCGGCCGGTCGCGATCAGGCTGAGCAGCCACAGCTCCATCGGGTACAGCTGCCGCACGGCGTACGCCGGCGAGATCGCCGGGTGCGCGAGCAGGTCGACGAGGCCCTCGGCGTCGGTGTCGTCGACGGATCGCCGGGCGGTCTCCGCGGCCCGCGCCCAGCGGCGGCGCAGGTCCAGCAGGTATCCGCGCATGATCGCCTCGATGAAGGGGTCGCCTTCGGCCGGCTGCCAGTCGGCCAGCGAGGTGGCCGGGAGCACGCCGTACGGCTGGCTGCCCACGCGGAGCACGGGCAGGGGTCCGAGCGGCTCGAGGTTGTCCGCGGCCCAGGCGCCGATCAGCTCCGCGATACCACCCAGGCCGAACCTGTCGGTGAACGCGCTGCCCCACAGCGCGGGCCACAGACCGGCGACGAGTTCGCGGGTCCAGTACGAGCGGGGCATGTAGTCGCCGGGCATCGGGCCGAGCACCAGCGCGTCGCCGGTGAGCGCCCGGCTGAGGTGCAGCACGCTGTCGGCGCCGCGGGTGCGGGCGAGCAGCCGCAACCACTCGGTGAGGTCGGTGCCGAGGTCGGCCGCCGGCCGGCCGTCGACCGCGTTGGTGGGGGTACCCGGCTCGACGAGGCCGAGCTGCCCGGCGTCCCGGTGGCGGGCGAACAGCTCGGTCGGCTCGGCCTCGCCCAGCCCCACGACGTACAGCGCGTCGATGTCGCTCGCGGTGGCGCCGAGGTCGATCTCGGTGGCGAGGCCGGCGCGGAGCGCTTCGTCCCACGACTCCCACCAGCGGTGGTCGTCGGGGAGGTCGGGGTCGGGTGGGTCGAGCGAGAGGCGGCTGTGGTCGACGGTGAGCGTCGCGGCCAGCGCCGGGTCGCCGCCGCCCCGGGCGAGCCACACCTGCAGCTCGCCGGGGAAGTCGTCGTGCACCTGGGCGAAGCGGGTCTCCTCCTGTAGCCGTGGCGGTCGCCGCACCCGGCGGCGACCGTCGGGGCCGCGCTCGCCGCTCTCCGGGAACGTGCGCACCAGCCACGTCGCGCGGCCGGGTGTGTGCCGGGTGGCGAACACCTCCCAGGCGGCGCGGACCTTCGGGCTCGCGCGGTCGCTGATCGGCTCGCCGTCGACGACGGTCAGGAAGCGCTCGAGGTCACCGAGCTCGAGCGCCGTCGGGAGCGGGTCATGCCGGTCGAACCAGGGCTCGTCCGGGATGACGCGCAGCCGCAGGCGCGTGCCGTCGAAGCGGGTCTCCAGGCGCAGCGGGAGCAGCACGCCGATCGTCACGATCCGCCTCCCGGAGGGTCGTCGGGGTCGGGGTCCGGCTCGCCGGTCGGCAGCAGCGTGTCGCCCTTGATGAGCACGCGGACCGGGTCGTCGAAGGCGAGGTGGGCGAACTGCGCGCCGTCGAGCGCGGTGGTGACGGCGGGCACGTCGTTGCGGAAGGTGAACCCTGATGGGGGCTCCTCCAGTACCGCCCACATGCTGGTCACCTCGGCAGGCGGCAGCCCTTGGAAGCCGAAGAAGGTCACGTCGGACCCGATGCGGCCCTGGAAAGCCGGCAGTGAACGTGGTGCCTCGTCGTCGGGCGGCCGGGTGAAGTCGACCACGCCGCCGCGGCGCGCGGACACCAGGTAGAACAGCGTCTCCGGGTACCGCTGGAAGAGCCGGCTCCGCACGACCAGGACGAGGTCGGCGCCGTCCACGTCGGTCGGGCTGTGCTGGGCGTCGCCCAGCGTGCTGGTCGGCTCCCAGCCCTGTATGCCGATGATGTCGTCGACACGGCGTCCGTCGCCGGCGGCCGCGACGCGGGTCCAGAAGGTGCGCAGTGGCGTGCAGCCGGCGGCCACCCGGATGTTGCGCCAGCGCAGCTCCTCGAGTGTGCGGGTGTTGAGGCCGGTCAGGAACGCGTCGATGAACACCGGGTTGCTCTCCAGCGCGATGACCACGTCGGGGTCGAGTTGGCCGACGCCGGGCAGCAGCCAGTCCGGGGCCAGCCGGGCCAGCTCGCGCCAGACCGGCAGGTCCAGGCCGATGCAGGGCTCCGGCGGCGCGAGTGGCTCGTCCGGATCCAGGCCGGTGATGCGCTCGATCACCCGCTTGCGCACGGGCGCGTCGGTCCGTGCCGGGTCGAACGCCGCGACGAGGTCCACGGCGATGCCGTCGACGTCGACGGGGCGGGACAGTGGCGGTTCCTCCTCCACGTCGAGCAGGCCCGTCAGGATCTGCCTGAGCGTGGCGTCGTCGTCGGTGCGCTCGTCGAAGTGCTCCTCCAGGTCGGCGAGGACGGTCATGGAGGCTCCCTCGTCGAACTCGGGGTCGTCCGCGCCGTCCGCGAGCGCGACGAGGGCCTCGGTCATGCGCACCCACGGCAGCTCCCGGCGGCCTCGCTCGCGGACCCTGCGCCGTACGCCCTCCACCCGCTCTTGGACCGCCGCGGGGTAGCGGTCCATCTGCAACTGGTTGAGCAGGATGTCGGAGAGCGTATCGACGCTCGGCAGCCGTACCTCGCGGAGGATCTCGTCGCGGTCGTCGTCGAAGCTGCCCGTGCCGAGTCCCGCGAAGTCGGGCAGGCTCGTCTCGGCGAACGGCACCGGCGGCGCCGCCCGGTTCGCCGCCCGGTTGAGGCGTACCGGGTCGGCGGCCCCGGGCGCGGCGAGCGCGGTGCGCGGCGGGCCCGGGCGCAGCGCGCGCCGGACCGCGGTGGAGAACCACCCGATCGGCATCGGGCGGTCGTCGGCGGTCGCCAGCGCGTCGACCGACCCGGCTGCGGTCATCACCCGCCGCAGCGCCGGGCCGAACGTCCATAGTCGACGGCCGGGGTCGGTGGGGAGCCGGCGGCGCCACAGTGACCCGGCGGCGGCGAGCCCGAGGCGCAGGTCGCGCACGTGCCGGCCGGCGCCGTCGAGTGCGCCGGACTGCCGGATGGCCTCGGCGACAAGCTTTTCCTGCAGCTCGACGCCGAGTCGCAGGCCCACGCCCGCGACGCCCCGGTGGCGCGGGTCGCCGTTGAGCTCGGCGCGCCAGCCGGTCTCGTTCGGGTCGTCGATCCACGCGTCGCCGTAGCGGGGCAGGCCGATGATCGGGCGTCCGGCGCTGTCGGTCTCCGGCGTCCGCAGCCGGGCCAGGTCGTCGGAGACCGCCGGGGGCACTGGTCCGTCGACGTCCGGCGGCGGCTCGCCGGTATCCGGTGCTGCCTGCCCGTCGCGCACCGGGGCCAGCGCGCCGCGCACGCCGAACAGCGGGGCATCGGGTATCCGCGGGTACGAGACCGGGGCGACGCCGGTGGTCGGGCTCGCCGCGCCGGGATGGAGGCTGGCGGCCAGCGTGCGGAAGTCGCCGCCGCCCCCGGTGCGGAACCGCCAGTGCGCGAACACGGGCAGCGTCACCGTGAACTCCGCCTGCGCCGGCCAGGCGTCCGCGAGGTCGTCGCCGGTGACGGTGTACGCCGGTACGAGCGCGGCGACGTAGCTGGTGCGTGGCGCCAGCGCCCGCGTCGAGAGCACGCGTGCGAGCGTGCGGGTGCCGTGGGCCTCCTGGACGTGTGCCCAGCGGTGCGAGTCGGCCAGCGGGTAGGCCCGCAACACCGCCGGCGCCAGCGTCACGTGGCCGCCGCCGACGTCGACCTCGTCCGGGTCGCCCACGACGAGTACCAGCCATGGCCGCAGCCGCCGGTGCCGCGGTCCCGGGCCGGCCTGCGGTGTGTACCGCCACGGCAGGTCGGGCGGCACCTCGACGTATGGGCACTTGGTGGTCTCGGCGTCGACGGTGCCGGGGTGCGGGAAGCGCCGGAGGATCGCGCCCGGCAGCAGCCCTTCGACGTCGCCGGGGCCGGCCAGCGCGGCGGTGAGCGGGATGTCCTCGGCGCGGGTGTGGTCTTCGCCGGCGAAGGTGCCGCGGAGCGCGACCGGCACCCGCAGGCGCGGGCGGCCGCTGGACACGTCGACGATCAGGGCACTGACCGCCGGCCGCCGCCAGCCACGGAAGCTGAGCTGGGTCACGAGTGCGGGCTCCTTCGCCTCGGTCCGGTCAGAGGTGGGGGAGCGCGACGGTGTCGCCACTGGGTGTGGCGACCGCGCCGGCGCTGGTACGGGCGAGTTGGTGGGCGCGCGCCTCGCTCACCGACTCGGCGAGGGTCTGGCCGGTACGTGTGCGCACCGTCCAGGACTCCTCCCTGACGTGGAACACCGGTGTGCTCACCCGCCGGTCGGGACGGGCCTCGCGCACCTCGATGGCGTCCAGCAGCCATGGCGGGAGCGTGGTGCCAGGGCGCTTGCCGGGCGGTGTCGGCGGCGCGGGGATGATGATCTGCTCGACCTCGACGGTGTGGGGGACGTGGTCCGAAGCCACGTCGTCGCCGGTGCCGATGCGCAGGCCGGCGGGGAGCCGTTCGAAGGTGCGGCGGTTGACCGCCTCGGCGTCGGTGAGCTCGGCGTAGCTGCCCGGCGCGAACCACTCCCGCTCCTCGCCGCTGGAGTGCCCGCTGGTGGCCGTGACCGTCTCGGCGCGGCGCAGCGGGATCCCCTCGAAGCGTTCGAGGAGCAGGCCGAGCGGCGCCCGCCGCTGCTGCCAGATCAGGCCGGTGGGCGGCAGGACCGGCACCGCGCCGGCCGGCAGCTCGCGGAGCGTGACGAGCGCCTCGCCGGCGGCGGCCCGCAGGTTGCCGGGTCTGCGCAACTCGTCGGCGATGACCTCGAAGGCGGTCGGGGCCGGGCTGACCTGGGGCGGCGCCTTGCTGCCCAGCTCGAACGTTGCCGACGCGCAGATGTCGAAGAAGAGGATCGAGATGCACGCCCGGCCGCGGAACGTGACCGGTCCTGGCCCGGAGATCGTGCCGGTCACCTTCACACCGGCGAGGTTGCGCCCCTTGACCTGGACCCGGAGGCGGGCCTCGAAGTCGATGCTGAAGAAGAACGGCTCGAACCGCACCAGTGCGTCGAACCCGAGGAACCCCTTGATCCGCAGCGGCCCGAGCTTGGCGGAGACCTCCACCGCGGCGCCGAACTGCATGGTGTTGGGGGTGATCGCGAAGTAGCCCTCGAAGCGCAGGAACAGGCGGTCTCCGGGGGAGCCGCTGGACATCGCCAGGCGGGTGAGTGTCGCCGGAAATGCCAGTCGCGGCGGGGTGAAATCGGGGTGGAACCCGCCGACGGTCAGCAGCAGGTACGGGTCGTCGTCGCCGAAGTCGGCGCGCAGGCTCATCCCGCCGGTGATCGCGAAAACCTCCAGCAGGCGCGAGTCGACAAGCACGGCATCGAACGCGATCGTGCGCCTGTCGAGGTCGACGACGCCGATGAAGTCGGCGCGCAGCTGCAGCAGTGGACCCCGGGCCAAGGGGTTGGCGATCGTCGCCCGTGCGGTGCCCAGCAGCACGACCTTGGTCGGGCCGGGCAGCTCGATGAATATGCCGGCGTCGACGGTGACGAGCCCTGCCCATTGCAACTGGACGGTCGGCCCGACGACGACCACGCCCTGGGCTGGCGGGAACACGGCGGCCAGCTCGGTGAGCTGCGTGGCGAGGGCCCGGCCGGGGTCGGGCGGGTTGAGGATGCGGGCGGCCGTACCGGCGGCGAACCGCTCCCGCAGCGCGTCGACGTCGATGCGGCGGTTGACCCCGACCAGACCACCCACGCCGGTCAGCGTGATCCCGAAGCCGAGCTGGATGCCGGGTGAGAAGCGGGCAGAGAGCATGACCAGCAGCGAGAAGCCCCGCTGGCCGCCGGGCAACCGGGTGTCCAGCAGGGCGACCGCCCGCACGGCGATCTCGCTCAGCTCGATCGCGAGCGCGCCGCCGTACCGGCCGGTGGCCGCGTCGTACCGGACCAGACCGCCGCCCTGTGCCGGGCCCGCGTCGATGGCGAGGCCGATCCCGTGGGGCGCCTTGAACCCGAACGAGACGCCGAGGCCGCCGAGGTCCAGGTCGCCGCCGCCACCGGGCGCGAAGCCGAGAGTGAAGCCGATCTGTTCTACGACGAACGCGACCGGTCCGAGGGCTCCGTGCACGTCCACCGCCGCCTGGACGGCGACGTTGTCGGCACCACCGGCGTCCGGACCCGTGACCAAGGACAGGGTCGCGTCTCGCAGGGTGACCGGACCCAACCGGACGTCGACCGGCAGGTCGATGTCCACAGTGGGCCGTCCGTTGAAGGAGAGACCCGTCTTGTGGGACCACCGCACCTCGGCGTTGATGTCGAGCGTGAGGCTGTCCCGCCCGACGGCCTCCTTCACGAAGCCGTCGGAGTCGTCGAGGGGGACGACGATCCGGCACGCCGCCAGTCCGCCGGGCGACACGGCGGCCGCGCGCAGGACAACATCCGGATCGGTCACGGTGCCACCGACCGACAGGCCGACAACGAATCCGCGTATCTCAAGGTGCGCGGTGCGGGCGTTGCCCAGCAGGTACCAGGGCTCGTCGCGCGCTCCGGCTACCTCCAGGAACGTGCCGATCGCGGGAGCGCCGCCGACGATGTCCACCGTGCCCGGCTGCAGGACGATCCCCACCGCGTCAGCCAGCTCGGCCGACACTCCCCACCGAGCCGCGAGGTCGCCCAGCGGGATGGTGGTTTCGCTGGCGCCTCGCAGCACTGGCCGGACGAGCAGGCCCGAAGGTTTGTTCTGGCTGCCGGTCCTCGCGGGGTACACGTCGAAACCCGCCTGGAACAACGGGTCCTCGAGACGGGTGAGGCCGCGTACCACGACCGCCCGCAGGCCGGTCGCCTCCTCCGCGATCCGGTGGGTCGAGTGCTGCGGCGGGGCCGGCCGGCGCTGGACCGCGGGAGTGATCGGCCGGGCCGGCACGCCGGCGGCGTTCAGCGCGGCGGCGATCGCGGACAGCGCGCCGGCATGGTCGAACGGCTGGGTCCGATCGTTCCAGTGGTACGCCCGCTGGAGCGCGGCCAGTGGTCCCTTGACCATCGCCACCAGTTGTGCGCGGTCGAGGCGGATCCGGGTGTACGGGCGCCGGAAGGCACCCGCCGGAACGGTCGGTTCGTACCGGATCACCGCCCACAGCCGCAGTATCAGGAAGATTCCCGGGTGATGGATCCGCAGGTATTGCTCAAGCAGGTCGTCCAGCACATGCTCGCCGACGCTCGTCCAGAACTCGGCGGTGTCCAGGGGTGGCGGCAGCCCGTCCAGGGACGAGATCTCAAAGGCGGTGATCGCCTCGGCGAGTGCGGTGGCGGCGGCGAGCAGCGCGTCGATGTCGCCGTCGGTCGACTGCTCGAACGCGTCGGCGTCCCGCTGGAACTGGTCGAGCAGCGGCAACAGCGGGACGGCGGCGCGGGCACGCTCGAAGGCGGGCTCGTCGAGTACCGTGATCCAGCCATACCGGTGGGAGAGAAACTCCAGTGCCTCCGGGCTGCCGAAGTGGCGGCCCAGGGGCGCGGCGAGGTCACGCAGCGAAAGGCAGAGCGCGGCCAGTTGGCTCTTCATGGCTCTCACACCTCCGGCACGAGCTTGAGCAGGCCGGCGGCGATCTGCATGATGATCCTCCCCCGTAGCTCGTCAAGGTCGATGATGCCCGCCTCCTGCAGCACCTTGACCTTGCACGCGTCCATGCCTGGCTGGCGGAGTATCTCGGCGACCGCCTCGTCGGCCCGTTCGACGATCTCCTTGCTGACTTTCCTCATCACCCGGACACCCTCGTCGAACCCGGCACGGGCGCGGTCGGGGTCGTAGATGAACCGGAAGATCGACATGTCGAAGTTCTGTATCTGCTCCAGGACGTACCTGGCGATGAACGGGTGGGCCTCACCGAGCATGCTCAGATCGATCTCGAAGTCGTCCGGAAGGTTTTCGGTGCCGGCGCGCCCGATCAGGACGCGGAGCCATTGCCGGATGGCGGTGAACCTGCCGATGTTCTCGGCGACCTGATCGGCCGCCTCCTCGGCCTCCGCGGTCCTGTTCCAGAGGTCCAGCGGGATGGAGAGGACGGTCCAGACCCGGAGTATGACGGACGCGACGATGGAGGGCCCGAGCAGGCGCGGCGCGTACCGGGGGATCCGGTCCACCAGCTTGACCGCGAGGCCGTCCTCGACCTTGGCGATGTCGAGAAGGGTGTCACCGATGTCGTAGAGCTGGTACACGTCCCAGAGGGCCTTGACGTGATCCAGGAACGTCTTCCCGTCGGACGCGACCTGGAGCCCGAGGAGTCGCCTGATCTCCTCCGGTGGCTGGCCCTGCAGCTGCTTCCACTGGTGCACCACGGCGGTGAACTCGGCACAGCTCAGTCCGGGATCGCGGGCCGCCTCGAACCTGGGCGCCTTCTCCACGGCGAAGAACTCCTCGCGCCCCTGCCGTTCGAGCTGCCGGATAGCCTCGATGTCCACGAACGGGCTGTCCGCCTCGATCGTGACCTCTCGGTCCCGGTCGGCGATGTCGCCGGGGAGGTCGAGCTTGGTGAACAGATCCTCCTCCGCGAACAGGTCTGTCTGGAATGGACCGATCCTGTGGTGTGAGACCAGAACCTCGTGCCAATGGGCGTTGAAGTCGAACTCGTAGCCGAACCGCCGCTGGTCCTCCGCCTCGGCTCCGGAGAGCATCTCGTAGGGGCCGAACGTCGTCCCGAGCGGGTCGTTGTCGTCGTGCTGGGTCTTCGTCCACGCCGGGTACTCCTTCTTGCGCCGGATGGCCAGCTGGGCGTGGTGGATGTAGAACCAGTTCTCGGACCGGTACGGCGAGCGCAGGAAGTCGATCAGCGCCACCAGGTCGTCGATGGTGAAGCGGTCGAGGTACGCGGCCAGCTCGGTCCCTGGTGCGTCGGGGTCGAGCCCACTGTGGCCGGTGAGCTTGAGCAGTTCGGTTTGCCGCTGCGGGTTCGCCAGGTCCACGAACACGGAAAGACTGTGCCCGCGAACCCCCTGGCTGGTCACGGGGTGTTCGAGCTTGACCAGGTGCCGCTCGCCGTGCTCGACCGTCCAGGTCAGCCGCTCCAGCGGAGCCCGCCCCTTGCGGTCGCTCAGCCGCACCGTGGCGGTCGCGGGCAGCTCCAGGCCCAGCACGTCGGCGAAGCCTGTGCGCAGCGGAGCCGGAACCGGGATGGCGGTGTTCGTCTGCGGCAAGGTCGCGAACAGGGCGTCGAAGCGCGGGCGGCCTTCGGGCACGCCACCTTCGTCCAGATAGGACGCCAGAACCCCCAGCATCCCCCGGAACTCGTTGTTGTTCGACTCGAACATGAACATCTGAAGCGGGAACTTGGCATAGGCGCTGAAAGCGTCCATGACCCTCGCCGCCGCCCGAAGGCTCGTCCGCCGCCCCCCTGGCGTATCGATGATCTCCTCTCCCACGTCGTACTCGACGGTGAAGGTCTGCCCGGCGTGCGTGACGCGGTCGTAGACGGACCAGGCCACGTCCCGAACCAATACCACCACCCGCAGCCGGGCGTCGGGCGAGAGCGTGCGGCCGTTCGCCGTGAACCTCTCCCGGACCGCGTCGTTGAGCCGGCCCGCGTTGAGCGCGTCGACCAGCCGCCGGTACCGCACCCCCTCGTCGCCGTCCGGCTGGTCGAAGGGTGCCGATGCCAGCTCGAACGGCTGGCTGAATCGGCCGGGGTCCACGAGCGTGGCGACGATGGCGTCCTGGCGCTCGGGGGTGTGCCGATCCTGCGGCTTGAGTCGCTGCCGGACCAGGTGGTCGTGCGCTTCGAGCAGGTTTTCGAGCCGCATGCCCGGCTTGATCGGCAGCGTCCCGAAGAACTGGTACTCCACGGGTGCGTACACGTTGGCGCGACCACCGAAGAAGGAGTACAGCGCATACAGAGGGTCGGCCCCGCCGCCGAAACGGCACGCCCGCACGGTCACCCACGCGCCCTCCCGCATCGCCTCGACGACCCGCTGGCGCCGCTGGCGGAAGCTCGCGAACCGGCCGCCGGCGAAGTCGTGCTGCAGGAAGGAAAGCGAGAACGGGGTCAGGTGCTGGTACTCCGGCAGGTTCTCGCTCGACGCGTCCCGCAGTACCCGGAGCAGCAGACCCTCGGGTGAACCGTGCGAGACGATCACCACTTCCCTGATCCGGGACACGCCACCGGACGTCACGTCCGAGTTCAGGACGTCGACGAGGGCTTCGAGGCTCGACACGTCACGGCTGGTGTGGCGCGGGTAGAACCGGCTGAGGAACGACCGCGCGCCTTGGCCATAGCCATCGCTGTCGGGTACGAAGAAGAAGACGTAGTCCCGGACCCCCTGCACCCGCGGGAGCGGGTACTCGATCCGTTGCTCGAATATGATCTTGCCGCGCGCCAGATCTGCCATGCCGGGTCGGCTCCCCAGGTGTAGCCGTCACGTCGTTCCCGATACCACCAGCGTGAGCGACAACAGTCTATGGCTTCCTAGCTTTCTATAACCTCAGCTCTATCTGTCTATGGCTGTGACGCTGGGGCACATCGAGGGATCACTGACCGCAAGCTATCGGGCGTTCGACCTCTTGTCTAGGGGCTTTCGTCAATGTTTCTGCTTGTATTTTCTTCGGGTTTCCGTCTCTCCGCGCGCGCGGATGGTAAGGCCGCTGCGCCCGCTGGCAGCGGAACGATCGTGGCGCACCGAGGTCGCCTCGCCGCCCCACCCTGAGGGATCGCCCTCGCGGGTCAGCACCATTTGGATGTGGAGTCTCACGACTCTGTAGGGAATTTGTCATCGGGACATCCCTGACAGCGGCGGGTCGTTGGTGCGCCCACTCGGCGACGCAGTCGTCAGGTTGTAGAACCCGGCCACGGGGCGCGTCATCCATTGCGGTCTTCGTGACGCTCGCGACGATGTCATCCGACAGCGGCAGGAGTGCAAAACCCGGTTTCTGGGACCAACGGCACCCAGCGGCAGCCTTGCTCGCGCGCGGATCTGCTCAAAGGTTTTTAGCAGCAGCGCCTCCACGTTTCCCGCCACGCCGCAAGCGTATCGATCAACAGCCGGTGGTCCGCACTTACCTGCATCGAGTCGAGCGTCAAGACGGGCAGGATGTGCCGGTCTGTGTTTCAGTTGGGTCATGGCCGAGCAGGTTGCCGTCGGCGGGCCGGTTGACCGTGTCGAGGGCGATACAGGCGCAGTGGTGGCGGATGGGTGTCGGGCGACGGTCGATGGCTGGACGGTCGGTATGAATTTGTGGTGGTGGACGGCGATGCCGCCGAGGATCTGACGAGCAGGCAGGCGGCCGCGGTCCGTGCAGCGCTGGAGTACTTCGCCCAGTGCGCGCCGAATCGGCCGGCGCAGGCCGGACGCGGCGTCAGCGGGACCGCAGCGGGATGACTTCTTCGATCTGAAGCTGGCCGCGTATCAGCTGGTCAGCGCCGGTTTGGGTTGTTCTGCGGGACCCTGGCGGCGCACCATCGTGAGTAGGCCGTATAGTCGTTTGGCTATACGGCTTTGATCTTTGTGGGGCGTGCGTGGGGCGCATGTGGGCGGCCCTTACCGCGACGCCGTTTCCGATCAGATCCCTTACGGTGCAACGGTTCCGGCCGATGGGTGGGTCGCGCTGCTGCGGACGTGGGCGGGCGCCGTCGGTGGCGGTGGCCTGGGTTGATCGCGGCGGCGGCCAGTACGAGTCGGACGGTGGCTTCGGCGGTGAGCACGATGCTGGTGTGCCCGAGCTGCTCCTGCACCGTTTTAAGGTCGCCGCCGGCGGCGTGGGCGAGGCTGGCCGCGCCGTGGCGCAGGTCGTGCAAACGGACGGGTGGGAGTCCGGAGTCTTTGACCAGGCGCCCGAAGCGACGGGTCAGCCAGTCCGGGTGTAGCGGGGTGCCATCGGGGGTGGTGAACACGTAGCCGGAGTCCTGCCACAGTTCGCCGGCTGCGGTGCGTTCGGCTTGTTGTTGTTTACGGTGCGCGCGCAGCAGGCGGACGGTGTGCCGGTCCAGGGCGATGGTGCGGCGGCTGGCCGCGGTTTTGGGCGGCCCGACCGTGACGGTGTGACCGTAGGCGATGCGCTGCTGCCCGATCATGATGACTTTGGCATCCAGGTCGACGTCGATCCAGCGCAGCCCCGCGGCCTCGCCCCGACGCAGCCCGCGCATCGCGACCAGCCACCACATCGCATACAGCCGATCGAGCTTGACGAAGTCCAGGAACGCCGCCAACTGCTGAGTGGTCCAGACAGCGACGGCGAACCGCCGGCCGGTCTGCCGCCAGTGGGCGACACGGTGATCGGTCCACACCTGGGCCTGTGGCCGCCGAGGCGAGGGGACCTCGACGTGGCGCGCCGGGTTGTCGCGCAGCAGACCGCCGCGTACGGCGGCATTAAGCGCCGGACGCAGGGTGGCCCGGATACGGCGCAAGGTGGACGGAGTCAGCGCCCGCCCGTAACGGCTGGTAGTGGCCGACAGTGCGCCGATCATGTCGGTGATGTGTCGTGTGGTCAGCTCACCCAGCGGGATCCGACCCAGATGCGGGATCAGATGCCGTTCCACATGCTCGGTGTAGGAGCGCAGGGTGCTGGGGCGGAGGCTGGTGCGCGTGGTCAGCCAGTAGCGCAGCCACCGGGCGACCGTCCACGCTTCGACGGTGGTGGCCTCGCCTTCGGCGTGGTTGAGGAGGGTGTCGCGGGCGGTGACCGCGTCGCGGCGGGTGGCGTAGCCGCCGCGACGGACGCGGCCTCGCCGGCCGGGCACCGCGGTGACCGCGCAGTCGAAATACCAACTGCCATGGTTTCGTTCGCCCAGCCGGGGACAGACGGTATCTAGGGACCGGCCCGTCTGCCAATCCCGGCAACCACATCGTTTGAACACACCACCATCACTCACCGCCCACACCCGCCCTTCAACGACCCGGTCTCTGGTCATCACCATGGGCCCGGCGGTAGCCGTACGAGAACACCCAGTCGGGGGACATCGCACCCTGCCCACGGCGGTGATCGCGGGCACCAACGTCACCCGGGCGGCCCGCCCGAATCGAAAATCGGCGGCTTACTTACATGCCGATGAGAATGCATTGCGATTGACGCTTGGCGGAAATGATTCGACGAAACGTAAGCTACCCGGAGGTGCTGTGACACGCAACCTCGGTCGCTTGGTTGCCGGTTCTACAATGAGGCTCGCCATCGTCTGGACGTCGGGACAAGACGTGATCAACAGGAGCCTCAATGGTGAGTGACATCGCGCAGATTGCCGGACTGATTGCAGTCAGTATCACGCTCTACTTCGCCTCCATCCAGACCAACAGACTGCGTAAGCAGGTCGACATCGCGAACCTGTTCGGTAGATACGAGGCCTTGAATCATGCAAGTGAGCGGTATGACAACGGTCTGACGTTGATTTTCCAGAGGCCCGACCTTCGGCCATACATATTCAAGCAGAAGTCGCTTGATCTCGAGGGAGACGACCTCGCACGTGCTCTTACTGTGGCCGACCTGATGGCAGGCGCTGTCGACTATGCACTACGCGTCGGATCGCGATTTCCTGACAATACCGGAGCTGATTGGGCGGCTGCTGCCGCAGAAATGTCCAAGCAGCCAATATTCCGTGCCCTCGTTTGCGAACAGCCACACCAGTTCCCGGATCTTGTACGTTACTTCCAGCCTTTTCCTGATGAACGCGCCCTTTCCGTCGACGGTGAATGAACTCTCATTTGTACGATTTCCGTGGTGCTGGCCGCAAGATTGGGTGCACGCTCATGCCGGAAAGTCGCACAACAGTACTACTAGCCTTTACCTGGTGGTTGCCGGCTGTTCGCCAGCGAGCGTCAGCCGGTCGCGGTACTTCGCTGGCAGGCGAAGCCCGTCTGGGTCGAGGAACTCGATGAGGTCCATGAGCCTGTTTTGAAGGGCGATCAGGCGAACCTGATTGTCGTGGTCAGTAACGGCGAGATGGTCTAGGTCGCTGCGGAGTCGCATAAACCAGCTTGCGAAGTCGGAGTCGTTGGCCAGACGTTTGCAGTACTGTACGTATCCGAGGGATTCGTGGCGGGCGGCGTCCGTAGCTTCGGTAGCGATCATCATGATCTCGCCGATGGCTCGCTGCTGGCCGCGGAACAGCCGCCATGGCCGAGGCATCGACTCACGAGTCAGGACTCGCTGGCTGACGTCAATGAGTTCGACAAACTTCCGGTTGCTGTCAACCGCTCCAAGGTCGAGGAACCGCAGATCTCGGCGGACTATCTCGACCCAGCAAAGGTACTCGGCAAGTACATACACTGTGTAGTCGCGGGCATAGCGTTCGTGCTCGGAGTCACCGCAGCTCAGATAGCTGGCCAGGTAGTTCATGTCGACGATGTTGTAGAGTCGCGCTTGAAGATTATGTGCCGCTCTCAGGAGCGGCTCCCGATAGCGGCTCAAGATTGCCTCAGCCTGATCCGCTTTGCTCTGAGCCCTCTGCTGATCTTGGATAAGGGCTTCGTAGCGTCGGGCCCGCTGCGCCGACCACGCAGTCATCCCACCGACAACAATCGCGCCTAGTAGTGAGACAGCCGCCGACAGGACACCAACAACGATCTCTGGACCCATCCGGGCATTCTCTATTATCACGGCGGCACGTCGCGACCCCGTTGGACATCGTCCAGGATTAAATTTCCGCTCGTCGCAACCGACACCCATTGCCCTTATCTGCCGGGATCTGGCGGTTCGGGCTGCAAGATCAGGTATCCGCTCATGCCGCGAACAGCGCGTCGGACGGTACGCCTGACACTGAGCCTTTCCGCGTAACGGGTCGTGGCGTTGGGTGATCAGGTGGTGCGGTCATGTTCGACGTGCAGAAGCACGAGAGCGGCCGCGGCGATCTGGCCGATCTTCCAGGGGCAGAGGCTGAC
>Ga0214467_1000228_pt1 | contig 14932 bp, 13 predicted proteins | sample RVTome_8_FD_187339 | JGI IMG/M metagenome (GOLD analysis project Ga0214467, IMG submission 187339) | Soil microbial communities from uranium-contaminated site in the Upper Colorado River Basin, Wyoming, United States - RVT160D0 HiSeq ...
GTCGGGTTGGTGCCGCCACCGGCGCTGCCCCCGCTCCACGAGAAGGCCCCGCTGGTCACCGTCCGCCCGGCCGGCACGTTCAGCGTGGTGCCGGTGGAGAACGTCACCGTGATGGCCGCGTTGCTGATGTTCGACGCGACGTACGTGCGGGCGCCGTTCTTGACGAACGTCGCCGACAGCGGGTGGTTGGCCGACACCGACGTGTCCACCGTGCCCAGCGCCGCGAGGTTGCGGATCCAGTGGAACGTGTGCGCCTTGCTCTCCCCCTCCTCGGAGGTGAAGCCGCTGTTGGCCCGGAAGTTGGCGAGCGCCGCGTCACCGTTGCCCAGCGCCTGGAACTCCCACAGGATGTCCTGCCACACCGTCGGCGGCCCGCCGTTGTTGCGGACGAGCTCGGCGTAGTTGGTGTTCACATAGGACGGGTCGTAGCCGAGGTAGAGGTGGCCGCCGGTGATGGGCAGCATGTTGATGCCCTGGATCATCTCCGGCTCGCCGCTGAACCAGGTCGCGTACGCGCCGCCGTCGCCCCACACCATGCCGACCGTCGAGTGGCCGAACGCGGCCGGGAAGTTCTCGTTCGCCGCGTCGAACCAGTACTCCTGGATCGCCGCCGCCTGGGTGGTGTAGAGGAAGATGCCCACGTCGCGGACGGCCGCGTTGCCGGTCGCCTGGCCCCACTGGATGAGCGCGTTGGCGAAGTTCTGACCCTCCGAAGAGGACTCCTGGTTGTTGCCCGCGCCGAACGAGCCGTGCCCGGAGGCCCAGTCGTGGCCGGCGTAGATGTCGAAGTCGCGCAGGTACGGGAAGCGGTTGTCGCCGCGGTCGTAGTTGTTGGCGTCCCGGATCAGCAGGTCGATCATGCCGCCGTACTGTCCGGAGGAGGCCCACGCCGGGTCGAACTTGGCCAGCGTCGCGGCCGCCGCGACGAAGTATCCATAGTGGAAGTGGTGGTCGTTGAGCTCCTGGTCGGAGCCGTACGACGCGGGGTAGCCGATCAGCGTGCCCCAGTTGGCGTTGTAGTAGAACAGCTGGCCGCCCTCGCCGGAGGAGGCGGTGAGCCAGTTGTTCAGCCGGTTGCGGATCGCGGTCAGCGCGCTGTCGCGCACCGCCGTGTTGCCCACCTGGTCGGCGATCTCCGCGATCCGGGCGGCCCGGCCGAGGCCCTTGCCGGCCCAGTACGTGTCGCCGCCCGAGGGGCCCTCCGGGCTGCCCTGCACCGCGGCCAGGTAGCTGTTGAGCGTGGTCAGGTCGGCGCCCGCGCTGTCCGCGACCGCCGGCACCTCGGGCAGCACCCCGCGGAAGGTCATCGCGGTCTGGAAGCTGTTCACGCCGATGAGGTTGCGCATCGCGCCGCGCGCCGAGGTGTACGTCTCCGGGATGGGCGAGCCGCCGCTCAGGTACCGCCACTGGTGCGGGTAGAGGCTCACGACGGTGCCGCTGGCGCTGCCCTCGCGGGCCGTGGTGGTGAACGCGTACGTCGTGGTGAGCCCGTTGTTGGCCGGGTTGTACGAGTAGGACACCCGGGTGCCGGTGACGTGCGCGTGGGCGTACGCGGCGTACCGGCTGGCGAGCGCGGTCCGCGCGGTGCCGGAGACGGTGTCGGGCAGCAGCGCCACGGAGAAGTAGCCGCGACCGCCCAATGTGGACGTGATGGTGCCGCCGCTGACCGTCCACGTCGCCCCGGTGGGCGCGTACGCGACGTAGTCGCTGCCGCCGGCCGTGAAGCCGAGCGTCGCCCCGCCGTTGAGCCACACGGTGGGCGTGCCGGCAGTGGTGATCTGGGCGTTGCCGCCGGTCGCCTGGAAGTACGCGAACGGCAGCCCGTGCCCGATCGTCGCGCGCAGCGTGCGCGTGCCGTCGGTCCAGTACGGCGACACCGTCCAGTCGCTCCAGCCGTCGACCCGCACCACCGGCGCGTTCAGCCCGGCGACGCCGACGAGGATGTCCTGCGAGTAGGAGTAGTGGTACTCGCCGACGGTCGTCGGCGTGCCGCTGATCGACGGCGTGGTGGTGTACGAGAAGCCGAGCCCGTTGCCGAACGTGTCGTACGAGACCGGGTGGGCGTGCAGCGGCAGGCTGTACGCGCAGTCCGAGCGCTTGAACGCCAGCGACGACCACCAGTCGTTGGTGGGCACGGCGCCGGCCGGCGCGTTGGCGGTCAGAAACTGGCGCGGGTTGCTGGAGATGGTCCCGCAGCCGGAGGGGAGCGCCGCGCCGGGCGGGAGCGTCTCGGTGAAGCTGCCCGCCCCGACGGGTCCGGCGTCGGCGGCGCGGCCGGCCACGACCGTGATGAGCGCGCTGGCCAGGATCACCACCGCGCCGGCCGCGAGCAGCCGGAGTCGCTGCCGCTTTCGGGGTCGTTGAGTCGTTGTCGACGGTCCGGCTCTCATCGTTGACCCCTTCAGGTCGGGAGATGGGAAGCCGGGACGCGCTCCGACCCGCCGACGTGAGAGCGCTCTCCCAGCGGGATCAGAGTGACGGGTGTCGTTGCCAGATGTCAAGCGATTGTTGCCGGGCTATTGCCATCCCGCGAAGCGGCCACGGCCCGGTCCGCGTCCTCGCCGACCAGGTCCATGTTGATCGCCGCGGCCACCGTCACGCCCTGTGCCGCCGCGGCCACCACCTGGGCCATCAGGTCGGTGACGTTTCCGGCCACCCAGACGCCGGGCAGGTCGCTGCGCCCCATCGGCCCGGCCGCGTACGCCATCCCGAAGCCCATCGGGTGCTCCACCGGCTTCAGCCCCAGGTCGGCCAGCACCGGCGAGGAGGCCACCATCCGCGACGTCACCGCCACGACCTCGCGGGCCACGACCGTGCCGTCCGCGAGCCGCAGCCCGGTGACCCGGTCGTCGACCACCTCGACGGCGGCCACCGGCCCGTCGACGACCCGGATGTCCCGGGCCGCGAGCCGCTCCGCCTCCTCCTCGGTCAGGGGCGCCGCGGTGTGGGTGAAGAGCACCACGTCCGGCGACCACTGGCGGAAGAGCAGCGCCCGCTCGGCCGACCGGTCTCCGGTGCCGAGCACGCCGATGGCCCGGTCGCGGACCTCCCACCCGTGGCAGTACGGGCAGTGCACCGCGTCCCGGCCCCACCGCTCGCGCAGGCCGGCGACCTCGGGCAGCTCGTCGACGAGCCCGCTGGCCACCAGCAGCCGCCGCGCGGCGAGCTGCCGCCCGCCGTCGAGGTCGACCTCGAAACCGTCCCCGGTGCGGCGGGCACCGCGGGCCACGCCGGCCACGATGGTGCCGCCGTAGCGGGTCACCTCGGCCCGCCCCCGCTCGAGCAGCTCACCCGGGGGCATCCCGTCCCGGCTGAGGAAGCCGTGCACGCCCTCGGCCGGCGCGTTACGCGGCTCCCCCGCGTCCACGACGACCACCGCGCGCCGCGCGCGGGCCAGGGTCAGCCCCGCGCTCAGCCCCGCGGCGCCACCACCGATCACGATCACATCGAACTGTTCCATGCGCTCGACGGTCCCCCATCCCACGTACGACGGCAAAGGTTCTTGCCGTTATGGCAAACTGGGCGGGTGCCGGACGAACTGGAGGGTGTGCTCGCCGCGGTCGGCCCCCGGCTGCGGGAGCTGCGGCGGCGGCGCGGCACCACGCTGACCGACCTCTCCGCCGCGACCGGCATCTCCGTCTCCACCCTCTCCCGGCTGGAGTCCGGCCAGCGCCGCCCCACGCTGGAGCTGCTGCTGCCGCTGGCCCGCGCGCACGGCGTGCAGATCGACGAGCTCGTGGGCGCGCCACCGACCGGCGACCCGCGGGTGCACCTGCGCCCCATCCACCGAAACGGCATGACGATGGTGCCGCTGTCCCGGCGGGCCGGCGGCGTGCAGGCCTACAAGCTGATCTTCGCGAGCGAGCGCTCCACCCCGGATCCCAAGACCCACGAGGGGTACGAGTGGATGTACGTCCTCAATGGACGCCTCCGGGTCGTGCTCGGCGACCAGGACCTCGTGCTCGAGCCCGGCGAGGCGGCCGAGTTCGACACCCGGGTGCCGCACTGGTTCGGCAGCCTCGACGGCACCCCGGTCGAGGTGCTGAGCCTTTTCGGCCCGCAGGGCGAGCGGGCCCACCTGCGCGTCGCCACCACCCGCGCCCACCGCTCGACGTAGCGGGAGGGGCAACGCGCGGCCGCCGGGCGTCGTAGCGTGGGGCGCATGGGGCCAGCATCCGAAGACGATCTCGCCGAGATGGCCCGGCGGGTCGTCGACACCAACCACTACATGACGCTCGGGACGAGCGACCCCGACGGCCGGCCGCGCGTGTCCCCGGTGTACTTCACCCAGGTCGGCTACCGCGCCTTCTACTGGGTCTCCTCCCCGACCGCCCACCACTCGGTCAACGTGGCCGCCCGTCCCGCCGTCGCCGTGGTCATCTACGACTCGACGGCGGCCGTGGGCGAGGGCCGCGCGGTGTACCTGGAGGCCGACGCGGCCCAGGTGCCCGACGCCGAGCTGCCGGCCCGGTGCGCGGAGGCCTTCGCGCGGGTCCGGATGGGTGGGCGCGCGTTCACGGCCGAAGAGCTCAGCGGCGACGCCCCCTGGCGGCTGTACGTGGCCCGGACCACCCGGCACGAGGTGCACATCCCCGGCCGCCACCCGATCTACGGCACCGGCACCGACCGCCGCCTGGCCGTCGCGCTCTGAGCGGCGCCGTGCGGCCGGAGGAGGCGGGCGCCCTCGCGAGCGCGCTGGGCCGCCGGGTCGTGTCGTCGGCGCGGCTCGCGGGTGGGTTCTCGCACGAGACGTCCCTGCTCACCCTTGAGGGCGGCGGCCACGTCGTGGCCCGGCTGGGCGGTCCCGACCCGGCCGTCGAGGCGGCGGTGATGGCGCTCGGCGGCCGGCACGCGCCGGTCCCGGAGGTCATCGCGGTCCTGCCCGCCACCGAGCACACCCGTCCCGCGATGGTCCTCGCGCACGTGGCCGGCACCCCGCTGAGCCACGTCCTGGACGAGGGCGGCGCGGGCATGGCCGCTCTCGGCACGGAGGTGGGCCGGGTGATCGCCGCCATCGGCGCGGCGCGCCTCGACCGCCCCGGGTTCTTCGCCGACGCCCAGCTCGCCGTCACCGCCATGCCACCCTGGTCGGCGCAGCTGCCCGAGTTCGCCGAGGCCTGCATGGCCAAGACGGCCGGCGAGCGCCTCGACAAGGCCACCCGGCTGTCCTGGGCAGACCTGTGCGCGGCGCACGCGCCCGCGCTCACCCGCGTCGACCGCCAGGCGCGGCTGGTGCACAGCGACGTCAACCCGAAGAACATCCTGGTCAGCCGCGCCGGCGACGGCTGGCGGGTGGACGTCGTGCTGGACTGGGAGTTCAGCTTCTCCGGCTGCCCGTACGGCGACGCCGCCAACATGGCCCGCTTCGGCGCCGACTACCCGCCCGACTTCCTCGCCGCCTTCCTGCGCGCGTTCGGCGAGACCGCGCCGGACGGCGACTGGCTCCACCTCGGCCGGGTGCTGGACATGTTCGCGCTGAGCGACCTGGTCACCCGACCCCCGGAAAACCCGGTCGCCGACCAGGCCGCCGCGGTGATCCGCCGGTGGGTGGCGGACGGCGTGCCTCGCTAGGCCGGCCCGGCCAGCCCGACGAGGTTGCCCTCCGGGTCGGTGAAGTGGGCGACCACCAGGTCGCGACCGGGCGCCCGCTCGGGGCCCATCACCCGCTTGCCGCCCAGGCTCTCCGCCTTGGCCAGCGCCGCCTCGACGTCCGGCACGCCCACGTAGAAGACGGTCTGCCGCGGGTGGCCGGCACCGCCGCCGACGCCGCCCGGGATCCCGCTCTCTGGCTGGGTGAAGCCGTACCGCCCGGCCTCGGACACCGACGCGGCGACCGGGCCGCCCGTGTCGAACGCCCACCCGAACAGGTCGCCGTAGTAGCCGCGGAGCCGCTCAGGATCGTTTCCGATGATCTCGAAGTGCACGACCGGCTGTCCCATGATCCGACCCTACAGCGGGGTCACGGCCGCCACACCACGAGCACGATCGCCGGGGAACGCTCGGCGAACCGGCCCGACGGCGACGCCGACCGCAGCACCGCCCGCAGGTCCCGCTCGAAGTCCGCGAACCGCTCGCCGAACAGATGCGGCGCCGACGAGGAGAGCGAGAACACCGACGCCACCACCTGGTCCGCCGACCGCTCGTGCACCGCCCCACCGCCCGCCGGCAGCCGCTCCGGGCCCGCGTAGCCCGCCGCCAGCATGATCTCCGCCTCGCCGGACGGCGTGCCCTGCGGCAGCAGCGCGGTGCCGGCCCGCCGCACCGGCCCCAGGTATCGGCGCACCAGCGCGGCGATCGCCTCGCGGGGCGGCTCGGGATGCGGCAACGGGTCGGTGCCGTCGCTCGGGTTGCTCGTGTCGACGTGCACCCAGGCGCCGCCGGGCTCGAGCATCCCGCGGACCAGCCGGGCCACGAGGGGCCGGTCCATCCAGTGGAACGACTGCGCGAACGTCGCCACCCGGAACACGCCCAACCCGGCCGGCAGCTCCTCGGCCCGCAGCTGCCGCCACTCCACACCGTCCACACCGGACCGCCGCGCCTCGGCGATCATGCCCGCGTCGGCGTCCACACCGACCGCGCTCTCGAAGAGCGGCGCCAGCAGCCGGGTCACCGGGCCGGGCCCGCACCCCACGTCGAGCAGCCGCCCCCGCCCGTCGAGCCCCAGCCCGGCGCGGAGCACGTCGGCGATCTCCGCCGGATAGGGCAGCCGGCCGGTCGCGTAGTACCGGGCACTGCCGGCGTAGAGCGCGTCGTTCACCCGCCGACCCTAAGCCAGACCCCGCCGCCGCCCACCTCATTTAGCTCCAGCCCCACGCGGGTACGGTGATCGCATGGACGGCGACAGGCACCCCGCGCTGGCCCGCCTCGACGCGCTGGTCGGGCGGTGGACCGTGCGCCCCCAGGTGGAGGGGCTGGGCGCGGGCTGGGCCGAGTTCAGCTGGGTCGAGGGCGGCAAGTTCCTGCGCCAGTTCGCCGACTCCGACCCCCTGCCGGACACGGCACCGGCCGTCTGGCGGGAGAACAACCCCCTCCCCACCACCGCCCTCGTCGGCCTGGACGACGCCGCCGACCGCCTCACGATGCTCTACGCCGACCGCCGAGGCGTACACCGCGTCTACCAGATGGCGTTCGACGGTCGCGTGTGGACGCTGTGGCGCGAGGCACCCGGCTTCCACCAGCGCTTCACCGGCACCCTCACCGACGACGGCCAGGCGATCGACGGCCAGTGGGAGATGTCCCGCGACGGCGAGACCTGGAGCGTCGACTTCGCCATCACCTACACCCGCGAAACCCACCCCTAGCGGGCCACCGCGATGTCCGCCATGGTCTCGACCGCTGCTGCCCCGCGCAGTGGGCCACCACATCCAGCCACGGTGCGTAACGAGCCCGCGGCGACACCGCGCATCCAGGCTAACGATCACGCCACACACGACCGGATCCGCCGGGATGTGCACGGACCGCGTCGCTCTGCTTCCCCGAGGAGCGATTCGAGCACCGGACCTGAGCCCGACACCCCGACCGGCAGCACATTGTGGAAGTAGCCGGCGCCCATGATCATTCGCCCGCAATGGGCGTGACACGCCCATCCAACGCCAATTTCGGGCGAACGATCAAGCTCCCCCTCGATCTCTAGCTGTCCACTGTGGATAGGAAGCTGGGCGCGGGGGCGGAGCAGGTCGACAGGCTCGCGCGAGCCAGGCCGTGCGGGCGAGCGGGTCGGCGATGGCTAGCGGCTGCCGCTGATCACCGGCTTGAGGTCGACGATGGGGGTGCCGTCGATGGCCTCGAGGTCGGCTACCCGGACGCGCGGGCCGTCCACCGCGAGCACCCGCACCCGGTGCAGGCCGACCGGGTTGGGGCGGTCCTGGGAGCGGGTGCTGAAGACGCCGGTCAGGGGGTTGGCCGGGTCGTCGCGCGGGTGTACGGCGAGCACGTCCCGCCGCGCCTCGTGCAGCCAGGTCAGCAGCCACACCTCGTCGCCGGCGGCCAGGTCGCGCAGCCCGGCCGCCACCTCGGGCGTAAAGGCCAGCGTCGCCTCGGGGCCACCCTCGGCGCCCTGCTTGGGCGCGGCCGCGGGGTCGGTGAGCGGCGACTCGACGTACCCGATGGGGTGTAGCTCGAAGTCGGAGGTCATGACCCGTCATCATGCCCGGCCCCGGCCTGCGGTGGGCCGGTCGACTCGCGGACGGTGAGGTGCGTGGGGAGGACGACCGTGCGGCGCACCGCGTCCGGCGGCGACAGGTCCTTCAGTCGGGACAGCAGCATCGCGACGGCGACCCTCCCGGCCTGGCCGATCGGGGCGGTGAGCGTGGTCAGCGGCGGGTGGCAGAAGTCGGCGCCGAAGATGTCGTCGCAGCCGACGATGCTGAGGTCGGCCGGCACCCGAACGCCGCGCTCGCGCAGGCGCAGCAGCATGCCGATCGCGAGCAGGTCGTTGAAGACCACGCACGCGGTGGCCCGGGTGTTGAGCACCGCGTCGGCCGCCGCCGTGCCGGAGGGGCGGGAGCCGTGGAACGGGCCTACGCGGCGCACCAGCAGCCCGTGCTTCGCCGCCGCGGTGCGCATCGCGCGCCAGCGGGCCTCGTTGGGCCAGGAGCGCTCGGGGCCGGAGACGTAGATCAGGTCGCGGTGGCCGAGTGAGGCCAGGTGCTCGACCGCCTGGGCGATGCCGCTCGGCGTATCGATCATGACGCTCTGCACGCCGCGGATGTTGCGGTTGATGGTGACCAGCGGGATCTCGGCGGCGAGGAGCGTGAGCGCCCGCTCGGAGAGGCGGGAGGCGGCGAGGATCGCGCCGTCGAGCGACTGCCGCATGCGGTGCAGCATCTGCGTCTCGACCTCGGCCGAGTCTTCGCTGTCGATGAGCAGCTGGGCGTATCCGGCCGCCTTCAGCGCCTGGTGGGTGCCGCGGATGATGCCGAAGTAGAACGGGTTGGTCACGTCGGAGACCAGCACCGCGATGGTCTGCGTGCGGCCGGAGGTGAGGGCCCGCGCCTGGGTGTTGGGGATGTAGTTGAGCTCGCGGGCGGCCGCCTCCACGCGCTCGCGGGTGGCGGTGCTGACCCGGCCCGGCTTGGTGAGCGCGCGCGAGACGGTGGACGCGGCGACGCCGGTCGCCGCGGCGATGTCGTTGATGGTCACCGGGCGACCGCGCTCCCGCACGGGGGTCACGCAACCACAGATGGCAAAAGATGGCAAACGGTTGCCACGCGATTGCCACGGAGTTACGTTCGCGACCACCGCAGTGAGGAGTACCGATATGAAAGCCATCCGCGGCACCATCGCGCTCCTTCTCGGCTCGGCCCTGCTGACCGCCTGCGGCTCGGACGGCGGCGGCGGCACGAGCGGCGCGGGCAAGACGCTCGACGTGCTGATCGGCGCCAACACGATCTACCCGGAGCAGCAGCGGAGGTGGTTCGACGACGTCTCCGCGAAGTTCAAGCAGGAGACCGGGGCGACGGTGCGGTTCGAGACGTTCGCGACCCCCAACGACGAGCTGACCCGCATCCAGACCTCGGTGCTTTCCGGACAGGGGCCGGACGTCTACGCGCTCGGCACCACCTTCACGCCCACCGCGTACGCCACGAAGGCGTTCGTCGAGCTCGGTGCCGACGACTGGACCAGGCTCGGCGGGCGGGACAAGTTCCTGCCGTCCACATTGGGCATCTCCGGGCCGGACGAGAGTCACGAGGTCGGGGTGCCGTTCACCAGCCGGCCGTTCGTGATGGCCTACAACAAGGACCTGCTCGCCAAGGCCGGCATCGACAAGCCCGCCGACAGCTGGGACGGCCTGCGCGACCAGGCGAAGAAGCTCACCTCCGCCGGCGTGTACGGCCTCGCCGTCGCGTACGCCGACAGCTTCGACCCGTGGAAGTTCATCTGGGCCATGTCGGTGCAGGCCGGCAACCCGCTCGTCGAGGGCGGTAGGGCGCGGCTGGACGACCCGACCACCGCGACCGCCTACCGCACCTACCTCGGCTGGCTCGCCACCGACGAGGTCGTCGACCCGGCCGCGGTCGGGTGGAAGAACGCGCAGGCGATCGCGGCGTTCGGGGCGGGCGAGGCGGCGTTCCTGCCGATGGTCTCGGCGACCTCGAAGGTGACGCTGGACAAGTCCTCCGTCGCGGGCAGGTACGGATACGCCATCATGCCGACGATCCCGCCCGGCGCCACCGCGCTGCCGGCCGGTGGCACCGGCGCGGCGAGCATCCTGTCCGGCGACAACCTCGTCGTCGCCGCGTACTCCAAGGACAAGGACCTGGCGCTCGCGTTGGTGAAGATGCTCACCGACGCGGACGCGCAGCGGGCGTACTACCAGACGTTCGGCGAGCTGCCCACCAACACGGCGCTGGCGAAGCAGCTCCAGGCCGACCCGGCGCTCGCCGCCATGGTGGAGTCGTCGTCGAAGGCGGTGGGCACGCCGTTCACCGGGGCGTGGAGCCAGATCCAGCTCGCCCTCGTCAACGTGGTCGTCCAGTCGGTGCCGGCACTGTCGGCCGGCCGGATCGACGGCGCCAGGCTGGACAGCCTGGTCAAGGAGGCACAGTCGACCGCGCAGGGCGCGCTGGACAAGGCCAAGTGAGTCGCGCGCGCCGCGTCGCCGAGCGCCAGCGTCCCCTGTGGATGCTGGCGCCCGGCGGTCTGCTGCTGGTGCTCGTGGTCGGCTTCCCCCTGGTGGTGGCCGGCCAGATCTCGCTGCTCGACCTCGACCAGTACACGTTTCGCCAGTGGCTGGACGCGCCCTTCGTCGGGCTGGACAACTACGTCGAGGCGGTGCGCGACTCCAGCCTGCCGCACGCGGTGTGGGTCAGCACCACGTACGCGGTCGTCGTCACGCTGATCACGCTGCCGGTCGGCGTGGCCGCGGCGCTGGCCGCGCACGACCGCTTCACCGGCCGGGGGCTGGTCCGCTCGGTGCTGCTGATCCCGTACGTGCTGCCGGCCTTCGTCGTCGGCACCGTGTGGCGGATCATCCTCCAGCCGGACGGGGTGGCCGACAACGCGCTCGGCCGCGCCGGCCTGGACGCCGGGCTGTGGCTCAACGGGCCGCGCAGCTTCTGGGCGCTGGTCATCGTGCAGGCGTGGACCGCGTGGCCGCTGCTCTACCTGCTCGCGCTCGCCGGCCTGCAGACCGTCGACCCGGAGGTGCACGAGGCGGCCGCGCTCGACGGGGCCGGGTGGTGGGTGAAGCTGCGGCGGCTCATCTTCCCGTACCTGCGCGGCCCGATCGCGCTGGGCCTGGTCATCACGTTCCTGCACAGCGTCAACAACTTCACGCTGCCGTTCGTGCTCTTCGGCGTGCCCAGCCCGCGCGACGTGGAGGTGCTGCCGGTGCTGACCTACGTGGAGAGCTTCCAGAACTTCCGGTTCGGCCTCAGCGCGGCCATGGCGGTCTTCTCGCTCGGGGTGGTCGCGGTGCCGCTGCTGGCCTACCTGAGGGCGGTGCGGCTGACATGAGGCACACCCGCCTGCTCCCCCGGCCCCTGCAGCTGGCCGTCCTCGCCGTGCTCCTGCTGCTGGTGCTCGGCCCGGTGTCGTACATGCTCTTCGCCTCGGTCAGCTCCGACCTGGCCGTGGCCTCCGGCGCCTACCTGCCCACCTCGGTCGACCTCGGCGCCTACCGGCGGATCTGGTCCACGGTGGACCTCGGCACCGGGCTGCTCAACAGCGTGCTCGTGGCCGGGGTCGTCGCCACCGCCTCGGCGTTCGTCTCGGTCGGCAGCGCCTACGTGCTGGTGCGCTTCGCCTTCCGCGGCCGGGTCGCCATCCTCCGCGCGCTGCTGGCCCTGCAGAGCGTGCCGGGCACGCTCCTGCTGCTGCCGGTCTTCGTGCTCTTCGCCAGCGCCTCCACCGCGATCGGGGTGCAGGTCATCGGCACCCGGTGGGCGCTCGCGCTCACCTACCTGACGTTCGCGCTGCCGTTCTCCACCTGGGTGATGGTCACCTACCTGCGCGGCCTCCCGCCCGAGCTCGACGAGGCGGCCCGCATCGACGGCGCCTCATCCTGGCGGATCCTCACCCGCATCATCGTCCCGCTCAGCTGGCCCGGCCTGATCGTGTCGGGCATCTTCGCGTTCCTGCTCGGCTGGAACGACGTGCTCTTCGCCTCGGTGATGACCGACCCGGACACCCGCACGGCCGCCGTCGCGCTCCAGGTCTTCGGCGCCACCCAGGAGGGCGGGGCGATCCCGGTGTACGGGCAGATGATGGCCGCCGCGCTGGTCTGCGCCGCGCCCGTGGTGGTGTTGTACCTGGTGTTCCAGCGCTATCTGGTCGGCGGGCTGACCGCGGGAGGAGTCAAGTGAGCGGGTACCCGCGGGCCGAGTGGGAGGCCCTCGCCGACCGGCTGCTGCTCGCGGTCCGGCCGTACGCCTCCCCCCACCACGCGCTCGTCGACCTGCCCGGCCCGGTGAGCCGCTCCGGCGCCTGGAGCGACGGCCTGGAGGGGTACGCCCGCACGTTCCTGCTCGCCGCGTTCCGGGTCGCCGGTGCGGGCGGCGCCGACCCGCACGGCTTCCTCCCCTGGTACGCGGAAGGGCTCGCCGCCGGCACCGACCCGGGCTCGCCGGAGCGCTGGCCCACGCTGCGCGAGCGGCGGCAGGCCCGGGTCGAGGCGGCCTCGGTGGCGATCGCGCTGCACGAGACCCGCCCGTGGCTGTGGGACGCGCTCGACGAGCCGGTGAAGGCGCGGGTGGTCGACTGGCTGGCCGCGTTCCTCGGCACGAGCGGCTACGACAACAACTGGATCTGGTTCCAGAACATCGCCGAGGCGTTCCTGCGCACCGTCGGCGGGCCGTGGTCCAAAGAGGACATCGAGCGTAACCTGCGCCAGCACGAGGGCTGGTACGTGGGCGGCGGCTGGTACTCCGACGGCGGCTCGGGCGATGACCGCCGGCAGAACTTCGACTACTACTGCGGCTGGGCGATGCAGTTCTATCCACTGTGGTATTCGCGGATTCTCGGCGAGCGACCGGAGCCGGTGTGGCTGGAGCGGCTCTCCGCGTTTCTCGGCGACGCCCGCCACCTGGTCGGCGCCGGCGGCGCGCCGCTGTTCCAGGGCCGCTCGCTGACCTACCGCTTCGCGATGCTCGCCCCGTTCTGGACCGGCGCGCTGCTCGGCGCCACGCCGCTGGAGCCGGGCGAGACCAGGGGGCTGGCCGGCGGCGTGCTGCGGCACTTCGTCGAGCGCGGTGCGGTGGACGCGCGCGGCCTGCTGACGATCGGGTGGCACGGCCCCTTCCCGAGGATCCGGCAGCTCTACAGCGGGCCCGGCTCGCCCTACTGGGCCAGCAAGGCGTTCGCCGGCCTGCTGCTGCCGCCGGACCACCCGGAGTGGACCGCGCCGGAGCCGCCGCTGGCGCGGCGGGGGGACGCGGTGGTGTCGCTGCGCGCGCCCGGCTGGGTGGTGTCGTCCACCGTGGGCGACGGGATCGTCCGGATCGCCAACCACGGCAGCGACCACCTGTGGGACCGGCACGCCGACCTCGACGACCCGTTCTACAAGCGCCACGCGTACGCCACGCACGCCGCCCCCGACCTCTCCGACCAGGCGCACCGCGAGCCGCTCGACTCGCACGTGGCGCTGCTCGACACCGCCGGCCGCCCCTCCCACCGGGGCCGGATCGAGCGGGTCGCGCAGGGCCCGCACTGGGCGGTGTCCCGCTGCCGGCCGATGTGGCTGACCGACGGCGCCCCGGCCGCCACCTGGCCCGGCATCCGCACCGGCCCCTGGCTCACCACCGCCTCCGTGCTGCGCGGCCCGGTCGAGGTGCGGCTGGTGCGGGTCGACGGCGCGGGCGTGCCGGCGGCGCTCGGCGAGGACCCGGAGGCGCACTGGCCGGCCGACCCGGGCCCGTGGCGGCTGCGGCTGGGCGGCTGGGCGGTCGCCGGCGAACGGGTGGCGGTCACGGCCGGTGACGGCTGGGCCCGCGCGTCGTCCGGCGCCCTCGTCAGCGCGGTGTACCCGCTGCGCGGCTTCGACGAGACCGGTGTGACCGGGAGTGACGGCGCCAACCCGCTCGGACCCCGCTCGGCGGTGCCCTGGGCCGGCACCCGCGACCCGGTCGCCGAGGGCGACGTGCTCGCGGCGGCGGTGGTGCTGACCGGCGCCGCGCCGGAGCCCGTGCCGCCGGCCGTGGTCCGCGCGGCGGACGGCACGGTCACGGTCCACTGGCCCGGCGGCGTCGAGGACACCGTGCCGTTCGACTGAGCCGGCGGATCACGTACAGTCGCCGAAGTGCAGAGCGAGACGAGAGCGCCGGTGTGGCGGCGCGTAGCCTCCATCGCGGTCACGATCATCGCCGCCGCCCTCGTGTTCGCCGCCTTCGTCACACCCGGCGACCTCGAGCTGCTGCGGCCCGGCATCGTCGCCCGCGTACCCGTGGAAGCCCTCATCGGGTGTGCGGTCCTGCTCCTGCTGCCGGCGACCCCGAGGCAGGCGGTGGCCGTCATCGCCGGCGCCGCGCTCGGCCTGCTCGCCGTGATCCGCCTGCTCGACATGGGTTTCCTCTCCGTCCTCAACCGCCCCTTCGACCTCGTGCTCGACTGGGTGCTCTTCGACGACGCGCTGATCGTGCTCCGCGACTCGGTGGGCCAGGCGGGTGCGGTGGGCGCGGTCATCGCCGCGCTGGTGCTCGCCTTCGCCGTGCCGATCCTCGTGACGCTCTCCGTCCTGCGGCTGTCCACTGTGGCCGCCCGCCACCGCACCGCCGCCGCGCGCGCCGTCGGCGTCGTCGCCGCCGCGTGGGTGGCCTGCGCGGTCGCCGGCGTGGAGGTCGTGCCGGGCGAGCCGGTCGCCGCGCGGGACACGGCCGCGCTCGCCTACGACCACGGGCGCCAGGTCGTGACCAGCCTGCGCGACCGGCAGGAGTTCGCCGGCGAGGCGACGGTCGACGCGTTCCGGGACACTGCGGCCAGCAGCTGCTGGGCGGCC
>Ga0214467_1000229_pt1 | contig 14895 bp, 5 predicted proteins | sample RVTome_8_FD_187339 | JGI IMG/M metagenome (GOLD analysis project Ga0214467, IMG submission 187339) | Soil microbial communities from uranium-contaminated site in the Upper Colorado River Basin, Wyoming, United States - RVT160D0 HiSeq ...
TCGCCCACGGCGGCCACCACGACCACGCCCTGGGAGATCGCGTTGGCGACCGCGCCCTGGAGGACCGGGCTGTCCTGGTAGGTGATCGTGGACACGGCGATCACGTCGGCGCCGCGGTCGACGGCCGCGTCGATGCCGCGGGCCAGCACCTGCGGCTCGGCCCCGTTTCCGCTGCCGAACCGCTCAGCCACCACGCGAATCGGCAGAATCCTTACTTGCGAGGCCAAGCCGATAAAGCCGACGGACGGCCCTTGCCCCGCCGCGATCACGCCGGCGACCTGCGTGCCAGTGCCGAGGCAGTCGGTATTGGCCGGGCCGCTGCCCGCCACGGCGTCGAAGCCGGCGAGCACGCGGTCGCCAAACTGGGGATGGCGGGCGTCGACGCCCGAGTCGAGCACCGCGACGATCTGCCCCGCCCCCCGCGTGAACGGCCGCACCCGCTCCGGCCCCAACATCCGCTGGGCCCACGGGACCTCCGCGACGGCCGGGCCAGGCTCGACGCAGCGCTGGTTGGAGGGAGCGCGCGGGGCGGCCGCCGCGGGGACGGCGCCGACCGCGCACATCGCGGCCGCGACACAGATCGCAGCGGTGGTACGGGCGAAGCGACTCACTCCGGGTAAACCTCCGGTCACAGGTCGCGAAACCGGTCTTCCATCTCGTCCGCGAAATTCTGCCGGCGCCGCTCCAGGTGGTCGCGCCGGAAGTGGGCTGGATTCTGCGCGTACGCCGCGCGGCCATGCGGGGTCCAGAACGAGGACTCCGGCACCGCGTCGCCGCCGTCCGGGATGAACTTGAGGATCTCGCCGAAGGCGGCCACCGCGAGCGCGAACGACTGCTTGCGCTCGGCATCCACGGCCGGATCGCCGGATCGTGGGGCGGAGCCGTCCTGGATGCCCGCGTCGGCGATGAGCCGCCACTCCCCCGGGTCGAAGAGCTGGGAGCGCTCCGGACCGCCGAAGAACACCACCTCGTCCGGCCCCGGGACGCTGGGCCGCTCGGGCAGCCGGAAGACGAACTCGCGCGGCGCCTGGCAACCGCGGCAGACCCCGTGGTATCGCCGGGCCGGCGCGCCCTCGTCGTCGGTGAGCCCGCTCTCCCAGGCGACCTCGACGCTCTGGCAGCGCTCGCAAGGGTGGAGGTCCATGTAGAGATGGGCCTCATCCCGCGTGCGGACGACCGGCAACGCCATGTGCACCTCCCCGTGACAGACCAGCGCTCGTAAATCTAACCGATGCTAGCTTCTCCCCGTGGAGCTGCATCGCGCTGGCGGGGGCGACCGCAAGCTGGCCCTCGTGGGCCTGGTCTACGGCTTGTTGAGCTTCCTGCTCGGCGCTGTCTTCGTGGCGGTGGGCGGGCGGCTGGTCGCGTTCATCGTGTGGGGGTCGGGCGGGTTCTTCTTCGTTCTCGGGCTCATCGTGCTGGTGGGGTCACTGCGCCCGTTCCGGATCGCGCTGAGCGAGACCGGGCTCGTCGTCCAGTCCGAGGGGCACCGCTTCGCCGGGCCGTGGAGCCAGGTCGACGGGATCTACATCGAGCGCACGGTGCCGGCCGGCAGCCCACCGCTGTCCCGCTCGCTGCTCGTGCTGTGGGTGGCCGACGGCGTGCCGATGCGGCACGAGGCGACGTTTCCGGGGCAGGGCGGCGGGCGCAAGGGCCACGTGATCGCCGAGATGGCCAACATCCGGGAGACCCACAACCAGACCGCGGAGATCCTCCGCCGGTACGCGGGCGAGCGCTTCCGGTCCCTGCGCTAGACGATCGTCGCGGCGACCTCGACCCGGCCGTCGCGCGTGGCCACGCCGTCGATCCGGATCCGCAGGCCACGCGGCAGGATCAGCTCGCGCTCGTGCGGGTAATGGCTCTGGCGCCCCATCCACAGCGCGCGCGTGCCCTTCGGCGCCACCAGGCGCAGCCAGCATCCCGTGGGGTACGCGGGCGTGGCGCCCAGCGACACGGAAAGGTAGCCGGGCTCGACGTGTGTGGTGCCGGCGAGCGCGCGCACGTCCGCGACGTCGCCGGTCAGGTGCGCCACGTCGTCGACGCCGCGCAGCGTCTCGAGCGACTCCGGCAGCGGCGCGACGACGGCCTGGTCGAGCAGCCGGTACCGCTCCACGAAGTCCCCGTACAGCGGCTCCCGCCCGAAGATCGCGGCGAGCTCGGCGGCGCGCGCCGGGTCGGCCAGCAGCTCGGCGAGGCGGGCAGGTGGATCGTCCGCCTGCAACAGTGCATTGTGGACATAGGGCGCGCGGGTGTAGTCGTATGCCGCCCGCTGCACCGTGTTGAGCCCCGTGAGCGCCTCCCGGCGGGGAGCAGAGCTCGGCACCACCGGGCGGTAGCCGGCGGCCGGCGCGTCGCGCTCCGGCGACTCGACCGGGCGAAACCGCGGGTCACCCCAACGGTTCACGAAACGTCGGGGGTGCGGGCGATCTCCTTGAGCGCCTCAAGGCTCGGCGCCTCCCGCTCCTCGGCGGCGACCGCGCCGGCCTCGTCCGCCGGCCGCCCGGCGAACCGCCGCACCGCCTCCAGCGCCGGCACGCCCTCCGCCGCCGTCTCGGCGAGCCGGGCCAGCCAGGTGCCCCACACCTCGTTGTCTTCGACGTCGAAGCCGCGCCGCTCGTAGGACGCGGCGTTGTCCGAAGTGGACGCCCAGAGGTAGCCCAGCGGGCGACCGTCCTTGACGACGGTGAGGTAGCGCACCGGCCCGTCCGCGACGGTCAGGTAGCGGGGCCGCAGGCGCGGGCTGGAGGTGGCGATCTTCGGCTCCCAGCCCTGCGAACGGTCGAGCGGCGTGCCGTCCGGCAGGAAGCCGAACGGCGCGGGCGGCAGCTCGGTGATGTCGGGCGGGGACCCCGGGTTGGCGATCTCACGGAGCGCACGCTTGTCCGGCACCTCACGCGGGACCGCGTCGGCCGGGATGGCGCCCGCCTCCGGGTCGGGCGGCGCGCCCACCCAGTGGGTCAGCGCCTGCAGCGGGGTCAGCCCGTCGGCCTCGGCCTGGCGCAGCCGCTCGCTCCAGGCGACCGCGGCGTCGAGGGATCGGGTCAGCGGCTCGGCCAGCACGCGGAGGAAGCTCGCCGCGTCGTCGGCGACCGACGCCCACAGGTAGCCGACGACCTCGCCCTCCCGCAGCACCGGCACGTAGCGGATCGGTCCCTCGCTGATGGCGTTGTAGCCGCCGTGCGGGTAAGGATCGGTCGACGGGGGCAACGGCGGTGGCGGCGCGTCCCAGCGTGGGAAGGACCCATCGCCCGGCCTGCCGTCCCCGTTCATCCGTCTCTCTCCCTCGCCTCGAAGCGCGTACGCAAACCCTACGATCCCGCGACCGGAAACGCCCAAAGCCGCTCGGCACAACCCACGTAGACGATGCCGTCGGCGGTGACCAGCGGACCGTGGGTGACCGGCGTGTGGGCATGCCAGCTCCAGCGGGTGCCGCCCTCCGGGTCGATCGACCGCACCAGGATCCGGGAGGACATGTCGTACCACTGCTGATAGTCCCGCCACACCGTGGCGCTGGGGTTGGCCAGCGCCACGACCCCGCCGTCCGGCGCCGGTTGGAGGCCGACCGCCTCGGCTGGCATCCGGTGCTCCCAGAGCCACGGGCGGCCGGACTCGAAGGCCACCACCTCGTACTCCCACTCCATCTGGCGGATCTCGACCCGGCCGCCCAGCCCCGCCATCCGGAGCCGGCCGGGCGGCCCCGAGAGGAGGACGCGTGGCCCGCCGGCGGGAGTCGGCACGGCGACGGGCGTGATCCGGGGCGACGCGCCGTCCAGCAGGTAGATGCCGCGCTGGGTGTACGACCGCAGCTCCACCAGCGCGCGATCCCGGTCCACCCGGATGGGCACCGCGCTCAGCTCGAAACCCGAGGTTTCCGGCCGGGGTGCGCTGTCGTCCGGGCCCGGGGCGCGCACGCCGTCGGGATCGGCCAGCCAGCGCACCTGGCCGTCGCGGTCGAACGCCCACAGCGCACCGTTTCGGTCGACGACGATGAGGTCGCCGATCGCGAGCGGCTCGTAAACGGTGCTGGTCCGGTCGTGGAAGTCGACCGACCATCGCGGCCGCCCGGCACGGGTGACGCAGTGCAGGGTGGCCAGGCCCGGTGTGACCACCCAGTACGCGAGGTCTCCCCAGGGCGTGAGGCTCAGCAGTTGGCCGCCGGGCGCCGGAAACGTGCCGGCGACCTCACCGGTCCGCAGGTCACGCGTGACCACGGTGTGGCCTTCCAGGTGTACCAGGGCGGCCTCCGGCGCGATGACGATCGCCTGGCCCGCGTCGTGATGGCGCCGCGCGACGGATGCCTGCCACGTCCGCTCGCCAGCCGCCGTGAAGGCGACCAGCGACTCCGGCCAGGTGACCACGCAGCCGCCCGACGGCAGCGGGATCATGCCACCGCGGTCGGCGCTGGGCAGCGCGGCCGTCCAGAGTGGAGCTATGGATGTGCCCGGCGCCACCGTCTCCGGCCAGGCTCCCCCGTCCACGGTCACGATTCCCACCTCAGTACCCGCCTGAGCAGGTTGATCTCTTTGGTCAACTGATCCCTCAGCAACGACACGTCGTCGGACCGGGGGTCGGCCGCCGACAGTTTGTTCAGCGTATCCAGCACGTCCCGGATGGCGAACCGCACGGCGAAGCCGGTGACCGCCGCCTGGGGTATCGAAGGCCCGCCGGATTGCTGGTACGCGTCGAGAAACGCCGACTGGAGATCCTGGGCCTCATGGGACTCGAATCCCGCCTCGCCCGCGAAATGGGCGAGCCGCTCGACCATGTTGGCCACGTCACGAGCGGGCGAGGCGATCGGCGCCCCGGCCGAGTCCATGCCGAAGTGGCCGTGCGAAATATCGATGAAGGTGACCCTCTCGGACGGGTCCCAGAAGATGTTGCCGGGGTGGGCGTCGCCGTGGATGAGCGCCGCACCCCCCGGTGTGGCCAGGGCCGCGCCAAGCGCCTCGTCGACGCGCTGGCTCAACTCCTCCACGTCAAGGCTCCTGCGAGCGAGCACTTCCCGATGGTCGAGCACCGCAGCCAGCTCCCGCCTGGCCAGCCCGTGGCTGAACTCCAGGAAGCCCCGGTCGACCGGCCCGCCCGAGCCAGCGGGCCGGCTGTGCAGCTCGGCGAGGGCGGCGCCGCTCTCCCACACCGCCTCCCGCAGCCGCGCGAGCGCCGCCGGGCGGTCCACCGGTGCCGTCCGGGAGATATCGCCGATCATGTCGAAGACGCTGCGCCCCGGAGCCACCGAGAACACGAGGGCGCCGGCGGTGCCACCCGGAAGCTCCACCACCGCGACCCCCTCCACACCGGGGAGCCGGAAGCGCGTGAACTCCGGTGCGGCGAGCCGGTCGAGCGCCGAGAGCTCCCGCACCATCTCCTCGACGCGCGGGAAGATCTTCAACACCGCCGCCAGGTTGCCCTGGCCGTCCCGCACCAGGTAGATGGGGGCGCCCGACTCTCCCTTGCCCGGACCGGCGCCGAGGGAGGCCACTGCGACGTCCTGGCGGCCGAGCGAGTCGGCGGCGAAGTCGCGCAACGCGCCGTCGAAGCCGCCCTCGCCGATCTCCAGCCTGGGCGCCGCGTCCACGAACCGGGCGAGCGCGCCGGGGTCGACGAGCCCGTTGGGCGTGCGGGTCGCCGCCGCCAGCTCGGTGAGGTCCGCTCGCTCCCCGGCGGGCGGCGTCGGCCCTCCCGCCGGCGGCATCGGACCCGCGCCGGGCGGTGCCGTGGGCGTGGAGGACACGCGCGCGATGAGCTCGACCGTGCCGTTGGGCCCGGGCCGTACGTCCACAATGGTGTACTCGGTGTCCCGGGGCAGGATCAGCTCCCGCTGGTCGGGATAGACGCTGTTGGTGCCCATCCAGATCGCCGGGTTGCCCCGCGGCACGTCCAGCACGAGCCGGAAGGGGTGGCTGCTTCCGCCGAACGCCGCCGAGGCGCCCAGCGACGTCGACATGTACCCGTTGGCCTCCTGGGTCGTGCCCATCAGCCGGCGCCGGATGTCGTCGACGGTCAGCTGCTCCCCGCGCTCGTTGAGCCACCTGCCGTTCGGGTCCTGCCGGAAGTTCATGGGGTTGCCGGCCGGGTCGCGCATGAAGTTGATTTCCTGGAGCCCGCGGTGGGTCTGCACGCCGTGCCGCAGCGGTGTGGCCCGCATGCCCTCGTCGACGAGCGCCATCCGCGCGCGGATGTCGGCCTCGGTCGGGAAGCGCCCGCCGAACGTGCGGATCAGCATGCCGCGCACGCCGTCGTCGTTGACGATCCGCTGCAGGACCGCCGGCTGCCGCGACGGCGGCTGGCTGAGCACCTGGTCGACCAGCCAGCGTTCGAGCGTGCCGGGTGGGGCGTTGCGCTGGGCCCGGGCGTAGACGTCCGAGAGTGTCGGGACGCGGCCGCCGAAGAGGGCGCGCACCGCGTCGGCGGTGCCCGCGTTGTCCCACCAACGCTGCAGCACCTCGTTCGCCGCGTCCGTCCGGGCGATCGCGTTGTACGGCCACGAGTGCCGCGTGTACTCCCGGATGGCGAGCTGCTGGTCCGGCGGAAGGCGGTGGAAGTCCTCGCCGAGCAGGTGCTCCCCGAACGCCTCGCCGGCCGCGTCGCTGTCGAACTCCCAGACGCCGTTCTCGTTGAGGTGCCCGTAGTTGGCCGGGTCCGGCCCGGTGAGCGTGAGCGGCGGCGGTGGAGGTGGCGGCAGCGACGGCGCTGGTGGGGTCGGCGGGGCGGCATGGCGCGGCACGTGGCCGCCGTCGCCATAACTGTCCACTGTGGGCGTTCGCGGGGCAGGGACGTGCGGCGCCGGCGGCGCTGGCGGCGCCGACCACGGTCCGACGGACGGGAACGGCAACGCGTGCGCCGGGTAGCCGAGCCGCGTGAGGTCGCGGTCGACACCCATCAGCTCCTGCCGGATGGCGAGCTGCTCCACCGGCGTACGGGCGTTCTGGAACTGCCGGAGCAGCACCTCCCGCTCGTTCAGGCGGGCCCGGACGTGCCCCTCGCCGTGGGTCAGGTCGGGGTGCGGTGCCGGCGCCTCGCGGCCGAACGCGCGCAGGATCGTGTCGACGAGCCGCCGCACCACGCCCTGCGGCCGGTGCTGGTCGAGCGCCGCCCGTACATGGATGGTCTCGGTGATCTCGTGCACCCAGGCGCGGGTGAGCTGCTCAGGCGCGACCCGGTCGTTGACCACCGTGACGTGCGGGTCGTGCGCCGTCCCCCCGCGCACGGTCGTCTGCGCCACGTTCGGGATGCCGTGGCCGACCACGGGCAGGAAGTACGTGGTCCGCCCGTCGGCCGTGTCCACGCGGATGAGGTTGCCCTCGGTGCCCACCCAGAGGACGCCCTCGCCCCGGAAGAACGACGCGTCCACCCGCCCGGCGGCCCAGTGCAGCTCGTTCAGCGAGAGGTCCGGCACGTGCCCGGCGCGCCCGTCCGGCACGAATTCGGTCTCCGCGATCGGGCTCGCGGTGTGCGTCGGCCCGGCGGGCACGCCAGGCGGCTGGACCGGACCGGTCAGGTGGTCCGGGGTGGGGCCGTCCGCATCGACTCGAGGATGCGGTATATGGCCGTCTCCGCGGGCAGCGGCTCCGCTCCGGTGATCTCCGGTGCCAGCCGCTCCGCCGTCGCGCGGTCCACCGCCTCGGTGCGGCCCAGGTGCGTCCGGTCGAAGATCAGACGGTTGACCAGCTCCGGGTTGTACTGCCACTTGCCCTGGGTGTGATCCCAGATCAGGGCTCCCCCACGGACCGGGTCCAGCACGCAGATCCCCTTCGGCGGGCCCGTGCGCTCCCTCGACTCGTGGATCGCGTAGTACGCCAGCATCACTCGCCCTCACCTGGTCGACTGCCGGCAGGTCCGGCAGGTCGGATCGGCGCAGCCCGAACTGGGCGGCGACGTCGTCGAGCGTACGGCCGTCGGCGGCGAGCCACTCGCCATACGCCCGCCACACGTCCGGGTTCTCCCGGGTCCACCAGCCCAGGCTGGTGTCGTACGGCGGCCACCGCTCGGCCAGCCCGGGCGGGGTCTGGCCGGACAGGCCGGTGCTGTCGAGGTAGCGCAGCGTCGCCAGACCCGCGTTCACCCGGGCCACCGGCGACTCGGTGGGCAGCCGGCGCACCTCGTAGAAGCCGTGCGTGTCCATGCTCGCCCGCCATGACAGCTCCGTGGGGAACTGCAGCTCCATGATCTGGCCGCCGGGCGCCCGCAGGTACACGCACAGGCCGTTGTACATGTTGCCGGGCGCCCAGTAGTTCTCCACCTGGATGTCGGTGTAGCCGCGCCCGCTCAGGTCGGCGAGGACCGCGTCGAGTGCCGGCGTGTACGCCGCGCCGCCGGGCAGCTGGAGCGAGAAGCGCACCACGTCGTTCACCGTGGTGGCGAACCGCTGGACGCTCTGGCCCACCGCGACGCCCTCGTCCCGGAACTTGCGGGCCAGCGAGTCGAACTCCTTGACCCGATACTCCTCGCCGAGCAGCCGCACCTCGCCCGGCGGGTGGCCCTGGCCCTCCAGCGCCCGGGAAAGGCGGGCGCCGATGTTGTTGAGGTCGCCCATGACCCGGTCGGCCACCGCGTGCGCCTTGCCCAGCAGGCCGGTGAGGACCCGCACCTGCTCGGGCGTGAGCTGGGTGACCGGGTCCGCGCTCGGCGGGTCGGCCAGCTCCGGCAGCGGCCCGTCCGCGTCCGGGGTAGGCGTACCGTCCGCGTCCGGCGTGGGCGTGCCGTCCGCGTCCGGGGTAGGCGTGCCGGGCGTGTCCGGGGTGGGCGAGTCGCCGCGGGCGTGGAAGGGGCCGCCCTCGCTGATCTGCTTGACGCCCTTCCAGTCGGCGCCGAGCAGTGCCTCCTTGCCGATCCAGGTGGCGTCGCGGCCGCTCTGGCCATCCCAGCCGGCCCGGCTGATGTCGTTGGGCGTCGGGTAACCGGGGCTGCCGAACGGATGCCGGGCCGCCCGGTCCAGGATCTCCTGGCCCGACTCGTGCTGCCGCCGCATCTCGCCGATCAGCGCGTCCGGGTCGCTCTGGCCGTACCGGCTCCGCAGCGCGTCGATGTCCACCGTGGAGTCGCCGGCCGCCCAGCGGGCCACCTGCTGCGCGTCCGCCTCGACCCGACGCATCTCGCCGCGCAGCCGGTCGAGCACGGCGTTGGCGCGGTGCTGCGTATTCGGCGCCCAGTCGTAGCCGGCCCGGGCCCACGCGTAACCGCCCACAGTGGACGCCGCGTGGATCTCGATGTGGGAGACGCCGGAGTAGCGGTACCAGTTCTCCATGAACTGGTTCCACTCGCCCGCGAAGCCCCGGCCCTGCGCCGCCTCGTTGAGCCGCAGCGAGGTGTGCTCGACCCGGATGCCGCCGTCGTGGTCGCGGTGGAACACCCGCACGACCCGCCCCACGTATCCCAGCTCGGGGTCGACGATGTCGAGACGGACGGTCACGTCGTCGCGGTAGACGCTCACCGCGTGCGGGTCGTCCAGGTCCATCCGCACCCGCATCCCGCCGAACTCCTGGCCGTCGAGCAGGCGCGCGAACTCCTCGCGGATCGCGCCCTCCCACCGCGCCACCTCGGCGTCGGTCTGCGGGAGGAGCTCGTCCAGCGACGGCGGTCGCCCTTCGCGCTGCCAGGGCCGGTCATTCCAATGCCCGTCGTTCGCGCTCTCCGCGTCGGGCGCCGGCTCCGCTGTCCCACCATCCACATTGGGTACAGGCGGCGCGTCCCAATCCGGCTGCACGGTGGGCGGCGTGTGCGTGGTCGGCGGCGTCGCCCAGGGACTCGGCGGCGGCGCGTATGCCGTCGGCGGCGGTGTCGTGGTCGGCGGCAACGGCGGCGGCGGTGTGGGTGGCAACGTCGTCGGTGGCAACGTCGTGGGCGGCATCGCCCAGGGGCTCGGCGCCGGTGGCCTGTAGGTCGGCGGGGGCGGATAGTGCGGTGCCGGAGGCGGCGGGGTGACGGCCGGCGAGGGCCGCGCGCCGAGGCCGAAGAGGCGCCCGAGCCGATCGAGCACCCGCCGGCCGAAGCCCCGCGCCGTGCGGTCGGCGGCGGCGCGCTGCTGCATCGCGTCCGCGATCTCGTTCGCCAGCACGTGGTTGAGGTGGTGCGGCGGCGTGTTGCCGTCGACCCGGATGACGTGCGGGTCGTTCGGTGTTCCGGAGTGGACGGTCGAGCCGCCGTATCCGGCCTCGGTGCGGAAGTGCTGCACCCGCCCGTCGGCGAGCTCCACGCGCAGGTTGGGCCCGTCCGGCCGCACGTCGACGACCGGCCCGTTGCCGAGCTGCTGCGGCGTCAGCCAGGCCGCCGCGTCGCGTACCTGGTCGGTGGTTACGCCGTAGGCGGCGTCGGCTCGGGCCAGATCTGGCCGCCCGTCAGCCGGCCCTCCCTCCTGGCCTCGCTGTACTCCTCCATCACCATGGGGATGGGCAGACTGGGGTGCACCGTGACTACTCCCGTCAGGTCCACTATGTACGAACCCGAACCCACGTGCATTCCCTTGCTGCGCTGCTCCTCCGTCAACGCCTGTTTCACCAGCCAGCCGAACTGGAACGGATAGAGGGTCACCTCCGTGCCGCGGCCCACCAGTCGCTGGATCAGCTCCCGTGCCTGCTCCTCCGTGAGCTGCGGTTCCTGACTCATTCGGCGTTCCCCCACTGCTTGTTGGTGACGGGCTGGCGGCGAGCTGGTCCGCCCGGATGTGCCACAGGGTGTGCGTGGCGGCCATGAACCCGGCCGGCGGCGAGTCCCACGTCCGCCCGCTCTGCGGGTCCCACCAGACCGGCCCGCTCGCCCCCCGCGGGTACACGATCACGAAGGCGTGCGCGTCCTCGCGCACGACGTTGCCGTTGGCGTCGACGCGGGGCTGGCCGGTGGCCGGGTCGATGGCGAGCCAGTCGGCGACGACGAGGGCGGAGGCGCCGGGGCCGGCCGCCGCGATCTGGGCGTGCAGGTCGGCGTACTGCCCCGCCACCGCGGCCGCGCGCCCGGTGTGGTCGCCGGGCATCCCCGGCGGCGGGCCGGTCCAGGTGTCACCGAGCCAGGCCTGCGCGCGCCGCAGGCCGTCGGCCTCGCCCGAGCGGCGGTCGGGAGTGCCGTCCGCGTTGACGTCCGGCCAGCGCGGCGCGGCGACCTGCGGGTGGCCGTAGAAGGTGGAAAGGGCCGCCAGCGAGCCGTCGAGGCAGTTGTTGGAGCGGCCGGGCACCGAGGGGCCGCCGTCGTTGACCATCTGGCCGTACGGGTGCGTGGACGGGTCGGCGAGCGTCGCGTACCCGGAACCGGTGTCGAGCGACTGCTGGAGATCCTGCTGGTACCGAGGGCTCTCGATCGGGCCCAGGTTGGTGGGGCCGACCAGGCGGGTGGTGTCGAGTGGCGGCACACCGGGCGCCAGCCCGGCCGGATCCAGCGGACCTAGCTCGGGGTCTCCTGGCTGGGCGTCGTCGGCTCGGGCCAGATCTGCCGGCCGGTCAGCCGGCCCTCCCGCCTCGCCTCGCTGTACTCCGCCATCAGGATCCGCACCGACAGACTCGACTGGACCGTCACCACCCCGGTCCGGTCGATGATGAACGCCCCCTGACCCACCTGCATCCCCTTGGCGCGTTCCTCCTCCGTCAGGACCGCCGTCGCCAGCCACCCGTCCTCGAACCGATGCAGGATCACCTCCCTGCCCGTCCCGAGCAGCCGCATGATCAGCGCCCGTGCCTCGTCCTCCGTGATCTCCGGCTGCTCCGTCATTCGGCGCTCCCTGGGCGTTGGTGGGTGTCGGGGGTGTCGGGGCCGCCATACTGTCGGCGCGCATCGACCAGAGCGTGTGGGTGTCGGCCATGTAGTGGGCCGGCGGCGAGTCCCACGTGCGGCCGCTCTGCGGGTCCCACCAGACCGGCCCGTTCGCCCCCTGCGGGTACACGATCACGAACGCGTGCGACCGGTTGGCGGTGACGTCGCCGTTCGCGTCGAGGTCGAGCTGGCCGGTGGTCTGGTCGAAGGCCAACCAGTCGGCGATCACCAGCGCGGAGGCGCCGGGGCCGGCGGCCGCGATCTGGGCATGCAGGTCGGCGTACTGGCCGGCTACCGCGGTCGCGCGGCCGGCCGGGTCACCCGGCATCCCCGGCGGCGGGCCGTCCCAGGTGCCGCCGAGCCAGTCCTCGGCGCGGTCGATCCCGCCCGCCTCACCGCCGGAGACGTCGACCGTGCCGTCCGGCAGCACGTCCGGCCAGCGCGGCGCGGAGACCTGGGGGTCGCCGTAGAAGCTGGAGAGGGCCGCCAGCGCGGAGTCCAGGCAGTTGTTGCCCCGGCCGGGCACCGTGGGCCCGCCGTCGTTGACCATCTGGCCGTACGGATGCGTCGACGGGTCGGCACCGACCTCGTACCCGGAGCCGGTGTCGAGGGACTGCGCGAGATCCTGCTGGTACTGCGGATCCTCGATCGGTCCCAGGTGCTCCGGCCCGGTCGTGCGCGTGGTGTCCAGCGGCGGCACGCCCGGCGCCAGCGCACCAGGGTCGGTCTGGGGGCCGAGGTCCTGCTCCAGCTCTAGGTCGCCGTCTGGCCCCTCTTCCGGGCGTACTCCTCCGCCGCCCGATCCCCGATCGCCTGCATCTCCTCCTCGGTCGGCAGCTCCGCCCGCATCGTCTCCCGAGCGATCCGCTCCGCCGTGGGCCGGTCCACTATCCGGATCCGATCCTCGTAGTCCGGGCTCATCAGGATCGCGCCCAGCGAAGCCTGTGCCTCCGTCCACGTCTCGTCCGAGTGGTCCCACCCCACCGCTCGAGCGGGTAGGTCCGGGGCCATCCGTCCCTCCGCCAGTAGGCCCACCGGTTGGATCTGGTCCGGGCGGCGGTAGAGAACGTAGTAGGTCCAGCGTTCGCTCATCGAGCTTGCCCTTCTCCGGCACCGCCGGGTCGGCCGGGATCAGCTTCGGGTCGATCGGGAAGTCCGCCCGGCTCAGCCCATGATCTCGCACCTCGTCGGCGAACGTGCGGCCCTGGTCGGCGAGCCACTGCTGGTAATCCGCCCACTGGTGGGGCCGGTCCGCGATCCACTTCGCGAAGCTCGTGTTCTTCGACTGGGCGGGGTCGACGCCGCCCGGCACCGGATCCGGGATCGCCTGGTTGGCCTGGAGGATGCGCAGGAACGCCTGCACCCGCTCCTGGATCGGAAACTCCTGGCCGGTGATCGGGTCGGCACCGTCCAGCCGGACGATCTCGTAGTCGCCGTGGGTCAGCTTGCCGACGTCCCACGACTCCCCGGTCGGGAACTGGAGCTCGACCGGGTGCCCCTCGGGCGTGTAGAGCGTGACGTTGCGCCCGAGGAAGCGGTTGCCCGGCCGCCAGAAGCTCTTGTCGTTGGCCGGGTCGTACCGGTAGTTGTACGGCTCCGCCTGCAGCCGGTCGAGCGCGGCCTGGACGATCTCGGTGTAGCGCGGGCCGTCGAGCACCGACAGGGAGAAGCGCGCGAGGTCGTTGGCGCCGTTCTCCATAAACGAGTTGAGGCCTTCGCGGCGACCCTCGACGATGAACTTCCGGGCCAGCGAGGCGAGCTTCTTGACGTCGTTCTTGCCGTTGCCCTCGACGCGTACGCTGCCGTCGCCGAACTCCCCGCGCAGCGCTTCCGCCACCTGGGTGAGGTCGCCGCGCATCTGGTTGGCGACCGGCGTCGCGGCGGCGAGCGCCTCTTCCATCCGCAGGCGCTCGTGCTCCTTGAGCGCCTCGACGTACCGCTGCTCGGTGGCCTGCGGGTCGGGGGTGGCGTCCTGCTCCAGCTCCAGCTCGTCGGGCGTGGACCCGTCCTGGTCCTCGCTACGCGCGCCGTCCTCCGTGCGCGCGCCGTCCTCCGTGCGCGCGCCGTCCTGGGTGGTGCCGTCGCGCGGGCCGTCGGCGGGTGGTGTCGCCGGTGTGCCCTCGCTGGTGGGTGTCCCGTCGGAAGCCGGCGGCGTGGCGGCCGTCCCCGGCGTGCCGGACGGCGGTGTCGTGGGGGTCGGCGCGTCGGGCGTGGCACCATCCGCCGGGGGGAGGACGAACCGCCCCGTCGTGGCGTCCCACTCGGCGACGAGGGTCGAGCCCTCGTCGGTCTCGCGCGTGATCCGGCCATCCTGGTACACGACACGGCTGCCGTCGCCGAGGTAGATCTCGATCTTGCCGACCTGGTCGAGCCGCGTGTCGTTCGGGTCGAGCATCATCCGGCGTATCTGCGACATCAGCGAGAGCGCGGCGTGGTCGAAGTCGAGGCCCCTCGGCTGGTTGGGATCCCTGTTCTCGGCGTTGCGGGCGTCGATGACGACGTCGCCCTCCAGCCGGCTCCCGTCCGGCTGCGGCTCGAACTTCTCCATCGCGCGGCTGACCTGGTGGTCGATCGCCCGCCGGGTGTTCTTGCCCACGCTCTTGTACTCGACGGGCGTGCCCGGGTCCTCCGGCCCGGTGCGCTCCAGCGCCTCCATCGACTTGTAGCCCTCGTCGAACTGCGGGTGCCGCGGGGTGCGCGCGACGTGCCGCCCCTCCTCGGCCCGCATGTTGGCGGTGTCGCGCTCCTTGGGATCGAAGCCGTCGTCCGTGCCGTCGTGCGCGTCCGTCACGCCGTCCTGGTACTTGTCGCCCAGCGGCCCGGTCTCCGCCGGGTTGACGTCACCGAAGTGCTCCGGCGGCACGTCGTTGCGGTGCGGGTCGTTCGGGTCCGGCGGCGGCGGACCCTCCTCGGCCTCCCGCGTCCCGTCCGGCTCCGTGGTGCCGTCCGGCTCCGTGGTGCCGTCCGGCTGCGTGGTGCCGTCAGCTGGCGTGGTGCCATCGGGCTGCCTGGTGCCGTCGGGCTGTGCGGTGGGGCCGTCGGGTTGCCCTGTGCCGCCGTCGGGCTGCGCGGTCGCCTCGGGCTGTATGTGTGTGCCGGGCTGTCCCGTACTCGGACCGGACGGCGTGCCAGGGCCGTTGAGGTCGGGGAAGGTCGTCT
>Ga0214467_1000230_pt1 | contig 14835 bp, 14 predicted proteins | sample RVTome_8_FD_187339 | JGI IMG/M metagenome (GOLD analysis project Ga0214467, IMG submission 187339) | Soil microbial communities from uranium-contaminated site in the Upper Colorado River Basin, Wyoming, United States - RVT160D0 HiSeq ...
CCCATCGCGGGACACGCCGAAATCCAACCCGACGGCACGCTCTCGCTACGCGCCAAAGTGTTCAGTCCCGACGGCAAGACCGTCCTCGACGCCCACGAACACGACACCGATCCCACGACCCTCGGCACCTCCGTCGCCCTGGCCCTGCTTCGCCAAGGCGCCCGGGAAGTCATCGACGCCATCCCGCACTGAGGCCGGTGTTCGTCGGCGCGGCACCAGCTGGGCGGGGGGCCACTGGCCCGCCCGCCCAGTTCCCCCAAGGGTTAACGGTCGCGGATGCGGTCGCGGATCCAGGAGCCGGCCGGCTTCAGGCGGCTCGTGCCGGCGTACGGGCCGTTGGGGCAGGTGCCCGTCGTGAAGACCGCGCCACTGCGGAAGTCATCCGAGAAGTTCCAGTTGACCCAGCTGATCTGCTTCGTGGCCATCAGGTTCAGATACTGCTGGGCGCGATTGAAGTCGTTCGTGCCGTCGCCGCTCGCGGTCTGGGTGCCGAACTCGGTCACGAACATCGGGACGCGGTCGGCCGCGCGCGACAGAGTGTCCAGATAGGACTGGCCGTGCGAGGCGGCGTAGAAGTGGAACGTGTACATGATGTTGGTGGCGTTGACCTGGTTGTTGACGACCTCGCTCTCGTTCGCGCCTTCGGAGACGCCAAGTGACGACCAGGCTCGCGTGCCCACCAGCACCACGCCGTCCGGGTCCTGCGCGCGGATCACCGGGATGATCTGCTCGGCGTACGACTTGATGCTCGACCAGCTCACGCCGCTGGGCTCGTTCGCCACCTCGTACAGGACGTTGGGCTTGCCGCCGTGGCGCTGGGCGATCTCGGTGAAGAAGGTGCGGGCGCGCGAGAGGTTGTAGTTGGGGTCGCCGGGGTCGAGCATGTGCCAGTCCACGATGACGTACATGCCGCGCGCGCTGACCTGCTCGATGTAGCTGTGCACGCGGTCGGTGAAAAGGCGCGGGTTGGTCTCGTAGCCGTCCTCCTGGATGTACATCGAGATGCGCACCACGTCGGCCCGCCAGTCGGTGGCCAGGGCGTCGAAGGCCGCGTTGTTGTAGCAGCTCGGGAACCACTGGATGCCGTGCGTGCTCATCCCGCGCAGCTGCACCGGCTGCCCCTGCTGGTTACAGAGCTTGGTGCCGCAGACCCGCAGCTGGCCGTTTCGTGCGACCGGCGTCCCCGTGGTGGGCGGCGGCGTGGTAGGAGGTGCCGAGGTCGGCGGCGGCGAGGTGGGCGGTGCCGACGTGGGCGGAGGAGTGGTGGGCGCGGGGCCGCCACCGCATGGCGCGCCGTTGACCGTGCAGCTGGCCGGCACACCCGAGCCGCTGCCGATGAAGCCGAACGTCGTGCTCGCCCCCGCGGCCAGGGTGCCGTTGTACTCGCGGTTGCGGAACGAGTGGCGGTTGCCCGAGCTGGTCAGCAGCGCGTCCCAGTAGCTGCCGACGCTGGAGCCCGACGGCAGGTCGAAGGCGACCGTCCATCCCGCGATGGTGGCACCCGTGCCGTTCGTGATGGTCATCTTGGCTTCGTAGCCGGAGCCCCAGTCCTGGACCTTGCTGAACGTCGCGGTCACCGCGGCGGCCTGGGCCGGACCGGCCGCCACCACGATGCCGGCGGCGCCCGCGCCCAGCGCCAGGAGCGCCGCCAACAGGATGCGCACCCTCGCCATAGTCTCCTCCATCGATGTGAGAGGTGTCGATGAAGAACCGTAAGTAAAGTTGACTAACAGTGTCAAGGCCCGCGCTGCCGGTACCTAAACTGAGCGAGCGCTCAGGCCGCGGCGATGACCTCGATCTCGACGAGCCAGTCGTCGGCGAGCGTCTGGGTGACGATCGCGGTGGTGGGCACCGCGCGGCCGAGGGCGGCGACCCGCGCCCGGGCGTTCTCCTCCGCGTAGGCCACGTCGCGGAGGTAGCTCGTCACGCGCACCACGTTGTCCAGCGTCATGCCGGCGGCGGCGAGGATCGCGCGGAGGTTGCCCCAGACGAGCGTCAGCTGCTCCTCCAGGGTCGCACCGGCGGCGCCGGTCGGATCCAGGCCCATCGTGCCCGCGACGAAGACGAGCCGCTGGGGCTCGCGGATCTCCACGCCATGCGCATAGTCGTCGGTCGCCGGGTAGATCCCGCCGGCCGGGCGAAGGAGGCGCACCTGCGTCGACGGCGGCGCCGGGTCCAGGCGTGCCAGGTCGAATGTGGACAGCGCGATCGCGCCAACGCTCGCGAACGCGGTCGCCAGCGCGAGAAACGCGGCCAGCGTGAGGTCTTCGCGGCTCGGCCGCAGGCCGCCGAGGAGCCAGGGCAGGGCGACGATCGCGACCACGCCTACGGTGCCGGCGATCTCGTTGAGCAGCAGCGTCCGCGACTGGGTCACGCGCGTGGCCCGCACCTTGACGGCGGTCTCCACATTGGCCACGACGAGCACCACGCTCAGCGCCACGAAGAGCGCCCGCGCCCAGGGCAGCTCGAACGCCACCAGCGCGAGGGAGAGCAGCAGCGCCATCGCGAAGAGCAGCATGACGATGCGGGTGCCCGAGCGCATGTAGCGCCAGAGCTCGGCCCGGCTCTCCCGCACCGGCCCGCGACTGCCGCCCTCGACGAAGAACAGCACGCCGACGAGGAAGAGGCCGATCACCGTCGCGGACACCCCGGCGATGCCGAGAAGCAGCTCGTCACTCACTTGTCGCATGACCGCGCCCACCCCTCCCGGCTCGATGCCCCGGCGCTGATCGTAAACGGGATGCGCGGCGCCGACCTCCCGATTACGTTGGCGCTGATGCTCATCAGACGTGAAACCCCCGAGGACGCCGCCGCGGTCCGGGCCGTCCACAGCACCGCCTTCGCCGTCGCCGAGGCTCCCGATCGGGTACCCGTGGAAGCCGACCTGGTCGACGCACTGCGCGCGACCGGCGCCTGGCTGCCGGCGCTGTCGCTGGTCTGTGCCGGCGCGGAGGGCGAGATCCTGGGGCACGTGGTGTGCACGCGCGCCAGCATCGGCGACGAGCCGGCCGCGCTCGGCCTCGGCCCGCTCGCCGTCGCACCCGCGTGGCAGCGGCGCGGCGCGGGCTCCGCCCTCATGCACGCGGTGCTCGGTGCCGCCGACGCGCTGGACGAGCCGGTCGTGGTGCTGCTCGGCCACACGGAGTACTACCCGCGCTTCGGCTTCCGGCCGGCCCGCGAGCTCGGCATCATGCCGCCGGTCGCGGAGTGGGGCGCGCACTTCATGGCGCGGCCGCTGAGCGCCTACCGCCCGTCGCTGCGCGGCCCGTTCGCCTACGCCGCGCCATTCAACGACCTCTGACGGGCTGAGCGACCGCCGCGGCGGGGCCCACCGGCTCAGGACTGCTGCGGGCCCACGCTCGCCGCGATCGTGGTGGCTAGCAGCGCGGAGACGGTGCGGGTCATCGCCCGCCGCGCCCCCTCGTCATCCAGCCCGAGCCCGTCGCGGAACATCGACCACGCCGACCACATGCTCGCCGCGACGAGGGCGTCGACCAGCTCCCCCGCCCCCGGGCCGGCCGCCTCCAGCTCCGGGGCGAAGAGCTCCTCCACCTCGCGGCGCACCCGATCGATGTGCTTGACCCGGTTGCGGTGCAGCTGCGGCGAGGTCGGCTCGCGGATCGCGGCGGCCCGGAAGATCGGCGCGAACATCTGCATCAGCTCGGCCCGCTGCCGGCAGTAGGCGTCCACCCGCTGGCGCAGCGGCAGGTCGGTCGGGACCGGCCGGTACGCCGCGTCCTGTTGCTCGAGAACGGTGGTCCCGCTCGCCTGGAAGAGCGTCTCCATGTCCTTGAAGTTGATCCACAGGGTGCGCAGCGAGATGCCGGCCCGCTCGGCGATGCGCTCGCCCGTCGGCCGCATGTCACCCTCGGCGATGAGGGCGAGGTGGGCCTCCACGATCGCCCGCCGGGTGCGCTCCGCGCGCGCCGTCCGCCCGTCCACCCGCACCGCCTCGACCTCGCTCATGTCGCGAGTCTAGGTCGCGAGTTGATCAGGTAGCTCCAGAGAGCGCTGGATGCCGTTCATGGCGTTCAGCCAGCGGTCCGGATCGGTCGCCCGGCGGCGGTAGTGGTCGGCCACCTCGGGGTGCGGCAGCACCAGGAAGCGGTCGCCGGCCAGCGCCTCCTCGACCCGGTCGGCCACCTCGGCGGGCGCGATCGCGGCCGGGGCGAGCAGCACCTCGCCCGCCCGGCCGGCCTGGTCGAGCATCGGCGTGCGTACCCCCTGGGGGCAAAGCGCCTGCACGGTGATGCCCAGGTGGTGGTAGGTCACCCGCAACCACTCCGCGTAAGCGACCGCCGCGTGTTTGGTGACCGCGTACGGCGCTCCGCCGAGCATCGTCAGCAGCCCGGCCGCCGACGCGGTGACCAGCAGCCGCCCCCGCCCGGCGGGCAGCCACCGGGGCAGCAGCGCGCGGACGGCGTACACGTGGGCCATCAGGTTGACCCGCCACGACAGCTCCCAGGCCGCGTCGGGGTCGCCGGTGGCCTCGTCGGCGGCGACACCCGCGTTGGCACAGAAGAGGTCGAGGCCGCCGTACCGCTCCCAGACCGTCTCCACGAGGTGGCGCGTCGCGTCCGGGTCGCCCGCGTCGCCGGGCAGCGCGACACCGCCCACCCGCTCGGCGACCGCCCGGGCCGCGTCCGCGTCGACGTCGTTGACTACGACCACCGCGCCCCGGTCGGCGAAGCGCTCAGCCAGGGCCGCGCCGATGCCCGAACCACCGCCGGTCACCACCGTGACCGCGCCCGCGAGCCGCAGCCCGCCGCCGGCTCCGTCCACTCCGGACTCCTCTCCGGTCGGCGGCGGGCTTGGCCCGCTCGCTCATGAGGCTGGAATGCCGTTCGCCGGTGGGGCCGGCGGCTGGTCGGCGTACTCCTGCACCGGCCCGTCCGCCTCGTCGGTCTCGTAGGCCGGGCCGAAGAACTCCTGCGTGGTCCCGGTGACCTTGGTCATCCGCTGCCCACCGTACCCGGAGTGGTCGTCGGCGGAGTAGCGCAGCGGGGCGCGGCCGGGCCCGCGGAAGCCGCCCTTCTCCACCGCCTCGATGATGCCCTCGCGGGTCAGATCCTTGCCGGCGGCCTGGAGTGCCTGGACGAAGAGGTAGCCGACCGACATGCCGTAGATGATGTTGCCGTCGAAGGGGGCGCCCCCGTTGTACTGGTCGTTGACCTTCTTGAAGAGCGCGGTCCACGGGTCGTCCGGCTCGAACTGGGACGGCAGGTAGCCGACCGCCAGCATGCCTTCCAGCAGCGCCTTGTTTTCACCGAGGAGCCCGGAGAGCGTGGTGTAGTCGGCGCCAACATTAGACACCACCCACTGTGGACGGAAGCCGAGCCGGGCGGCGGTGCCGATGGAGAGCGCGGTGAAGGGCGGCACGGTGGCCAGCACGACGACCTGGCAGGCGGCCGCCTTGAAGGCGCCGATCTGCGGGCCCACGTTGGCGTTGCTGGTGACGTACTTCTCCTTGGCCACCACCCCGGTCGGGCCCAGGACCTTCTCGACACCGAGCAGGCTGTCCCGGCCGAAGTCGTCGTCCTGGCCGAGGAAGCACACCTTCTGGCTGGCGAAGTTCTTCTGGATGTAGGTGGCCAGGATCTTGCCCTCGACGGTGTAGTCGGGGTTGAAGCCGAACGTGCCCGGATACTTCTTCGGCTGGTCCCAGCTACGGCTGCCGGAGGCGACGAAAAGGTCGGGCACCCTGTTGCTGGCGAGGAAGTCGAGCACGCCGGTGTGCGTGCCGGTGCCGAGGCCGTTGAGGATCGCGAAGACCTTGTCCTGCAGGACGAGCTGGCGCACCACCTGCTGGGTGTTCGCCGGGTTGTACCCGTCATCCATGATCTTGTAGGTGATCTTCCGGCCGTGCACGCCGCCGTTGGTGTTGACGAGGTCGAAATACGCCTTCGTGGCCGGGGCTATCTTCGAGTAGCCGGCCGAGGCCGGTCCGGTGAGCGGCATGTGCGTGCCGACCACGACCTCCGTGTCGGTCACGCCGGGGACAGAAGCCCCACCGCCACCGCCACCGTCGTCGCCGCACGCCGCGACGGCCAGGAGGAGCGCGACGGCCACGCCGCCGGCAAGGATTCTATGCGGGGCCCCCGGGGAAACGGGGAGCGTAGCGGAGCGTCTTTTTGCGGTGCGTTTCATGAGGTGCCCACCTCTCTGTGGTCTGGCGCCGTTACCGGCCGGGGGCGGAAGCGCCCGGCGAGGCGGGCCAGCAGGCCCTGTATGCCACCGGGCGCGAGAAGCATGACTACGACGAGCGTGGTGCCGAAGATGGCCAACGGGAGGTTGCCGTCGAGCCGCTGGGCGGCGGATGGCGACAGTGAGAGCGCCTCGGTCAGCGAGTGGCTCGCCTGGGGAAGCAGGACGAGCAGGAGCGCACCCCAGACCGCGCCGGCGAGGCGCCCGAGGCCGCCGATGACGACGGCCATGACGAGGAACAGCGATAGCGTCAGCGAGAACGCGCCGGGCGACACGCTCTGCGCCAGCACAGCCAGCAGCCCGCCGCCGAGGCCCGCGCACGCCGCGCTCACGACGAACGCGAGCACCTGGGTACGCGCCACGTTGATGCCGGCCAGGCGGGCTGCCACCTCGTCGTCGCGGACCGCCCGGAAGTGCCGCCCGTAGCGGCTGCGCACGAGATTGGTGAGCAGAAACATGGTGAGCAGCGCGCCGGTCAGCGCGATCCAGGCCTGCCACCGCTCGTACGGGAACGTGGCGCCGAGCGAGAGCGGCGGCGGTTCGATGTAGACGGACAGGCCCTGGTCGCCGTTGAAGACGCTGTCGAAGGCGGTGGTGAGCGCCGGCACGATCACCGCGACGGCCAGTGTGACGCCGGCCAGGTACGGCCCGCGCAGCCGCGCCGCGGCGAGCCCCACGACCAGCCCGGCGACGAGCGCGGTGGCCACACCGATCGCCAGCGACACCGGCAGCACCCACCCGCCGCTGATGTCCCGGTCGCGAAACTCGTTCTGCGCCAAGGCGACCGGGTAGGCGCCGGTGGCCATCAAAGCGCCGTGGCCGAGAGAGAGCTGCCCGCTCAGTCCGGTGAGGACGGTCAGGCCCGCGGTCGCGCACAGGTACGCCGCGGCGGTGGCGAGCTGGTAGTTGCGGAACGGCTCGAGCCCATACGTGAGCGCGAGCAGTACGGCCGCCGCCGCGAGCGTCAGCGCCAGGTGGCGCACCACCGTGTACCTCATACTCGCCTCGCCGCGACGCCGGAGAAGAGGCCTGAGGGGCGCACGAGCAGCACCGCCAGCAGGAGCAGCAGCACCGCCACGGGGGTCATCTCCGCGCCCGCGTACCCGCTGACGTAAGAGAGCAGCAGCCCGACGGCGAGCCCGCCGGCGACCGCGCCCAGCGGGCTGTCCAGGCCGCCCACCACAGCGGCGGTGAACGCGGTGACGAAGACCAGATCCATCGACGTGGGGTGCAGGCCGAGCCCGGTCGGGACGACGAGCATCGCGGCGAGCGCGCCGACCGCCGAGGCGAGCGCCCACGCCAGCGTGCGCATCCCGGCCACGTTGACGCCGAGGAGCCGGGAGACCTCCGGGGCGAAGGCGGCGGCCCGCAGCCGCAGCCCGACCGGCGTGCGGGTGAACAGCAGCGCCAAACCCACCATCAGCGTTACGACGGCGGCGAAGACGAACAGGTCGTAGCGGGAGAGGAAGGCGAGCCCTCCGACGGTGAACGCGGTGCGGCTGAACGGCGCCTCGGACGGCCGGAACTCGTTGCCGTACACCATGCCGAGCACCGCCTGGATCACCAGCACCAGTCCCAACGCGACGATGACCGCGTTGAGCGGGGAGGTGTGGCCGACGAAGCGCATCACACCCCGCTCCACCAACACGCCGAGCGCGAGTCCACACAGGAGCGCGGCGCCGAAGCCCAGCCAGTACGAGCCGGTCGCAGACGTGACGCTGTATGCGGCGTACACGGTGGCGATGGCCATGGCGCCCTGGGCGAAGTTGACGATCCGGGCGCCGCGCCAGATGAGCACCAGTGCCAGCGCGAAGGCGGCGTACACCGCGCCACGGGACAGCCCGTCGAACGTGAGGAACACGAACCGGTCCACGGCTCCCTCCCTTCAGAATCCCAGGTACGCGTGACGGAGGGCGGTGTCGTCGCGCAGCCGCTCGGCGGAGGCGGTGACGGCGACGCGGCCAAGGGACATGACCACGCCGCCGTCGGCCACCGAGAGGGCACCGCGCACGTTCTGCTCGACCAGCAGCACGGACAGGCCGCTGGCCTCGCGCAGCCGCCGCAGCAGCGCCATGATCTGTGCGGTGACCCGGGGCGCGAGGCCCAGCGACGGCTCGTCGAGCAGCAGCAGGCGCGGCCGGCCGACGAGCGCCCGGGCCAGCGCGAGCATCTGGCGCTCGCCCCCGGAGAGCTGGTGGCCACTGTGCTTTCGCCGGCGGGCCAGCGCCGGAAACGTCTCGTACGCCTCGGCCATGTCGCGCCGGAGACCGGGGGCGTCGCCGCGCCACAGGCCGCCGAGGCGCAGGTTTTCCTCGACGGTCAGCTCGGCGACGACGCCCCGACCCTGCGGCACGTGCGCGAGCCCGCGCCGCACGAGCTGCTCCACTTTGGTCCCCCGCAGGTCGGTGCCGTCGAAGACGATGCGGCCGGCGGTGGGTTTCAGGAGCCCGGAGAGGGCGCGCAACAGCGTGGTCTTGCCGGCGCCGTTCGCGCCCAGCACGGCGGTGATGGCGCCGCGCGGGACAGTGAGGTCAACGTCTCGCAACACCGGCGCGGCACCGTATCCGGCGACCAGCCCGGAAACCTCGAGGATCGAGTCGGTCATGCTGGTGCTTCCGCGTCCACTGTGGCCACGTCGGCGCCCAGGTAGGCATCGGCGACCGCGGGGTCGTCCCGGATCTCGTCGGGCGTGCCGGCCGCCACCACACGGCCGAAGTCGAGCACCACGATCTCGTCGCAGACCGCCATCACGAGGTCCATGTGGTGCTCCACGAGGACGACGGCGGTCTTACCTTCGCTCTTTTCCGGGAGCGACCTGATGAACTGGCCGAGCTCCTCGACCTCTTCGGCGCCCAGGCCGCCGGCCGGCTCGTCGAGCAGCAGCAGCCGGGGTCGGGCGGCGAGCGCGCGGGCGAGGGCGACCCGCTTCCGCACCGCGTACGGCAGGGTGGCCGGCGCCGCGCTCGCGTGCTCCGCCACGCCCACCTCAGTGAGGCACTCCATCGCCAGGTCACGGAGGCGGCCCTCGTCCCGGTCGCTGCCTGGGAGCCCGAGCAGCGCCGGGACGAAGCCAGCCCGAGCCGTGTGGCTCGCCCCCGCCATCACGTTTTCCAACACGGTCAGGCCGTCGAAGAGCCCGACGCCCTGCAGGGTGCGGGCGATGCCCAGCGCGGTGAGCCGGTGCGGCTTTGGCCGCAGGGGCTCGCCGTCGAGGGTCAGCGAGCCGGCGGATGGCGTCACGAAGCCGCACACGACGTTGAAGAGCGTCGTCTTGCCGGCACCGTTGGGCCCGATCACACCGACGATCCGGCCGGGTGGCACTCGCATCGACACGTCGTCGAGCGCGACCAGACCACCGAACCGAGCGGTGATGCCGTGCAACGCCAGGGCCATGCTCACCTCGCCGGGTTATTACACCAGGAGTGTAGGTTCTTGGACCGGGTCGTCCAATCCCCTGTTACGAGCTCGTTACGCGGGCGTCAGATCGACCAGCCGCCCGAGGGCGGCGCGGTGCCGGTCCGGGGTGCCGAAGGCGATCGCCGACGCCTTTGCCCGCTTCAGGTACAGGTGTGCCGGGTACTCCCACGTGAAGCCGATCCCGCCGTGCATCTGCACGCACTCCTCGGCGGCGTGGACCGCGACGGGGGCGCAGTGTGCCTGGGCGAGCGCCGCCGCGACCTCCACCTCGGCACCCACGTCCCCCGCGCGGGCGGCGGCGTAGCGGGCCACCGCACGGGCCTGGGTCACGTCCACCCAGACGTCCGCGAGCCGGTGCTTGAGCGCCTGGAACGAGCCGACGGGTCGGCCGAACTGGCGCCGCTCCATCACGTACTCCACGGTCGTCCCCAGGCACCAGGAGGCGACACCGAGCTGCTCGGAGGCGAGCAGCGCGGCCCCGGTCGTGAGCGCCGAGCGGACCGCGGCCCGGCTGGTCTCGGCGTCCGCGATCCGCTCGCCGGGCCTCCCGTGCAGCGTGATGTCGCACAGCTGGCGGGTGGCGTCGAGCGAGACCACCGGTGTCCGGGTCACGCCGGGCCCCTCGGTGTCGACGGCCCAGAGCCCGTCGCTCGCCGGCACCAGAAGGACATCCGCGGTCAGCGCGTCGGCGACGCTGGTGATGGTGGTGGCCTGATCCGCCGTCTCCTCATAGGGCGAGCGGGAGAACGGCACCGCCAGTGCCGCCACCGCCTCGCCCGCCGCGAGCGGCCGCAGCAGGTCGGTCGCGCCGCAGGCGAGCAGGGCCGTGGTCGCGACGATGGCACTGCCCAGGTACGGCACCGGCGCGACCGCCCGCCCCAACTCCTCCAGCACGACAGCGGCGACCTGGTGCCCGGCCCCGGCGCCGCCGAACTCCTCGGGCACCAGCAGCCCGGCCAGCCCCATCTCGCCGGCGAGCACCCGCCACAGCTTCGCGTCGTACGGCTCGCCGCCGTCGATCCGGGCCAGCGCCGCCGGCCACCGGTCCACCGTGGACAGCAGCCCGCGCAGGCTGTCGCGCAGGTCTTCCTCGGTCTCGTCGTAGAGCAGGCTCGGCGTGCTCATTGGTGTAGGTCCCTCGGAAGTCCCAGCACCCGCTCGGCGATGATGCCGCGCAGGATCTCCGACGTGCCGCCTTCGATCGAGTTGCCCTTGGCCCGCAGGTATCGGTGGGTGGGCGCGCGGTCCAGCACGTCGGTGCGCTCCGGGCGGCGCAGCGTCCAGTCGTCGTGCCGCAGCCCGCCCTCGCCCAGCAGCTCCAGCTCCAAGCCGGTGATCCGCTGGGCGAGCGTGGCGTGGGTGAGCTTCACCGCCGAGCCCTCCGGGCCGGGCTCGCCCGCCGCCAGCCGCTGGCGCAGCCGCGCGCCGGTCAGCCGGGCCGCCTCGGCCCGCACCCAGAGCCGCATCAGCTCGTCGTGCAGCCCCGGCGTGCGCACCTCGGGCCGCTCCCGCCAGGCCCGCACGAGCGGCTCGATCGGGCCGCCCTCGCGGGGCAGCGGGGTGCCACCGATCGCCACCCGCTCGTTCATCAACGTGGTACGCGCGACCGCCCAGCCCTCGCCGGGCGCGCCGAGCCGCAGGTCGTCCGGGAGCCGCACGTCGCTCAGGAAGACCTCGTTGAACTCGGCCTCGCCGGTGATCTGCCGGAGCGGCCGCACGTCCACGCCGGGCGCGGTCATGTCGCAGACGAAGTAGGTCAGCCCGCGATGCTTGGGAGCGTCCGGGTCGGAACGCACCAGCAGGATCCCCCACCGCGCCTTGTGGGCGAGGGAGGTCCAGACCTTCTGCCCGTCTATCACCCAGGCGTCACCGTCGCGGCGCGCGCGGGTGGCGACGGCGGCGAGGTCGGATCCGGCGCCGGGCTCGCTGAAGAGCTGGCACCACACCTCCTCGCCGGTCCAGAGTGGACGTAGGAAGCGGCGCTGCTGCGCCTCCGTGCCGTGCCGCAGGATGGTCGGCGCGGCCATGCCGAGGCCGATGCCGATCCGGCCCGGGTCGCTGTCCGGCGCGCCCGCCTCGGCGAACTCGGCGTCGACCACCGCCTGGAGAGCGCGCGGCGCGCCCAGGCCACCGAGGCCGACCGGAAAATGCACCCAGGCCAGGCCGATGTCGAAGCGGGCACGGAGGAACGCAAGCCGGTCACCCTCGAGCGGGTGCCGCGAGAGCAGCTCCTTGGCGAGCGCCCGCAACTCGCTCGCCTCCCATGTTATTGCACTCACAGTGCAATCATATGGCCCGAGACCCCCGGCATGGAAGCCCGTCAGTCGCGCTTTCGGCCCCGGACCGCTGGCAGGCTGGAGGCCATGGATGGAGCAGACCCCGACCGCTGGTCCGCCGTCGCCGAGGGCTGGGCCGAGCTGTGGGGCGGGTACGCGCGGCCGGCCTGGCGCGCGATCCTGGACGCGAGCGGCGCCAGGCCGGGCACGCGGATACTCGACGTCGGCTGCGGCTCCGGCGACCTCCTCGGGTACGCCGCCGCCCGCGACCTGACCGTCGCGGGCATCGACCCGGCGCCCGGCATGGTCGAACACGCTCGCGCCCGCCTCCCCGAGGCCGACATCCGCCTCGGCGCGGCTGAACAGCTCCCCTGGCCGGCGGGACACTTCGACCTGGCGGTCTCGGTCAACGCGCTGCAGTTCGCCGAAGACACCCTCGACGCCCTGGCCGAGATGGCACGCGTCGTCACACCGGCCGGCCACGTGGCGATCGCCAACTGGGCGGAAGGCGCCCAGAACGACCTGAACACGATCGAAGACGCGGTAGCCCACGCCGCCGGCGAGGACCCCCTCCCCGACGGCGAGCTACGCCAGCCAGGCGGCCTGGAACGCCTGCTCACCGAGGGCGGCCTCGCTGTGGTCACCGCCGGGCTGGTGACGCTCCCCTGGCACGCTGACGGCGACGACAAGCTGGTCCGCGGCGTGCTGCTGGGCGAGGACGAGGCCACGATGACCGCCCGCGCGCCGGTGGTGCTGGCCGTCGCCCGCCGGTACCGCACCGAGGACGGTCGATACCGCCTGGTGAACGCCTTCCGCTACGCCGTGGCCCGCCGCCCGACCTGATCAAGCCCACTCTTGGGGCGACGCGCCGGACGGGAACCGAGTTGGCAGTTGGTTCGAGACTGGGCTAAAGTTCTCAACCGTCGCCGGGAAACATCCCGGCTGCTAGTGCGGACGTAGCGCAGCTGGTAGCGCATCACCTTGCCAAGGTGAGGGTCGCGGGTTCGAATCCCGTCGTCCGCTCGGAGTGAGGCCGCGACAAGACGTCGGGGGTCACCTCGGTGGAGTGGCCGAGAGGCGAGGCAACGGCCTGCAAAGCCGTGTACACGGGTTCAAATCCCGTCTCCACCTCGCACCACATACGGGCGATTGGCGCAGTGGGAGCGCGCTTCCTTGACACGGAAGAGGTCACTGGTTCAAACCCAGTATCGCCCACCATCTATTTATGCAGGTCACCGGCTCGTAACTGATCTTGAGGTAACGGGCGTTTTGATTGTGGCACTTACATTGGGAGCAAATTGGGAGCAGAGATCAACTAGCTCCCCGGCCGGATCCCGGCGGTGTCCGCCGCGCTCCAGGTGGCTGGGGTGACCCGGATGAGGGCGACGAGGAGCGGCGGCAGGTGTACCTCCCGCGCCGAGCCCGTCGTCTTGGGTGGGCCGAGGTAGAGACGTCCACCACCTCGTGCAGCGCGCCGGTCTCCGGGTCGACACGCAGCTGACCGTCGTCCAGGTGGAGTGTTGCCGCGGGCCAGGCCGACAAGTTCACCCCCACTTACCAACAGCGGACGGGTGAGGCCGCGGGAGCAGCGGCCCGGACCACGACGGACAGAGATGATGTTGGTGAGCACCTCCCGTCGGGGTTTGACCCTACGACGGACTGACCTTGGGGTCTTGGCCGACGATCTGTCGACCCCGGTCGGGAGGTGCTCGTGCACTCACCGGCGCGGGCGTCTTGTGACCTAATAGGAGCCTGGCTAGAGGCCCCGTGTCTGTCTTGTCCGCGTTGCCCGGCTGGTGCGTGCCGCCCTGCCCCCTAGTCACCAAGCGACAGGACGACGATGCCCTCTATTACACCTGACCTTGCCCCCGTCGAGGTCGTTGGTGGGGTCGATACCCACCTCGACACGCACACCGCGGCGGTGATCGACACGGTCGGCCGGGTGCTGGGCACCGAGCAGTTCCCGGCCACCGTGGCCGGCTACGCCGCCCTGCTGGCCTGGATGCGCGGCCACGGCCGCCTGTCGCGGGTCGGGGTCGAGGGGACCGGCGCCTACGGGGCAGGCCTGGCCCGCTGGCTGCGTGGTGAGGGCCTCGAGGTGATCGAGGTCGACCGCCCGAACCGCAAGATGCGCCGCTGCCAAGGAAAATCGGACCCGATCGACGCCATCGCGGCGGCCAAGACCGCCCTGGCCGGCCAGCGGACCGGCACCCCCAAGCAACGCGACGGCCGCGTCGAAGCGCTACGCAACCTGCGGGTGGCCCGGCGCAGCGCGGTCGAGCAACGCGCCGACACCCAACGCCAGATCAAAACCCTGATCGTCACCGCCCCCGACGAACTGCGTGCCCAGCTACGCGGCCTGCCCGTCAAACAGTTGATCGCCACCTGCGCCAACCTGCGACCCGACCGGACCGACGCCGCCAGCCCGGCCACCGCCGTCAAACTCGCCCTACGATCGCTGGCCCGCCGCCACCAGCAACTGTCCACCGAAATCACCGACCTGGACGAACTGCTCGAACCGCTGGTGACCGCCATCAACCCCGACCTGATCGCCGTCCACGGCGTAGGCGCCGATGTCGCCGGTCAACTGCTGGTCACCGCCGGCGAAAACCATCACCGGCTCACCTCCGAAACCGCGTTCGCCATGCTCTGCGGCGCCGCCCCGCTGCCCGCCTCGTCCGGCAAGACCACCCGACACCGACTCAACCGCGGCGGCGACCGACAAGCCAACGCCGCCCTCTACCGCGTCGTGCTCAGCCGCCTACGCTGGGACCCCCGCACCCGCGCCTACATGGAACGACGCACCAAAGACGGCCTCTCCAAGAAAGAGATCATCCGCTGCCTCAAACGGTACGTCGCCCGCGAGCTCTACCAAATCATCACAGCAAAAGAACTCGACCTCACCGCTTGACATCCATAGGAGCATCGTCGCGGTAGC
>Ga0214467_1000234_pt1 | contig 14544 bp, 12 predicted proteins | sample RVTome_8_FD_187339 | JGI IMG/M metagenome (GOLD analysis project Ga0214467, IMG submission 187339) | Soil microbial communities from uranium-contaminated site in the Upper Colorado River Basin, Wyoming, United States - RVT160D0 HiSeq ...
CTCGGCGGAGGGCTCGATGCCGGCGGCCACGAGCGCGGGCACGGCGGCGCCGGTGCCGTACACGTAGTTGGCTCCCCAGCGCCCGAACCACGACCCGTCGGGCTCCTGCGCCCGCAGCAGCCAGGCCACCCCGCCCCGGCACGCCTCCCCACCGGACAGGCCCTCGGCGGCGAGCATCTCCACGACGTGTGCCGTGACGTCGGCGGAGGGTGGGTCGATGACCTCGCCGAAGTCGCAGAACGGCAGCTTGTTCGCCAGCGTCCTGGTGTTGTCGGCGTCGAAGGCCGCCCAGCCGCCGTCGCGCGAGCGCATGCCGGCCGTCCAGGCCACCGCGCGGTCGACGGCCGCGCGCAGCCGGTCCCGGTCCGGGTACGCGGTGCGGCGCAGCGCCAGCACGATCTCCGCCGTGTCGTCGGTGTCCGGGTAGCCGTCGTTGGCGAACTCGAACGCCCAGCCCCCGGGCGCGAGCGCCGGCCGCCGCACGGCCCAGTCGCCGGGCACCCGGATCTCCTCGTCCAGCAGCCAGCCGGCGGCGCGTACGACCGCCGGATCGTCGGGTGGCACACCGGCGTCGAGGAGCGCGGTCACGGCCAACCCGGTGTCCCAGACCGGCGACTGGCACGCCTCCAGCCGGCGTACCCATCCGTCTTCGGTCCGCTCGCGGATCGTGAAGCCGTCGAGGCCGGCGAGGCCCTCGCGCAGCACGGGATGGTCCAGCGGGTAGCCGAGCAGGTGCAGGGCGAGCAGCGAATACACCCACGGGGGCTGGATGCCGCCCCAGGACCCGTCCGCCTCCTGGCGGGCGATGATCCACTCCGCCCCGCGGCGCCGGGCGCGCTCGCGCAGCGACCGGATCGGGCGCCTCGCGTACCAGTGCAGCATCCGGTCCAGGCGCTGGAACGCGCCGGCGACCGTCCACGGTCGACCGCGGGTCACGGGTTTTCCGGTGCGCAGCTCGTCGACGTCGAACGGCAGCGGCCGCACCGGGCGCAGCGAGCCGACGATCGTCAGTGGCACCACCGTCTGGCGGGCCCAGCAGGCCCAGTCGTAGACGTTGAGCGGAAACCACTTGGGCAGGAAGATCATTTCTGGCGGGAGCTCGGGTAGCTGATCCCACGGCCATAGCCCGAAAAGGGCGAGCCAGATCCGGGTGAAGACCCGCGTCCGCTCCAGCCCACCGGCCGCCACGATGTAGCTCCTGGCCCGAGCCATGTGCGGCGCGTCCACCGGGTCACCGGCCAGCCGCAGCACCACCCATGCCTCGACCGTGGTGGACAGCTCGGCCGGACCGCCGTAGAAGTTCGCCCACGTGCCGTCGTCGCGCTGCTGCGACCGGATCCACCGGGCCGCCTCCGCGGTCTCCCGCTCGCCGCGGATTCCGAGAAACTCCCGCAGGAGCAGGTCTTCGGCGTCCATCGTCACGTTGGTCTCGAGCTCGCCCTTCCACCAGCCCGCCGCGTCCTGCAGGCCGCGCAGGTGGGCCACGGCGCGGCCGAGCGCGTCCGCGGTGCTCTCGCCGGCCCGGGTCCGGCTGCCGGCCGTGAGATCCCGCGTCATGCGTGGCCCCCGCGCAAACGTGGAGCGCGGCGGAGCGTTTTCGTGGCGTGCTTCATCACGCCTCCCGGGTGACGAGGAAACGGCCGAGCGCGAGAAGCTCGTCGCGGGGCGGGTCCGGCATGGGCGCGGCCGCGAGGGCCGACTCGGCCAGCCGCATGCGCCGCCGCGCCTCCTCGGCCGCCCACTCCCGCCCGCCCGCCGCGGCCACCAGCGCCGCGATCTCCGGCAGCGCCGCCTCGTCCACCGGGTCGCTGCCCGCCAGCCACCTGGCGAGCCGCTCGCCGGCCGCGCCGGGCTGGCCCGCCGCGTACGTCATCGGCAGCGTCTTCTTGCGGGCGCGCAGGTCGGAGTAGACCGGCTTGCCGGTGACCCCGGGATCGCCCCAGATGCCCAGCAGGTCGTCGACGATCTGGAAGGCGATGCCCACGTGGGCGCCGAAGCTGGCGAGCGCGCCCGTGGTGGCGGCCGGCGCGCCGGCAAGCACCGCCCCGATCGCCGCACTGGCCGACAGCAGCGCACCGGTCTTGCCGGTCACCATGTCCAGGCACTCGTCCAGGGTGACGGCGGTGCGTTGCTCGAAGGCGAGATCCTGCACCTGCCCGCGCACCAGGTCGCGGGTCGCGGTGGCCAGCAGCGTGCCGGCGGCGGCCCGGTGCGGCGAGCCGGACTCCAGCAGCACCTCCTGGGCCAGCGCCAGCAGCGCGTCGCCGGTCAGGATCGCGCTGGGCACGCCCCAGACGGCCCACACCGTCGGGCGGTGGCGGCGCATCGTGTCGCGGTCCATCACGTCGTCGTGCAGCAGCGAGAAGTTGTGCACCAGCTCGACCGCGACCGCGCCGGGCAGGCCCACCTCGGCCGGGGCGTCGGCGGCCCGGGCGGACAGCAGGGCCAGCGCCGGCCGCACCGCCTTGCCACCTCCGCCGGCGGCCGCCTGGCCGTCCGGGGTCGTCCATCCGAGGTGGTACCTGGCCTGAGCGCGGCAGGTCTCGTCGAGGCGATCCAGTGCGGCCCGCAGTGCCGGCGTGACGATGTCCCGGCTCTGCCGCAGTGTGGTTGGCGTCGCGGTCGCGGGGTCCCCGCGGAAACGCCCCGCTTCGCCCTGCGTTTTCGTGGGGTGCATCACGCTCTGACGACCTTTCCTGGGCGCGAAACGGCGGAGTGTTGCGCCAGCAGCGCGTCGGCGGCCACGTTGCCGCTGCGCACCGCACCCTCCATCGTGGCCGGCCAGCCGGTCGCGGTCCACGCGCCGGCGAGGAAGAGGCCCGGCGCGGAGGTGGTGGCGCCGGGCCGCAGCCGGGCACTGCCGGGTGCCGGGCGGAAGGTGGCGTGCCGCTCCCGGGTGACGAAGAAGTCGGTGACCCGCGCCCCGCCCGCGTCGGGCAGGAGCGCGGCCAGCGCGGGCAGGAGCCGCTCGCGCAGGACGCCGGTGGGCAGGTCGATCAGGTCGTCGGCCGCCGACAGCGAGACGGCCAGGTACTGGCCGGTGGCGAGGCCGGACTGCGCCGTGCGGTCGAAGACCCACTGGATGGGGGTGTCGATGCCGGCCACGAACGGCGCCGCCATCACCGGCCGGTCGTAGACGGCGTGCGCGTTGACGATCGGCGAGCTGCCCAGCCCCTGGGCCCATCCGTCCGGTAGGGACACGCTGCCCGGCGGCAGCAGGCGGTCGGCGGCCTCGGGCGGGACGGCCAGCACGATCTGGTCGACCATGTGCTCGCCCTGCCGGGTCTGGATCTGCCAGCGATCGCCGTCCGGCGCGATGGCCAGCACCTTCGCGCCGGTCAGCACCCGCCCGCCGGCGGCGGTGAGGTGGTCCCGCGCGGGCTCCCCGTGCAGGCGCGAGAGCGGCACCGCGGACCAGCCGATGTCGGCGGCCGCCGCGTCGGTGAGCAGGCCGATCTGGAAGACGGTGGCGGCCAGGGCCAGCGAGGCGTTCGCCGCTCTGGCGTTGAGGGTGGCCACGCCGACCAGGTCCCACAGCGCGCTGACCGCGCGCTCGCTCTGCCCGTGCGCGGCCAGCCAGGCACCGAAGCTCTGCTCGTCGTTCGCCGGGCTCGCCGGGTCGACGCGGCGCAGGGCCAGCGCGCCCCGGACGAACGCCAGCCGTTGTGCCGGCGAGAGCGGCCCGTACCGGGCCAGCGCCCCCGACAGGTGCAGCGGGGCGGGCAGGCCGGAGCGGCGCAGGCGGGCCGGCCGGGCCGGGGCGGGGGAGTGGACGGCGATGTCGAGCCGGGGCTGGAGCGTGACCCGGTCGGCGACGCCGAGCCGCGCCAGCAGCCCCTGGTACGCGGTGCAGCAGCGCAGGAACACGTGCTGCCCGTTGTCGACGTCCAGGTCGCCGCGGCGGAACGAGTAGGTGAGGCCGCCGAGGCGGGGGGTGGACTCGAAGAGCGTGACCGCACGGCCGGCATCGGCGCAGCGCAGCGCCGCGGTGATACCGGCGAGGCCACCGCCGACGATGCCCACCGTCATGAGGCCCGACCCATCAGCGCGCGAGTGGCCACACCGGCCTTCTCCCAGGCGGACAGGGACAGGCGCCGGTCGTAGACCGTGGCCGGCCGCTGCGCGATCCGGTCCAGCAGCCGCAGGTAGATGCCGGACATCGCCGTGCAGCAGGCGGCACTGCGCCGGTCGAGCAGCGGGACGAGACGCAGGCCTTCGCGGTACCAGCCGCGGGCGCGGTCGGCGCTGAAGTCGATGAGCGCGGCGAGCTCGCCGTCCTTGTCCACCAGCGCCCCCCGCTCGTCCAGGGTGAGCTCTACACCGAACCGGTCGAGGTCCCGCTGTGGCAGGTACACCCGGCCGGTGGTGAGGTCTTCGCGGATGTCGCGCAGGATGTTGGTCTGCTGCAGCGCGATGCCCAGCGAGTTCGCGTAGTCGGCCGCCTTCGGGTCCGGCCGGCCGCCGAACACGCCCAGGCAGAGCCGGCCGACCGAGCCGGCGACGCAGCGGCAGTACCCCGCGAGGTCGTCGAACGTGGTGTAGGTGCGGCCGGTGACGTCCATCTCCACGCCGTCGACCAGCTCGTCGAAGGCGCCGAGCGGGATCGGGTACCGCCGGGCCGCGTCGGCGACCGCGACGAGCACCGGATCGGTGCTGGCGTCGATGTCCCGCAGCTCGGCGCGGAGGGCGGCGAGCCCGGCCTGCTTGTCCACCTGGCGTTGGTCTCCGTCGCCGATGTCGTCGATCCGCCTGGCTAGCGCGTAGACGGCGCACAGCGCGGCCCGCTTGGGTCCAGGGAGGAGCCTGATCCCGTAGTAGAAGTTGCGCGCCCGGTCTTTGGTGATCGACGCGCACCGCGCGTAAGCCTCGTCGAGCGTCCCAGTCACGACACCGCCTTTCTGAGCAGACCACTGGAAAGGTGTCGAAGTACAGCTAACCGTGATGTGCCCGGACTTCCAGACATAATCGCCCAATTAGTCCGCCGAAGCTTGTCGATCGCGGCCCGCCCACCGGCGACGTATCCCGTCACCGCCAGCCGGGCCCAGCCCCGCAACATGCCGAGCAGGGGCGTGCCGGACTCCAGGAGCGCCTCGGCGCGGTCGGTCTCGTACGCCATCAGGCGCCGCAGTCGCGGTGAGGTCTCGGCGAGGTCCAGGTCCGTCTCCGGCACCCTGAACGCGGCCAGATCCTCCTGCGGTAGGTAGATCCGGCCGGCGCGGCGGTCCTCGGCGACGTCCTGCCAGTGCTCGACGAGCTGAAGGGCGGTGCACACCCGGTCGGATAGCTCGACGGTGCGTGGCGTGCTGGCGCCGAAGACGGCCAGCACGATCCGCCCGACCGGATCCGCCGACAGCGTGCAGTACTCCCGCAGGTCGGCGTATGTGGCGTACCTGCCGACCTCCTGGTCCCGCAGGTTGGCCCGGACGAGGTCGTCGAACGGCTCCTGGGGCAGCCCGCGGGCCCGCACCGTCGGCACGAGCCGGCGGAGCACGGCGGCGCGCGGCGTGCCGCCCTGCCACACGGTCGCCAGGTCGGCCCGGAAGGCCAGCAGGCCCGCGGTGCGGTCGCCGGCGGCCTGGTCGCCGAGGTCGTCGATGACCCGGGCGACGTCGTAGACCGCCCGCAGGTGCGTGCGCGGCTCGCGGGGCAGCACCCGCAACGCGACCGGGAAGTTCTCGGCGTGTTCCCGCCGGCGCAGATAGGTATCCGGATGCGCCATAATTTGATGCTGCACCTTTAGTGGCGATAAATCTGCGACGAAACGAGTAACTCGGTCCATGCTGAGTTGTCACGCGCGTACAAAAGCTCCGCAAACCTGTGCTGCCAACACAAGGATGAGGTAGACCGGAAGGGATGCGATCACGCGATCGGGCCGAGGGCGTCTCGCTGGAGACGCTCGTGCCCGCGTTGATCGAGCGGCTGCCGCACCTGCTCGACGAGGTCCGCCGGCTGCTCAGCACGGACTGGCCGGACTACGCCCGGTTTCTCGCCGAGCAGCAGCCCGAGGTCGAGGCGGCGGCGGAGGGCTTCATCAGGTGGCTCGTCGAGTTCGCCGAGGAGTACCTGTCCGAGCCGCCCGGCGAGCTGATACCCACGCCCACCACACCGGCGGCGCTGTTCGAGGAGATCGGGCGGGTGCAGTGGCGGGAGGGCCGCGACCTGTCCACGCTGCTCTCCGCGTACCAGGTCGGGGCCCGGGTGGCCTGGCACGACGTCTCCAGCACCGCCCTCGAGATCGGCGTCGCCCCCACCGCCCTCGCCGCGCTGGCCGAGGCGGTCTTCGCCTACGTCGACCAGCTGTCGTCCGCCTCGGCGCGGGGCTACGTCGCGGAGCAGTCGGAGGCGGCCGCCACCCGCGAGCGGCTCCGTGACGACCTCGTCGAGCTCCTGCTGTCGGACCGCTCCGACAGCGCCGGGGTGCGGGCGGCCGCGATCCGCGCCGGCTGGCCGCTGCCGCGCGAGGCCGCGGTCATCCTCGTCGACCCGGACAACCCCTTCGGGCAGGCCATGCTGGCCCGGCTGGACGCCTCCTGCCTGCTCATCCGGCGCCGGCAGCTGGTGGGTGCCGTCGTGCCCGACCCGGTCCGCCCCGGCCGGCGCCAGCGGCTGGCCACGGCGTTGCGCGGGACGGGCGCGGTGGTCGGGCATCCGGTGTCCCCGGACAAGCTCCCCGCGAGCGTGGAGATCGCCGAGATCGCCCTGCGCCTGTCGCGCGCGGGCACGCTGACCGACGATCCGGTGTTCGTGGCGGAACACCTCGACGCGATCATCGTGCATCGGGACGCCCGCCTGCTCGACGCTCTGCGCCGCCAGTGCCTGGCCCCGCTCGCCGACCTGACCCCGGGCGTCCGGCAGCGGCTGACCGAGACGCTCGCGGCCTGGCTGCGGCATCTGGGCGACCGCCAGGCCGTGGCCGCCGAGCTGCGCATCCACCCGCAGACGGTGCGCTACCGGATGGCCCGGCTGCACGACCTGCTCGGCCCGACGCTGGACGACCCGGCCGGCCGGGCCAGCCTCACCCTCGCCCTGGCCTGGGGAGGGGTCGGCGCGGAGCAGGCCGGCGGCCCCTCACCGACCAGTCGCACCGCTGCGGTCCGGGGCGGAGTCAGCTGCCGGGGCGACTGAGGTGGGCGCGGCGGCGTCGCCGCGAAGCTCGTCGAGCACCGCGCCGATCGAGGCGGCCAGCAGGTCGGCGTCGTCGACGAGTGCCGGGTCGGTGGCGATCCCGAGGCACAGCGCACCGTGCCAGCCCAGCGCGCCGACGGCGAGCGGTGCCCCCGGGGCCAGCGGCAGGATCGGGTACACCGCCAGGACCGGCGCGCCGGCCAGGCTGAGCTGGATCGGCGGCCCCGGCATGTTCGACACGATCGCCTGGAAGAACCGCGCACCGTAGACCGTCCGCGCGAACCAGGCGTGAGCGGGCGCCGGCAACACGCCGGCGAGCCGCCCCATCACGAACTGGGAGGCCAGCGCCCGGGTGCCGGTGCGCAGCCGCCGGCTGCCGGCGGCCACCGTGGCCAGCCGCTCCGCCTCGGGCACCGGCCCGAGCGGAAGATCCATCATCACCGCCGCCGTGGTGTTGCCCTCCGCGGACGCGCCCGGCTCGCGCACCGTCAGCGGCACGGCGACCCGCAACCGCGTCGCGGCGCGATCGGCGTCGGGGACCACCCGGCGCAGGCCCCCGGCGACCGCGGCGAGCAGCACGTCCGAAACCCGCGCGCCGTGCAGGCGGGCCACCGAACGGACGGTGTCGAGCGGCAGCTCCAGTGTCCCGAACCGCCGCCGCGCGGTGGCGCTGGCCGGGTACCGGAGTCCGGGCCGGCCGTCGGTGGCGAGCTGAGCCAGGCCCGCGGTGGTGCCGAGTGCGGCGCGCACCCAGCCGGGGCGCACCGCCGGGCCGGCCGCACGGGGCGGGAGCGCCGGCTCGAGCAGGTTGAGCGCCTGCGCGACGGTGCCGATGCCATCGGCCACCACGTGGTGGACCACCAGGATCACGGCGGAGCGCCCGCCGGCCAGCCCGGACACGACGAAGAACCGCCACATCGGCCGGTCGCGCGGCAGCGGAGTGCCGGCGACCTCGGCGACCAGCGCGCGGAGCGCCGCCTCGGGGTCCGCCCCACTCACGTGGCGCTCCGGCACGTGCCAGGCCCAGTCCAGGTCCGGGTGGTCCACCCAGTGTGGCCGCCGCCAGCGCGAGGGCGCCGACAGCCGCTGCCGAAACCGGGGAAGCTCGTGCAGGTGTGCCCTCAGCACGGCCTCCACGGCGCCGCGCGGGTCGGTCCAATCCGCACTGTCCAGCAGCGCCAGCCCGCCGACATGCTGGGGCGCGGCGGCCGACTCCACGTGCAGGAAGAACGCGTCGGCGGCCGCCACCCGCTCTCCGTCCCGGGGCCTGGTCACCGCCACGCACACTACCGCCACGAGCGCGCCGGCGGCCGCGTCGAGCAGGTAGTGGTTGGCGGTCGCCATGATCACGAGAGCGGTGACCGCCACGTGTACCGCGCTCACCGCCTGCACCAGGCGACCGCCCGCGAACGCGGCGAGCATCGCGCTGACCCAGACGGCCCAGGCGAAGTGCAGCGACGGCATGGCGGCCAGCTCGTTGGCGTGGGTGACCACCGGCGAGCCCCACGAGCCCCAGGTCTGCCCGAGGCGCACGGTGTCGACGAAGCCGAGGTCGGTCACCAGCCGCGGCGGGGCCACCGGGTAGACCGCGAAGCAGGCGATGCTGAACAGGTTGACCAGGATGAACGAGTTCCGGGCCCAGCGGTACACGGCCGGCCGGCGCCGGTAGAGCCAGAACAGCAGGGCGAAGGCGCTGACCACGTACGTCGAGGCGTACTCGTAGTTGGCGATGACGCGCACCGTGCCGTGCGGCACCAGCCAGCGGTTCAGGGCCGGCTCGATGTCGATGTGCAGCGCGCGTTCCAGGTCGAAGATCTGCCGGCTGTGCGCCATCGCCGCGGCGCGCCGGCCCGGCCAGTTGAAGCCGGTCACGATCGCGTAGACGGCGAAGACCGCCAGCCCGATCACGATTTCCCGGAGCCACGGCGGCCGCGCGGGCTTGACCCCGATGGTCACTCTCAGACTTTTAGCACGTTTTGCCGGTCGCCCCGCCGGTATCGGGCGGCGGCGCCCGCTCAGCCGGCGGGCGCCGGCGCGCGCAGGTGAATCGAGATGCCGGGCAGCCGGCGCAGGCAGTGCCAGCCCCACCCCGTGCAGGCGAGGATCGTCAGACCGGTCAGCAGGCCGCTGAACACGCCCCGGGACAGCAGCCCGGCGTCGAGCCCGAAACGCAGCAGCGTCAGGGTCAACGCCGCGTCCAGCAGCCGCGAGCCACCCCAGAGCAGCGCCACCTGGGTGAACATCCGGCGTACGCCGGGGCGGTGGAAAAGGTGCGCGGGCAGCGTCACGAAATCCCTGGCCAGCCGCATCGTGATCGGGCGGCCGATGGCGGCGCTGCCCAGGAAGAGCAGGGCCATGAAGACCGAGCCGACCACCGGCTGCAGTACGTACACCAGGGCGCTGGAGAGGATCAGCGCCACGCAGGCCCGGCCGCAGAGCATGCCGACGCACAACAGGAGCGTGCCGGGCAGGTGCCGGCCGGTGGCCCAGCGGACCGCGACCGTCAGCGCGCACCAGCCGAGCACCGCGCCCAGCCCGGCCGCCAGCCCGGCGGTGTGCAGCAGCACGTACAGCAGGGCGGTCGGCACGAGCACCGTCTCCAGGAACAGCCGACCGGCCCGCAGCAACGCGGGTCGCAGCTCGCCGATCTCGATAAAGACGTGTGGCTCGGTGTGGGTCATCATCCGTCCTGGGTGATCGGGTCGGGCGCTCGGGTAGCGGCCGGCTTCGGGTCGCTCGCCGGTCGCACGATCGAGGAGTGCGAGAGCCCGAACACGCCGGCGCTGATCAGGGCTCCCGCACCGGCGACGGCGGCCAGCGCACCGGGGCTTGTCGGCGGCGTGACGTGGAAGGCCAACACCCCGACGAGGTAGCTCGCTATGGGGTTGGTGATGGTCATGGCCGCGACCGCGGCGGCCAGCGACCCGGTCGCGAACGCCCACTGTCCCAGCAGCAGGCCGGTCAAGGTGGAGACCGCCAGGGCGTACCCTACCCAGTCCCCGGCCGTCGCCGCGACGCCACGGTCCACCAGGTCCGCCGCGGTGAGCTTCATCAGGACAGCGGACATGGCGAAGCACAGCCCGGCCGCGACCGCGAGCAGCGTCGCCTGTACCAGCGGCCGGCGCCCGGTCGAGGCCAGCACCAGCAGGGCGACGAGCGCGACCGCGGAGATGCCGGCCAGGATGATGTGTTCCCGGTTCGGATCGCCCTCAACCGGCGCGGCGCCACGTACCGCCAGAAATACCGCCACGCCGCCGGTGATCGCCAGCGCGGACGACCAGGCGAGCCGGCTGGGCCGCCGCCGGCTCCACGCGGTCGCCAGCGGCAGGGCGAACAGCAGCTGGGTGACCAGCAGCGGCTGCACCAGCGCCACGGAGCCGAAGTGCAGCGCGGCCCCCTGGGTCAGAAACCCCAGCAGGTTGATCACCCACCCGGCCAGCCAGATCCTGCTCCGGACCAGGCGGCGGGCCAGCGCGGGCAGCGGTGCCAGCGCCGAGCGGAGCCGGCCCCCGGTCTGGGGCGGCGGCGCGAGTGAGTCGTTGGCCACCTGAGCCCCGTGTTGCTGGAGCGACGCGGAGGCGGCGAAGAGGAAGGCCGCCAGCAGGCCGAGGCTGACGGCGAGCAGCACGGCGGTCCCCAGAGGCTAGACGACGGTACGGTTTGATCCTTCCACGGCTCGGCCCCGCGTTTCGGCGGTCAGCTCCCACCGAACCGTCCGGCCAGGCGGCGGTAGAGGCTGGGGGCCGCGGCGCGCACGACGACCGGCAGGCGCAACCAGCCCGGCACGTACCGGTCGTCCCGTCCCGCCGCGATCGCCCGGACCAGGACGTCCGCGACCCGGTCCGCGGGCATGGGGCGGGGGCGACCGCGCGCGTACGGCTGGCCCCGGCGCTCGAAGAAGCGAGTCTCGACCACGCCCGGCGCGAGCACTCCCACGCCGACACCGCTGCCGCGCAGCTCCAGCCGCAGGCTCTCGGCGAACGCGTCGAGGCCGGCCTTGGTCGCGGAGTACACCGCCTCGCCGGCCACACCCACCCGCCCGGCGATCGACGTGACGAACATCAGGTATCCCTCGCCCCGCGCCCGCATCGCGGGCAGGACCGCCCTGGTCAGCCCGATCGGCGCGGAGAGGTTGACCGCGATCAGGCGCTCGATGTCGGGCGCCGGCATCCCGTCGAAGGGGCCGGCCCAGCCGGCGCCCGCGTTGTGCACCACGATGTCGACCCGCCCGGCGACATCGAGCGCGGCCGCGGCGAGCGCGTCGACCTGGCCGGGGTCGGCCAGCTCCCCGGTGAGCGGCACCGCGCCGGTGCGGTCGGCGAGCGCCGCCAGCCGGGTCTGGTCGCGCCCGTGCGCGACCACGCGTGCCCCGGCCTCGGCCAGCCGGACGGCGGTCGCCCACCCGATGCCGGACGAGGCGCCAGTGACCAGCACGACGCTGTCCCGGATCCGCATCGGGGCTCCCATTTCTGGCGAACGCTGAATCCGCTGGCGGCGGAGTCTCTCAGAAAATGAGGGTAGTGCCCGCGCCGGGGGCCGGGGGGTGCCTCGACAGAACGGCTGCAACCTTCCGGTCCCCCTATTGGTTCTACTTGCGGCAACCAGCCGAAATATGTGCCAGCGGCCGGGGGAGGGATGGTTGACCAGCGTGAATGAGGCGGCACCACGGACGGTGGAGGTGCGGGTGCGAGCGGGTGCGGCCGATGGCTTCGCGGAGCTGTACGCGGCGCATGTGCACAGCCTTACCGTGCAGCTGTTCGCCTACACCGGCGACCTCGCCGTCGCCGAAGACCTTGTACACGAGGCGTTCTGCCGGGCTCTCAGCCGGTGGAAGAAGGTCTCCGGACACGACAACCCGGTCGCCTGGGTGCGGCAGGTCGCCTGGAACCTCGCCCGCAGCCGCTGGCGGCGGATCCGGGTCGCGGCGGACTTCGTGAGGCGGCAGCGGCCGCAGGCGGTCGAGGGACCCGGTCCCGACCGGGTCGCGCTGGCCGCCGGACTGGCCCAGCTCCCGCCCCGACAGCGACGCGCGGTCATCCTGCACTACCTGGCCGATCTACCCATCGCGGAGATCGCGCGACAGGAGAACGTCGCCGAGGGCACCGTCAAATCCTGGCTGCACCGCGGCAGGGCCGCACTCGCGGCCTACCTCCGAGAAACCGGTAAGGAGAATGGGCGATGACCGGCTCCGATTCCGACGAAGCCGTTGTGCGGTCGGCGTTCGATGACCTCCGGGTGGGCGTGCCCAGCCCGGCACCGACCCGCCTGGCCGCGATGGAGGTGACGGTCCGCCGGCGGCGGACCACCCGATTGGTGGCCGCCAGCGCACTGGTCGTCACCGCGCTCGTCGTGACACCGGCCGTCATCGCGCGGGGCGGACCCGCCGCCGCGCCCGAGGACCCCGTCGCGGGCCTGCGCACGAAGCCGGCCACGCAGGCCGCGCAGCCCGGGACGGCCTCCTGTCCCGCGAAGGCCGAGACGCGAGGCGTGGACCTGACCGTAACCGCCAGCAACCTCGTCATGGGCCCGGTCTGGGGCGAGCAATCGGCCACGCGACGGCGCGGCGACATGGTCGTCAAGGTCTGCAACGCCGGCGGGGCGACGGCACCCGCCGGCACCATGACCCTGCGCTGGCTCTCCTCGATCCCACCGGACGTCCAGATGGGCACCGTCTCGTGGGAGGGCTGCCGGTACGGCGAGAAGGAGCAGGACCCGGCCGCCGGCGAAGCCAAGGTCACGTACAACGTCGCCCACTGCGACTATCCGGAGCTCGCATCGGGAGCGGCCCGGGAGTACATGTTCCTGTTCGAGATGCCCGGCGGCGCCGACCCCGCGTTCGACCAGCCGCTCGCCCAGTACGCACAGGTCCCCACGACCGGTGACGTGAACGGCGGCAACAACCGCGCGACGTTCAAGACCCAGTCGGCGGACTCCACGGAACGCACGGACGAGCCCGCGTGCAAGGCGAAGCCCCGGCCGCAGGGCGCGGACCTGACGATCGTCGCCAGCCCGCTCACCCTCGGCCCTCCGCCCAAGGGCGACGAACCGCGGCGCGGCGACATGTCCATCACCTTCTGCAACATCGGCCGGGCGGAGGCGCCAGCCGGCACCTTGACCCTGCGCTGGCTCTCCACGATCCCGCCGGACGACCCGATGGGCACCGGTTCCTGGGAGGGCTGCCGATACGGCAAGGAGGAGCAGGAGTCGACGCCGGGCAAGCCCAAGGTCACGTACAGCGTCGCCCACTGCGGCTATCCCGCGCTCGCGGCGGGCGCCTCCCGGCAGGACATGTTCCTGTTCGAGATCCCCGGCGGTGCCCGGCCCGCGATCGACCGCCCCGTCTCGCAGTACGCACGGATATCCGAGGCCGGCGACGTGAACACCCGCAACAACAAGGTGACCTTCAAAATCACGTCGGTGGAGTGATCGCCCGCTCCACATAGGACCAACTCTCCCGGGCAGGACTGCCGTTGGCAGCCCTGCCCGGGAGTCTCTCACCCAACGCCGAGCGTGTCCGCGATGGCGGCCGCGATCTGCTCCGCGCGCAGCGACTCCGAGTCGAATCTCGGGCCGGCCGGGATCGTTGGCAGCAGCTTCCGAAAACGCTCGTGCGCGCGGTGATGAAATCCCGGGTCGCGCGACAGCACGCGTCCTGGGTCGGCCTGGGCACGCGGCAGCGTCACCGACACGGGGGCATCGATGACCACCCACAGCGTCGCCACACCGTCCGGGCGGGTGCGGATGAGCGCGGCCCGCTCCTGCGCGGTCCAGAATGGTCCGACCGCCACGACATAGTCGACATTGGAGCGTAGCCACTGGCCGACGAGCGCACCGTGAGCCTCGTGCGCCGCGAACCACAAGCCGGCCGCGCCCGCGCCGGGTGCCCCGACCATCGCCGCCACCTCATCGACATCGGCGACCACGACGGTGTGGCCGCGCCCGGTCAGGCGCTGGGTGAGCCCGTCCGCCACGGTGTTCTTGCCGGCGGCGATCGGGCCCGTCAGGATCACGAGCTGTGGCATGGCGCCAATCTTCCCGGCCGGCGACCGCATGGCAACGGTGCCAATAACTGAAAAAAGGCCGCGAGAATGTGTTATCAATGCGGGGCCAGAAAAGTCGTGCGCCTCGACGAAGTGAATTCCGCTCGCGCTTCCAGGTTTCGCTCTTGAATGCCTTGAAACAATCTGGCAATCTCACGAGTGTCGATACATGGTGTTGGCCCTCCATCCCTGATCATCTGATGCACCTCGAGCGATCAGGGATGTTAGCGCTAACGCAGCCACGGTGCTCGACCTCGACTTCGCTGAGCCGACCGGACCAAGGAGTGTCAACAGTGGACATCGCATCACGCGGCCGTCTACGTCGCCGCCGCGGCCTGGCTGCCATCCTGGCGGCGGTCGTGCTGGCCGGCGCAGCCGT
>Ga0214467_1000236_pt1 | contig 14507 bp, 5 predicted proteins | sample RVTome_8_FD_187339 | JGI IMG/M metagenome (GOLD analysis project Ga0214467, IMG submission 187339) | Soil microbial communities from uranium-contaminated site in the Upper Colorado River Basin, Wyoming, United States - RVT160D0 HiSeq ...
CGGCCTCTCCAAGAAAGAGATCATCCGCTGCCTCAAACGGTACGTCGCCCGCGAGCTCTACCAAATCATCACAGCAAAAGAACTCGACCTCACCGCTTGACATCCATAGGAGCATCGTCGCGGTAGCTCAAAGTGGCGCCTAACGCGAAAGCGCCTTGAGGACGGCGGTGGCCGTGTTGCGGATCCGCCTGGTGCGGCCGAGCGCGGCGAGGATGGCGAGCAGCTCAGGGTCGGTGGACTGACCGGCGAGCCGCAGTTGTAACCAGTCGCTCCACGTGCCGATCAGGCCGGCCGCCTCGGCGGCGGTCAGCTCGCCCTCGCCGGCCCGCCGCAGGGTACGGATCTCGCCGGCCCGCCGCTCGGCGGTCGCCCGGTCGGCCGGCTGGAGCCGCTCGATCCAGCCGGCCTGCTCGCCGTCCGGCACCCGCTCCAGCATGCGCAGGACGACGGTCGTCGCCAGTGCCCGGTCGGGCTCGCCCGCGACGGCTCGCTGGAGCGGATCGAGGCCGGCCGAGGCGACGATGGCGCGCTCGTACAGGTGCCAGCGCCGGTGCTCGTCGGCGACATCCCCGGGGACGTCGCCGACGGCCGCGGCGATCGCGTCGAGCAGGCTGCGAAACCCTTGGTCCATCAGCAGTTCCTCTTGTACTCCGCCATCTTCGCCCCGATCTTGTTGCGGATCGTCTTCAGGTTGTCGTTGACAAACTTCTGCTGCCTGGAGTTGAGCTCGACGTCGGCGTGCACGGGCTTGCCGTTCTGCCCGATCTGGATGTCGAAGCCGCGACCCTTGAGGTGGGCGTGCGGCGGACCGTGGTCGTTGGCGTAGATCTGGATGGTCATCCCGTCCGGCCCACGCGCGATTGTGCCACTGATCGGCTCGTTCTCCGGCTGGTTGTGCACGAGCACCGGGGTGTCGCCGACCAGTACGTGGTAGGTGGGCGTGTCCTGGACCGACAGGGTGTAGGCGGTGGCCTCGTGCCGGGTCCGCTCCAGCAGGCCGATCACGGTGGCCGGGCGGCCGTCCGCGGTCAGCAGGCGGTCGCCGGGGTCGAGCGCGGCGGCGGGCTGCCACTGACGGTCGCTCTGGTTCCAGAAGAGATGGTCGTCGGTGGTCGTCACCGTCCGCGGGCCGCCCGCGGCGTCCACGCGCAGGTCGACGAGCTCGTCCCCGTGTACCCACACGGCGGTGACGGTCCGCGCTGCCCGCTCGCCGGTCTCCGGGTCGGTGGCGATCACCCGATCCCCCGGCCGGATGTCGGCGATCGGCTTGGTGGTGCCGTCCGCCATCAGGACGAGGGTGTCCGCGTCGAAGCTCCGGCCACAGGCCTTGGCACCGGCACCCCCACGACCGGCCCCGCGCCCGCGGCCGCCGCCGAGCCCCTCGGTCGTCATGAACTCGAGTACGCCGCCCTCGTACCCCTTGTGCTTGAACTGGAGGTCGAGCGCCCAGGCGTGGAAATCCGGGTCGCAGTCCGCCTCGCCGTTGGCGATGGCGCACATGTCGACGATCTCCAGGATCGTCTCGAAGTCGAAGACGTGCGGGTCGGTGTCGGGCCGCGGGCGGCCGTGTTTCTTCAGGTACTCGAAGTCGAAGGTCGGCTTCTTGTTGCCACCCTTGTCCTTCGCCTTCTGGCCGGGCGTGCGGCAGTCGCGGTCGGGCGGGCACGAGCTCCCGCCGCCACCGGACTTGTTCTTGTTCTTCTGCTTCTCGCCCCACTGCTGGTTGGCCTGCGTGCCGCAGCCGTACGGGCAGCCGTTGTGCGGGGTGTAGCCGTAACACGGCACGTCGACGCCGCAGTAGTCCGGGATGAGGCCGTCCGGGTCGCTCATGGTGACCGGGTTGTTGTTGGCGTACGCGTAGCCGTTCATCTGCTGCGGATCGCTGACATCCAGGATCGGATCGACCGAGATGAACCTGCCGGTGGACGGGTCGTACTCGCGGGCCCCGAGCCGGGTCAGCCCCGTGTTGCCGCTGCCGGTGCCGCCGACGAAGCTACGGTCGCCACCCGGCCAGGCGATGACCGCCCCGCGCGGGTTGCCGAACGGGTCGAGCCGGCGCGGCGTGGCCTTGAGAGTGGCGGGGTCGACGGTGAGCTGGCTGGTGCCGTGGTGGTCGCCGGCCAGCCACTGCAGGGCACCGCCGGTACGGACCGCGACCGCTCGCTCGCCGACGCGGTAGTAGCGGCTGCCCCGGCTCGTTTTCGCGACGGTGTCGTAGACGAGCTCGCTGTCGCCGAGGTAGACGGTGACCGTGGTGGGGTCGCGGCGGATCAGCTGGGCGCCGTCCGCGTCGTACCGGTAGGTCGTGGCCTTGTCACCGGCGGCGACGGAGGTCAGCAGCCCTTCCGGGTTCCAGGTGAGAGTCTGCTGCCCGGCCGGACCCGGCCGGCTCGTCACATGACCGGCGTCGTCGTAGCCGTAGCTGGTGGCAGCTGACCCGGTCGTCGTCACGGTGCCGACGGCGTGCGGGCGGGGCTGTCCAGCGTTCGGGTAGGTGTAGGTGCTGACGCTGTCGGGACCGCCGGCCAGCCCGTGCCGGGTCAGGCTCTTGCGGTTGCCGGTCACGTCGTAGCCGTATGTGTGCCAGTAGGCGGCCGGCCCGCCGACGACCGCCGTGCTCGGCGCCGCCGCGCAGTCGCCGTTCTGGGTCCAGGCCTCGGTGACCCGGCGCAGGTGGTCGTAGCGGAAACACTGGTTGTCTACTGTGGAGCCGGGCAGCTCGTCCTTGACGGATGTGACGTTGCCGGCCGGGTCGTACGCGAACGTCAACAGGTCCACCCGCAGGTTTCCGGCCTGCTCCCGCTCGGTGAGCGACTTGTAGAGGCGGCGGGTGGCGTCCTCGTACGTCCACTGTTGCCAGACGTGCGGGCCGGCATCCGGGTGGCCCAGCTCCACGAGCTCCGGCTCGCCGAGCGCGGTGTAGGTGGCCCGGTTGACGTACGTCGTGGAGCCCGTCGCCGTGTTCGACTTGACGTTGGCGAGCAGTCCGAGCGAGTCGTACGTGTGGGTCAGCGTCTCGGCCGGCACATCGGTGCCGAGCGCGGGCAGCCGCAGGATGTTGAGGCTACCGTCCACTTTGTACGTCATCGTGGTCGCGAACGAGGCGGTGTCGGCGAGCCCGATCTCGGTGCCGGGGAAGGTGACCCGCTCGCCGGTCGGCCGGCCGGCGTCGTCGTAGCCGGTGACCGTCCTGGTGTACTCGCCGCCGGCCTGAATCCGGGTGGCCGAGGTCAGCAGTCCGGGCTTGACGCTGTCGTACGTCCACTTCGCGAGGACCGTCGTGCCCTTGCGGACCGCGGTGCGGCGGCCGGCACCGTCGTGATCGTAGATGATCTCCTCGCCGCGCGCGTCCTTGGTGGTCCTGAGCTGTCCGGCGGCGTCGTAGGTCAGCTCGGTCCGGCCGGAGTCCGGGTCCACCGCGAGCGTCCGCCGCCCGCGCGGGTCGTACTCGTAGCGCCAGGCGTTTCCGGCCGGGTCGGTCACCCGGGCCAGCGCGCCGGCCTTGGTGTAGCGGTACTGGATCACATCACGGTCGCCGGACGGGGTCGAGCCGCGGTACAGCCAGGCCTCGGTGTTACGCCCACGGGCGTCGAAGAATGTGGTCATCGGCGTCGAGCCGGTCGGCGGGTGCACCGTGACGCGGTCGCCGCCGTACGCGGTGGTCGTGCGCCAGCGCTTGCCGTCGGCGGGTTCGGCGTTGAACCTGAGGAAAATCTGGTCGGTAGGGCGTTCGACACCGTCGAACCGGGTCAGCGTCATGCTGGGCACCTTGTTGATGTCCGGCTCGACCAGCGCCGTGCCCGGCGTGCCCTCCTGGTAGTACGGGCCCCGCTTGAGGTACGTGAGGCCGCGCGTGTCGTACACCGCGTCGGTGAGGATCCGGCCGCCCTTGGGGCTCGGCTCCTGGCTCTGCCGCTGCCGAAGGAAGCCGTCGTGCAGGGTATAGCCGCTGGCGTAGTTGAGGTTCGGCTTGAGCGTGTCGATCCGTACCCAGCTCGGCGCGTTGTCGCGAATCTCGTACGCGTACCGCAGATGCGGCTCCTGCGGGAAGTCGCCTTTGGACCGTCCAGGGCGCCACACCCCGGTCAGCCGGCCGAGCCCGTCGTAGCCGAGCTCGGTGGTGGACTGCCCCGCGTTGACGACCTTGACCGGCAGGCCCCAGGCGGGGTTCAACGTCGCAGTGACGGCCTGCCCGAGCGGGTTGGTCATGGTGGTCCCGGTAACCGGGCCCTGCGCCGGGTCGTAGCGGGTCATCGTCTTGCGCCGCAGCGCGTCGTGCGAGTCGAGCACCCGGCCGTACGCGTCGAACGTGGCGGTGGAGACGGTGACGTAGCGGGGTTTGTCCCCGTCGTACGAGTCGACCTCCTCGATCGTCGTAGGGTTACCGGCGGTCGGCGCGGCGTCCAGCGCCAGCCCGTCGTAGTAGGTGTGCGTCTCGGAGATGGCGTCCTGCGGGTACGTGGGGGTGTCGCCGCAAGCGACCCCGACGGTGGTTACCTCGCTGGGCAGGGTCAGCAGCCAGATGCTCTCGTTGCGGGCGTAGTCGGTCCGGGTGCACCGGTCGTCCTCCGCCGTGGCCAGGTCACCGAAGTCGTCGACGCGGATCGGGTTGCCCTCGTTGTCGTAGGCGGTGTCGACCTGCGTGCGGCGAACCCCGCCGCCGGACAGGGCGGTCCGGCTGACCGTGCGCACGGTCTCGACCTGGTGCGCCTGCCGGTTGCCCTGGGTGGCGGTCGGGCCGCGGGTCCACGGGTCGTGGATCGCGCCGGACACCACCGCGCCACCGTCACCGTTGTACGTGATTTCCTCCCGCACCATGCCGGCCAGCGGCTCGAGGTCAGGCAGCGCGGTGTCCGTGGAGTCGGTGATGGAGGGGGTCTTCGTCCCGCCGGTGGCCGAGGCACGGTCTCCGTGCATGCCGCGGAAGTACTGGTACTGGGTCAGCGACACCGGCCGTTCCGGCTCCTGGACCAGATCGCCGTGCCGCACCCGCACCTTCTCGTAGCCGCGCCACAGCGACCAGGTGCGGAACTTCTCCGCCACCACCAGGTTGTCGTCGTACCGCCAGGCGCCGCCGCCGAGGTACTCGTAGTCGAAGACCTCGGACATGCCGCCGCCCACGCGGTCGTTCAGCGTGATCTTGTCGACCGCGTACACGTGGAACCAGTCGTCGCGTGGCTCCGGCTCGGGGGTCATCACCCACCGGGCGGGGAAGCAGCGCAGCGAGTTCGTGGCCGGTGTGGGCAGCGCCCCGGACTTGCAGTTGGTCGGCTCGTACACGACGTTGACGTCGCCGCCGCTTCCATTGTGGACTGTCTCGATGCGGAACTTGTTCAGCTGGGGTGGGCCGTCGGTGGAGGAGTCCACCCGGTTGGCGAGCGCGGCGCCGGCGAACGTCACCGGTGGCTGCGACGCGTCGTCCCCGACCAGCCCGGTGTGGGTGATCCCGCGCAGCCACAGGGCCGCGCTGGTGCCGTCTCCCGGATCCGGGTAGATATGGTCGAGCGACCACCGGTCCACGTCGGTGTACTCGCTGCCGGAGCGGACCTGGGTCGTCACCGTGGCGAGCCGCTTCGTCGACCAGAACGTCGGCGAGTGCTTGTCCGGGCAGGTGTTGCCGGTGCACTCCCAGTCCCACGGCACGTCCGGCCACGAGGCACCGGTGTGCTGGCCGCACGGCTTGTCCGGCCGGCAACGGTTGTCCACACCGAACACCACGCGCGCGGCCGCCGCCTCGCCGGCCCGGCCGCCGTAGTCGATCCGCTCCAGCCAGCCGCCGCGGGTGTAGAGGGAGACCGCGCTCTCGGTCTGGTTGCGCGCGTACCGGTTGGACTCGGCCCGGTACTGGTAGTCGATGACGTTTCCGTGCGGGTCCTCGACGTGGTCCAGGTTCCACCGCCACGCGCGGACGCAGTCGGAGGTGGCGAACGTGCCGCCGCAGCCGGGGCCGGGGCTGTCGCCGAAGACGGGGACGGTCCAGATCGACTCCGCCGCCGGCCGGGTCCCGTAGTGGTACCGCGTGCCGTCGGTGGTGGTCACGACCCAGTGCTCGCCGCGCACGTCACCGTTCGCGGCGTCGAACAGCTGCTCCACCCGCGTGCCGTCGTCGGCCTTCGGCCGCCACCGCCGGGTCGTACCCTCGCGGACCAGCTCCACCGTGGATCCGCCGAGGGCGAGCACGGCGTTTTCGGTGACCCAGCACAGGTCGCCCGTCTTCGGCTTATTTTCTGTCTCTGCGCAGCTTCGGTACGACCGCTCGACGTAACCGGGCCACAGGCTCCAGCCCTCCCCCACCCAGGACGGCTGGTTGTTGGTCGAGGTGGTCCGGCCGTCGACCCCGCTGGAGGAGTACGACAGGCTCAGCGTCGGCGCCAGACCACCCGGCACCGGTGGCGTACGCAGGTCGTACGACCAGGCGAACGCCCCGCTCTGGGTGCTCACCGACCACTTCCCGGCCGGCGAGAGCGGGGTCGCCGCGTACTCGCCGGCGGCGCCGCCGCTGGCCGCCGCCACGGCGAAGGTCGCGGCCGCCGCACCGGACCGCACCGTCGTGGTCACCTTGGCCGACGCGACATCGTTGTTCGCCGGCAGCGTGGCGCCGCTACCGGTGTCGACCACCCGCAGGCGCGCCGCCCAGTCGCCGCCGTAGAGGTTGCGCAGCCGCGAGTAGTCGATGGAGAGCTTCACGTCCTCGCCGGCCGGCACGTCGCTCAGCCCGTCGACCCGCACGAGAAGGCCGGCGACACCCGCCTGCTCGGACGCCGAACGGTCCAGGACCTGGGCCCGCACGGCACCACCACCGCCGCGGGTCGCGGCCGCGGCGGAGGCCTCGGGCCAGGACGGCTCCGCGACCGGGCGGGCCGCGGCCTGGGACGCCGGGTCCGGCGCGGCCGCCTTCACCGGTACGTCGCCGCCCGGTACCGGTGGCATCACCGGCGGCTCGGTCGGCAGCACCTCCGCCGCCTTCGCGGCCGCGGGTGGCTGGCCGGACACCCCGGCCAGCCCGATGGCCAGTGCGACGGTGAGTGCGGCGGCGAGCTTCGACCTGGCACGCATGCGGGTCTTCCTTTCCGTCCGGAGGGGCGGGCTCAAAGGCCGACGGCGACGAAGCCGAGGGACCTGACGACGGTCTGACCCTCACACCGAGGGCTGGTCGACTCGAACAGGTCGCCCCAGCTGGCCCGGCAGCGGAACAGCTCCCGGCTGGCGAGGTCGGACGGGGGCGCGGTCCAGATCCAGCCGACCCGGCGCACCACCGTTTCGTCCTCGCACGCGCTGTCGGTGGACAGGAACGAGTCGGTGCCGTCGAGGCAGCTCCACAGCTCCGCCCGGCCCTCCCCGCCGTGCTTGGCCACCTGTCCGAGCGGGTGCTCCGCCAGGTAGTCCGCGGCCACGCGCACGGTGGAGGCGGTGTGGTCGTACGGGTAGACCGGACTGGTGTACCGCATCAGGTGGGCGTACGGCAGCAGGTACCCGAGCAGGAACTCGGTCTGCTTGCCTTCACACTGGGGGTCGACGGAGTCGAAGTGGTCCGAGTAGATGCCCGGCTCGACGTAGAGGCACCGGTAGAGGCCGAGTACCGGCCGGTCCGGCGGCGGGTCGCGGTACACCCTCCCCAGTGGACCGAGCACTTCCTGGTTCTCGCAGCTCGCCTCGGGCGAGGTGAAGACGTCGTCGCCGCCCACCCGGCACACGTAGAGCATCCGGGTGTTCTCCGCGTCCGCCGTGGCGAACATGCCCAGCGAGCCCTCGAAGTGGTAGTGGCGAGCGGCGCCGGTCGGCAGCGTCGCGTGGTCCATGCTGGACTGTCCGAGCGTCAGGAAGCGGTTGAGCTGCCCGTCGTAGGTCGTCCGCCGGTCCGAGACGGGCGCGTAGTAGACCGACAGCCCTTCGGCCTCGGCGACCCCGCTCCACACGTGCACGTCGTCCACCGCGCCGGCCAGGAAGCCGGCGGCTTGCCCGTTGCGCTTGTCGCGGCCCAGCACCAGGCGTCCGTCGACGTTGGCGGTGGTGCGGCCGTTGGCGGTGGCCGCCGGCTCCGCGTCGACGAACAGCTTCACCTCGCCGGTGGCGGCGTCGTAGAAGCCGAGCAGATGAGTCCACACGCCGGTCGAAGCGCGCACCCCGCTGACCGAAGAGTCCACACCGACCCGCCCCGGACTGGCGGCGTCCGCTTTGGACACCGCGAATGTCCAGCCCTTGGTGGCCCGGTCGTAGCCGAGCGTGAACCCTGACGAGAGCGGGCCGTCCTGGCTGACCGCGGTGATCGTGCCGGTGCCCGTGGCCGCCGCCGCGTCCAACCGCACCTGGGCGGCGACCATGAAGCTCTGATCGGTGCGAGCCGCCGGCTTGGCTCCGGTCACCACCCCTGCGGCGGTGCCGTCCAGCCGCACCGCGGTGCCGGTGCCGATGACGTCCGCGCCGGGCGTCCAGCTCGCACCGGCGCCCAGCTGGGCACCGCGCAGATTGCCGGAGACGTCGGCGGCGACGGTGCCGGCGCCCTCGTCGAGCGGCAGGAACAGCTCCTCCAGCGGCGCGGAGACAAGCTCACGCACCTCCTGCCCGGTCACCACCCGCTGGTACACCTGCACATCGTCGATGCCGCCCCGATAGTGGCCGGTGTAGCCACCGTTGTACTTGCCACGTCCAAGCTGGACAGTGCCGGTCGCGTGCGTCCAGCGGTTCGTGTGCTTGCCGACACCGGCCTGCGGCACCCCGTTCACGAACAGCCGCATGTCGCCGCTCGACGGTTCGTAGGTGGCGACGAGATGGGTCCAGACGCCCGTCTGCGCCACGGCATCGGCGAGCACCCGGTCGGAGGCGACCCCGGTCGTGTCGGACTGGGCCATCGTGAACGCCCACTTCTTCACGTCGCCGGCGTACTGCAAGGTGAAGGCGCTGGGCTGCCCGCCGTCCTGACTGACGAGCACCTGGTTGGCGGTGCCGGCCTCGGTCAGCCTGGCCCACGCCGACACCGAGAAGCCCACGTCGGTGCGGACGGTGCGACCGCCGGTCGTGTTCACGTACCCGTTGGTGGAGCCGTCCAGGAACAGCGCGTCGCCGTGCCGACCCTGCCGCCAGTACGCCGGTCCGATGGTGACGGTGCCGTCATGCCGCTGCGGCCGCGCGTCCAGCACCTGCGTTTCGGTCAACCCGTCCAGCCGCCAGTGCGCCACCGGCGCCGTGCCCCGCCCCACTGCGAAGTGGTACTCGTACCGGGTGGCGCTCACGTTGTTCGCGCGGTCCACGCTGTACACGAACAGCGTGTGCGGGCCGTTCTCCGGCGGGGTGACCAGCGCGCTCGCGGTCGCCGTCCCCCTGCCGGCCGGCACGAACCGGGTCGGCGTGTCCTCGAAGCCGTAGAGGAAACCGGCCACATCGGACAGAGCCGGCGCGACGAACGTGAAGCCGGCCGTGTAGCCAGCCGCCCCGCCAACGTCGTTCTCCGGATACGTCGCCGACTTCACCGACAGGGGCGCCGGCGGTCTGGTCCGGTCGATCGTCGCGTAACAGTAGCCGGTCCACGAGCTCGAGTCGGTGGCGTCCAGGCCGGCGACCCGGTATCGGAACGTCTCGCCGTCCTGGAACGTGTTGGTGGGGATCTGCGCGCCGAAGACACTCGTCGAGGCGGCCTGGTTGGCCACCGCGCCGCCGGCCCGGGTGCCGTCGGCCAGTGACCACTGGAAGGAGGCACGTACCAGCCCGCCGTCCGGATCCTTGACCCGGGCGCGCAGCGTCGGTCCGGCCGGCTGGTCACTCGGGTTCAACGGGTTCAGGTACTGCTGGTTGGGCACCTGGGCGCATGCCTTGTGCTCGGCCGACAGCTCGTACGGGACGTCCGGGAACCGGTTGTACGTGACGGTCAGCTTCGGGCTGTCCGCGTTGACGAGCCACTTCTTCCAGGCGTAGATGTCCCACTCGTCGCGCGCCTGCAGCATTATCGTGGTGGTGGTGAGGTTGCGGCGCATCGACTCCGCCACGGCGCCACCCGCGTCCCACTCGAGAAACCGCGCGGAGCAGCCGGGGTAGCCGTAGGCCGCGCTCTTGTCACCGAGGAAGACCGCCCACTGTTTCGACGACTGGTTGTCCCAGTTCGTACCCTGATGGATCGGCGCCGTCCCGTAAGCCTGCACGACCGTGGGGTTACAGGAGGGTGCCCACACCTCCATCACGCGAAACTGTGCTGACTTCAGCGCGGTGCCCAGCACCTGCCCCGTGTTGAACTGGAAGTAGGTCCGGTATTTGACGGCCGGACCGTCCCATGTGGAGAAGCCCGACTTGCCGAGGATCGGCGTGGTGTCGTTGGCCCCGTTCCACTTGGGCTGGGTGACTCCCTCCAGCACCAGCGTCCAGCCCGCCGCCCCTTCGGTGAAGTCGGGGTCGATGTACACCGGATAGGTGGTGCCGGGATCGGCCAGCAGGTTCTTGTCGGGCCGCAGCCGCAACTGGTCGCCGCCCACCGTCACCGCGGTGGCCGCCTGCCGGGCGCCCGGCCGGTCCGGTCCCGGCATCCCGCCGGTCGCCGCGTCTGCGGGCGGCGTGGAGTCCCACATCAGCGGTGTCGGCGCGCCGAACACCAGCTCGCCCGCGCTGTCCCGGGCCCGCAGGTTGCCGGCCCCGTCGGCGGTCACGGTCAGCCCGGTCGTGGACATTCCCAGGTCGAGGGTGGCGAGCTTCGGGTTTGTCGCGGCCTCCCTGGTCTTCACCACGAGCAGCTGGGAGAACCCTTGTGCGGTGGCGCGCATCCGTAGGTCTACGCCGGGCAGCACGTCAGGGTAGAGAGCGGTGTCGCCGGACAACTGCGGCGCCGGCAACGTGCCGGGCCAGGTCAACGCGAGCTCCGTGGGCTGCCCGCCGGCCGACTGCTTGCCGATGCGGACCAGCGGCGCCGTGCCGCCGCCCGAGAAGGCCAGCGCCAGCGGGACCGCCTTCGGCCCGACGGTGCCGTCCGGCCGGGTGGCCAGGGCGGTGTCCACCGGCACCCAGCCGTTGTCGCGGCGTACCCGCGCCGGCATCATGCTCGTCTCGTCGGTGAACGAGCCGTCCGGGTTGGCGTAAACCTCGCCGCGCTCGGACCGCTCGCCGACCACCTCGACCCGCTGCCCGGTCGCGGCGGCCTTCACCTGGGCGGCCGCCCGCTCCGTGCCGACTCCGGTCGGCTGGGTCACCCAGACACTCGGATCCTCGGGCAGATCGGCTCGCGCCGGCCCCGCGCCGGCCACATAGGACATGACCACCACCGTGGCCGCGGCGACTATGCGGAACCGGCGCCGCACCGCCATCTTCGACAGCATGGCGGCATCGTGCCGGACACCTACTTCAAAGCGGCTTCACGTCGCTGTCGCCCGCCTCCGGCCCTGGTAAACGGCTCGGTTTGCAGCAGGTGGCAGCGAGCGGCCGGTCAGGAAGTGCGACACATCGAGGCACACGCGCCGGGGTTGCCGCAAGGCAGCAGACGGAGCGCCCAGCACCGTGAGATACCGGGCTCGATGAGCGCCGCGCGGCGCTAACGTGGGCGTGTGGTCACGGACATCGAGACTTTTCAGCAGACGCTTGCGGCCAGCGGGCTGCCGCCTGTGCGTAGCGGGCGGCACGACGGGCGGGACTTCCGGGCGGATGTCGTGTCGCGCGAGCTCGGGCCGCGCTGGAGACCGCCCAGTCGTACGGCCTGTCACCCGACGGCCGAGACGGTGTCGGCGCGGTCCGGGCCTTCCGCACCGGCAATACCGTCACCAGGGAGCGGATCATCGCGATCGAGCCCGGACGCGTGTTCGCATACGAGGGTGTGGAGAACCCACACATGAGCGACTATCACGCCGCTGTCGAGTTGCACGAACTGCCCGCGGGCGGGACGCGAATTCGCTGGCATGGCACCTACAGGGCGCGCCGCGGGACACGCTGGTTGTGGCGAGACCTCCGAACGGACCGAGCGTAACTCGTCCGGAGGCCTCGCCGGTCGACGGTGACTTGGTCAGGGACGGGAGCGGGTGTACCTGCCCGCGGTGACGGTCAGTGCTTTCGTGGCGCCGGAGATGCTGCCGCTGGTGTACAGGCCACCGGTGCTGGTCCCGCTCACGCTGCCGCCGGTGTAGACGTCGTAGCTCTGGCCGTTGGTGATCCGGTTGGAGGAGAAGAAGACTTCGTAGAAGCTCTTCTGCGCTTGGTAGGACGCCAGCACGGTGCTGCCCGAGACAATGTGGACAATAGTGCCGGCGCTGCGGTTGGTGCTGAAGACAGGGGCGACCCAGCCCTGGCCAGTGGCCGGCACGGTGTTGAATACGGCCAGCGAGGTCATGCCGGCGCCGAGCACGGTGCCGCCGTTGAAGGAGAGCGTGCCGCTGGCGTCGAACGCGCCGTCCCCGCCGCGGGCGCCGCTGGTCGGACCGTTGACCACCACCGTGCCGCCGGCCAGCGTGAGCGAGCCGTTGGAGTCGAAGCCGTCCTTGCCGGAGTTGGTGATGACCGTGCCGCCGGTAACCCTGATGAAGGCCTTTGTGGACGTCGCGAAGTCATCGAGCCCTTCCTCGGCGGCGTTGACCGAGTCGTCGCTCGAGACCACAGTGGACATGCCGCCACTGATCGTCAGCTCCATCGCCTCCAGCGCCTCGTAGGACCTGGTGACATTGATGGTGCCGCCGGAGATGTTCAGCGTGTTCTGGCCTTTGATCGCGTCATCGGCGACGGAGACGGTGATCGTGCCGTTCGTGATGTTGACGACGCCCTTGCCGGCCTCGGTTTCGTTCGACTTGATCCCGTCGCCGCCGGTCGAGGTGACGTTGATGGTGCCGCCGTTGATGGTGAGTGAGTCCTTGCCGCGGATGGCGTCGTCCACCGAGTTGACGGTGATCGTGCCGGACTGGATGACGAGGTCGTCCTTGCTGGCGATGCCGTCCTGGTAGTTGCCACGCACGCTCAGCGAGCCGGTGCCGGAGACGGTCAGGTCGGCGGCGCTGAAGAGCGTCGCGTCCGGTTCGTCGGCGTTGGTGTAGCTGGCGGCGTCGGTGAGCGTGTTGGTCGTGCCGGCGGCCAGCGTGACGGTGACAGCTTGGGCGTTGGCCACGTACAGCGGTGAGGAGCTCTGGTTGGTGATCGCGGCGCCCTTGAGGACGATCTCGACGGTGCCGGTGGCGGCCGTGTCCACCTTGACCTGGCCGTTGTTCAACGTGCCACTGATCTCGTACGACCCCGGAGCCGTGATCGTGATGGCGCCACCGGCGACGGTGACGTTGCTACCCGAGACGCTCGCGCTAGAGCCGTTGAGGGTGATCGTGGCCGTCGCGGCGAGGGCGGGGGTCGCGAGCGGACCGGCCACCAGGCCGGCGATGACGCCGGCGACGACGCCGGTTCTGCGCACGCTGCGTTTCATGAGGCTCACAGCCTTTCCAGACGGCCCGCGGGCTCGTCGCCTGACGCGGGCAGGGTTGGTCAGCCCGCATGGACGGCGGGCTGAAAATTCCGGCGGTACGTCAGCGGGTGAAGTAGCGCCGCAGGGTGCGCCGCCAGGGCGCGGCGGGCAGGTCGGGCCGGAGCGCGGCGAGCCCGGTGGCGTATTTTGAGATCCTGGTGGGGCGGTGCCCGCTGGCCCAGAGCAGCCGATCGACCGGGGAGGCCGCCGATCCGGTCTTCGTCTCGACGACCGCGACATCCGGCAGTCGCAGCTGGCGCCCGTCGGTGTCGGTCCAGCTGAGGTCGATGTCGATGGTCGCCCGCGAGTTTCCCGCGGCCTGGTAGAGCGTCGTGCGCCGGTAGTGCGTGAACAGGGTGGGCGCGAAGTGCGGGCGGGCCTGTTCGCCGAGCACGCTCTCGACGAACCAGCGGCCCGGGGTAACGCTGTCCTCGTCCTGGCGCTCGTACGGAAGCCGGCTCTTGACCGTCCCGCCGCGGTATCCCTCGGTCTTCACCTCGAGCCAGCAGAGCGCCGAGTCGAGGTAGGTCCGCGTCCGGATCTTGAAGCGGCGGCGCCTGCGGTGGGCGGTGAGCCGGAAGCTGACCAGGTCGTCGGTGTCGAAGTAGACAGACTGGTAGCGGAACACCCGGCTCCCCTCGATCTCCAAGGCTCGAGTGTCCGGGGACACGCGGCTCAGCAGCGCCAGCGCGTCGGTCACCGGCAGCATGTACTTGCGGTCGACCCTGGTCTGGAGTGCGGCCTTCTCGGTGAGCTCGGCCAGCGAGATCGGGTCGAGGCGACAGAGCGCGTTCACTGGCGCACCCCGATCAGCTCGGCCTGGCGGGCGAGGGCACGCTTCGGGTCGAGCGAGTACCGCACCTCGACGGTGGTCGTGTCGTTGACGAGATCCACTCGCTCGACGGAGGCGGAGTGCACTCGGGCCCCGAGGATCCGCTCGAGCTGGACGACGAGCGCCAGCTGGTCGAGCACCGCGGTGTCGAGCACCATCACCTGCCGGCGGTAGTGGCGCAGCAGCCGCGGATGGTCGCCCACGTACATGACGGCGAGGATCAGGCCCATCAGCGCCGGGCTGAGCCAGGCCGGATTCGCGCCGAGCGGA
>Ga0214467_1000237_pt1 | contig 14494 bp, 13 predicted proteins | sample RVTome_8_FD_187339 | JGI IMG/M metagenome (GOLD analysis project Ga0214467, IMG submission 187339) | Soil microbial communities from uranium-contaminated site in the Upper Colorado River Basin, Wyoming, United States - RVT160D0 HiSeq ...
AACAACGCGGACGGGACGCTGGGGTGAACGCGCTGCTGTCGGGGTGACGGGAACGGCCCGTGAGGCCACCGAGCAGGGGCGACGGCGAGGCCGGCGAGGCTAGAACCCATCCGGACCCAAGGTCCACTAGAGAAGTGGTCTACCGTGTTTAAGCAGGTCGACGGCTGGTCGTCCTGATGGGTCCAGCACTTGAAAGTCCTCGGCTCCGTACATCCTACGGAGGCCGGCTGGCGGAGCCAGTAAGTGTTCGGTACTCCAACTCGACCTGCCCGACCTCTGGCGTGAGAGGTGGTTCGCCGGCCCTGGTGGACGAAATCCGTGAGCGCCCGACAGTCATCAACTCCTTCTGGGCGGCGCCCGCCTATCGAGGTGACAATCGTGTGGCCGGTGGGTTGGCCGCCCAGCTTCCAGGGCACCGGAACCCCCGGCGTGATCGACCCCAAGGTTCCGTCAAGGCTGGGACTTCGGTCCCTACGGCCAGATCGCGCAAGGCGATGGGGCTTCGTCGACGGCACGTTGACATCCACCGTCTATCGCGAGCACCCAGGAGGGAAATCCGATGGCACGCACTGGCCGGCGGCCGGACAGGCCGGAGACCCGCGCCGAGATCGTTGCGGCGGCCCGCGCGGCCTTTGCGGACCGCGGCTATCTGGGCGCCAGCATTCGGCAGATCGCCACCGTGGCCGGCGTCGATCCCGCCCTCGTGCATCACTACTTCGGCACCAAGGAGCGGCTCTTCCATACAGTCCTGCGGTCTGCGATGGACCCGGAGCAGTTGCTGCCGCAGGTTTTCGCCGGCGCACCTGAGACGCTCGGGGAACGGTTGGTCGGCCGGTTCCTGGCGCTCTGGGACGGCGGCGCCGGCGCGACGGTAAGCGCGCTGCTGCGTACCGCTGTGGCCAGTGACCAGTTCGGGCCGTTGGTGCGCGGGCGTGTCGTTCCCACCGTGGTCGGTGAGGTGGTAAGCCGGCTGGGCGTTGATCGGGTGGAGGCGGCCGTACGCACGACGCTCGTCGCTTCGCAGCTGTCCGGTCTGGTCATCGCTCGGTACGTGCTGCGTCTTGAGCCGATGGCCAGCGCACCGCCGGACTGGGTGGCGGCCGCCATCGGCCCGACCGTGCAGCGCTACCTGACCGGCGTGCTGCCCCAGATACCGAAGGCGCGGGCGTCCTCGCCGGCGCCGCCCTCGGCCACCGGCGTGGGCGACAGCTGAGCCGCGCCCTGGGCCGTGACAGGTGCGCCGCGGGCCGCGCCTGGACGTCGTTGACCCGCCCGGACCCATGGCGCCAGTGCCCCGGTCGATCCCCGCTGGTTGACCGGCCGCCACCGCACATGTTGCATACCGCGTACCTGCGGGAAAGTGGATCCAGGAATCCGGACAGGCCGTCGGTCGGCAGGCGGAACTTGACCAGCGGGGGCGGCGGCATCCGTGCACCCGCGGGCGGACGACCGCGGCGCCGCGCCAGTCGATCCGATGAGCCGGGCGACCCGTTCGCGGGCCTGCGTGGGCGCGCCGGCGGGGGCGGTGCCGTAGTGGTGGGTGCTGGAGGGGCGCCGCAGTGGGTGGTCAGGTGGGGCAGCATCGCTTCGACACCCCGCGGGTCGGTCGGTGTGGTGGCGTCGTAGTCCAGGTAGATCGGGCCGTTCGCCAGAGCGGGATGGATGTCCATCTACGCTTCCTGTACGGGTGCCGGGCGCGGTGATGCCATGGGCGGATGAGGATGGCGCGTCTCGTACATGCGGATGGCGACGATGAGGCCGGACAGTGCGGTGATGGCGGCGACGAGCCAGACGGCGGCGCGTAGGCCGAGTAGGTCGGCGGTGATGCCGGCGATGAGTGCGCCGATGGCGTATCCGGAGTCGCGCCAGAGGCGGTAGACGCCGACGGCGCGGGCGCGCCAGGTGGGGTGGGCGACGTCGCTGATGACGGCGAGGAGTGTGGGGTAGACGAGGGCGGTGCCGGCGCCCATGAGGACGGCGGCGACGGCCCAGACGGCGAAGCCGGTGCCGGCGGCGACGAGGGCGATTCCGGCGGCTTGGGTGAGCATGCCGGCGGTGATGAGGTGTTTGCGTCCCCACCGGTCCGACAGCCATCCGGTGAGCATCTGGCCTATGCCCCAGACGGCTGGGTAGATGGCGATGAGGATGCCGCTGCGGGCCAGGCCGAGGCCGGAGGTGGCGAACAGGATTGGGTAGAGGCCCCAGGCGAGGCCGTCGTTGAGGTTGTTGACCATGCCGGCCTGGCTGGCCGCGGACAGCGCCTTCTCGCGGAAGCTGGTGAGGGTGAAGATCTGCCGGCTGGTCAGCCGATCGTGGTGTTCGCCCTTGCGGGGGGTGTGGTTGGTGGCTTCGTGGCGGGCGTGGTGGTGGGTTTCGCGGACGAACACGGCGGATAGGCCGAGGCCGAGGGCGGCGACCGCCAGACCGAGCAGGAACGGCGCGGGGCGTAGGCCGTGGTCGGCGGCCAGAGCGCCGGTGGCCCAGCCCATGGCGGCGACGGCGAGGTAGCCGGCGGCTTCGTTGAAGCCCATGGCCAGGCCGCGACGGTTCGGGCCGGCCAGGTCGATTTTCATGACGATGGTGGTGGACCAGGTCAGGCCCTGGTTGACACCGAGGAGCACGTTGGCGGCGATGACCCATCCCCAGGAGGGTGCCCAGATCAGTAGTAGCGGCACCGGGATGCCGATGAGCCAGCCGGCGATCAGGACGGGTTTGCGGCCGTACCGGTCGGACAGGCTCCCGGCGGCGAGGTTGGTGAGTGCTTTGGTGAAGCCGAATACGACGATGAACGTCAGCGAGGCGGTGAGCGCGCCGATGGCGAAGGTCTGCTCGGCCAGCAGCGGTACGACGATGCGTTCCTGCCCTACCATCGCGCCGACCAGGGCGTTGACCGCGACGAGGAGCGCGAACTGGGGCAGGTTGGCCCGCAAGCCCAACCGAAGCGCGCCGACGGCGGAGGGAGTAGTCATCGGCCGGTGTCGAGGGGATGGCCGGTCGCGGTGGCCCAGTCGTCCGGGCCACCGACCATGATGGACAGATTGGTGCGGCCGGCGCGTTCGAGGAGGCTGGCGGCGGTGGCGGCGCGTTCGCCGTGTCCGCACATCACGGTGGTCGGTCCGCTGGGTAGGTCGGCGGTGTGGCCGGGGAGGTCGCCGAGTTCGATCAGCTCGGCGCCTGGAAGGTGCCCGGCGTCGTGTTCGCTGTGCTGACGTACGTCCACAACGACGGGTGTGTCGAGTGCACCCGGTTTGACCAGGCGGGTGGAGCGGATGTCGCCGCCGTCGGCGGCCCAGGCGGCGACGCCGCCGGCCAGTTCCCCAGTGATGCTGGTGTAGCCGATGTTCAGGGCGGGCCAGAGGATGTCGTCCGGCTCCTGGCCGGGGTCGCGCACGATCACGATCGGGGCGTCGGGTGGGAGGAGCCAGCCGAGCCAGGTGGCGTACTGGGCGCGCAGCGGGATCGACACCGACCCGGGGATGTGCCCGGCGGCGTAGTCGACCACCGGCCGCACGTCCACCAGGTACCCGCCGTCGGCGAGCACACTGCGTACCCGCGCGGGGTCGAGCGGGGCAAGGGTGGGCGAGGTGGTGATCAGGTCGGGGCCGCGGCGGTTGACTTCGGCGAGCCGGTCGAAGTACGCCGGGTAGGAGCCCAGGCTGGCCAGCAGCTGGGTGACGAAGGTGTCCTCGTCCGGCGCGGCCAGCAACGCGTTGGCGGTCTTTTCGCCGCCGATGGTGGAGGTGCGGGCCGATCCGGGCGGGGCGGAGCAGAACGACCCAGCGCCGTGGGTCGGCCACACCGCGGTCGCGGCGGGCAGCTCGGCGAGCCGGCGCAGGGAGCGGTACTGAGCCCGGGCCAGTTCCACGATGCGGTCGGTGCCGACCAGGTCGGTGCGGGCGGCGGCGCCGACGATCAGCGACCCGCCGGTGAACACACCAACCTCTCGGCCGCCGTCGAGGATCAGGAAGGACAGATGCTCCGGCGTGTGACCGGGGGTTTCCAGCGCGCGCAGGTTCAGCCCACCCAGGTCGATCTCGCCGCCATCGGCCAGGCGAATGTGCCCGAACTCGCGGTTGCCGGCGGCGGAGGCGAGGATGCGGGTGTCGTGGTCGGCGGACAGCTGCCGGGCGCCGGACAGGAAGTCGGCGTGCAGGTGCGTTTCGGCGGCGTACACGATCCGCAGCCCGCGCTTGGCCGCCGCGCGATCCACCGCTCGCAGGTCGAGGGACGGATCCACCGCCACGGCCCGCCGGTCGCCGAGGTCGAGCAGGTAGGCGCTGTTGCCCAGCCCTTCGTCAACCAGCGGGATCAACCGGTCGTGCAGATCCATCACGTCCCCCAACCATCGGGATGGCGCCCACCGGCCGCGCCTCCTACACTATTCCACAGAATATTGGAGGGTGATGGGTGTGGGTGACCGAGACCGCAAGAGCGCGCTGTTCGAGCAGTTCGCCCGGGTGGGCAAGGCCCTGGCCTCGGGCAAGCGCCTGGAACTGCTGGACCTGCTCGCCCAAGGCGAACGCGACGTCGCCTCCCTCGCCACCGCCGCAGATCTGGGGCTGACCACCGCGTCGGCCCATTTGCAGACGCTGCGGCAGGCCAATCTGGTCACCACCCGCCGGGACGGCACCCGCATCCTGTACCGGCTCGCCGGCCAGAACGTCGCTGACCTGTATGCCCGGGTCCGCCAGGTCGCCCAGTCGCACCTGCCCGATGTGGAGGCCGCCCGGGTCGCCTACCTGGGCGAGGACGGCGGCCAGCCGGTCACCCGGGACCAGCTCCAGCAACTCACCAGGACCAAGCCGGTGACCGTGCTGGACGTGCGTCCCCGGCAGGAGTACGCCGCCGGGCACATCCCGGGCGCGGTCGGCATCCCCCTGGACGAGCTGGCTGACCGGCTCGCCGAGATCCCCGATGGGCAGATCGTCGCCTACTGCCGGGGCGCCTACTGCGTGCTCGCCCACGACGCCGTCCGCCTCCTCGCGGCGAACGGCCGGGCCGCGACCCGGCTGGCGGACGGGATGCTCGAATGGCGGCTGGCTGACCTACCCGTCGCGGTGCCGTGACCACTGCACCGCCGACGGCCGGCGTGTTTGTCGACGCCTGGGGCCTGCTGTGTGTGCAGGTGTTGTTGCTGCCGCGTGGTATCACCTGACCGGCCACGCCTACCTAGGCAGGCAGAACTCCCCAGTGCGGAACCATGTAGGTGATCCGCGTCGGCGAGGCCACGGCGTGGGCGTACCCATTGCGGCCGTGGCTCTACAACGCTGACCAGCCTCCCTACGGCATCGCGTGTCACGCCAGCGCCATGGGCCCAGGACCTCGAGCCGGCCCTCGGCGCGGTACGCCTATCACTCGGCCAGTGGATCACCACCACCGACATCGACCATGCCGCGGACCTGCTCACCACAACCGCTGACCGCCTTCGTAGCCACCTGGCAGGCACGACCAACCAGCACTGAGTGTGTGCGACAACGGCGACTACATCGGATGGTGACTTGCGTTCGCCAAATCCGTTGGTGAGCGGCGACGTCGGCCACCGCGCCATAGCGGCCTGGTGGCGCAGAACACGTAGCGGTTGAGGCTGAAGAAGTAGTCGGGGCCGAGCGTGCGGAGGTCCTCGCCCCAGCCGTCGACGTCCGGGGCGGTCCACACGTCACAGCCGGTCACGAATCGCGCGATGACGGCGCCTGCGCCGGATGTTGCTCCATCGGTACGGCATTACCGACCGCACTGCTGGCAAGGCGCTGGGCCAGTTCGCCGCCGCCGATGTTCAGGGCACGTACGGGGCCTACCTCCGTGAGGGCAACGCGTCGCTCGACGCGGCGCTTGGAGTTGGAGGGAAGGTGGAGCGGGCCGACATCGCCGCGCTGGAGAAGGCGCAGGACGGGCTTGACGCGCCGGACGTGGAGCTGATCTACCAGCACCTGCTGATGGCGTCCCGGCATCACCTGGCCGCGTTCACCCGGTGACCACCACCAGCGCTGGTCGCCGGGCGGCAACCAATGCTTAGGGCACGCGCGGCCGGCTGGGGTGCCGAAATAGCAGGCCGCCGGTGGTCAGCACGACCGCGGCCACACCGGGAGCGATGATCCAGAGGGCCTGGTGGACGAGGCCAAGCGCCGTGGCGGTGGTAGCCACCGCGATCGTCCAGTATCTGCGGCGACTGAGGTCACTGAGGGCGTCGGTGCGCTCCTGGTGGTGCCTGGTTCCCGATCTGGGCTCGATCATGCCTGGGAGGGTCGGCAGGCTCAGCTCCATCGCGGCGCAGAGTATCGCGCCCATCCCGAGTACGGTTACGCCGGCCCAGTCGACAGTGCCGACAGCCGCGTCGCGCCAGATCGCGTAGCAGAGCGCGAAGGCGGACAGCGTCGCCGTCACGGCGCCGATGACCAGCCTTTCGGTCCTCATGAATCTCACCTCCGGGCGTCGGCGGCTAAGTTCCTCCACCACGAACGCTTCCTTGCCACCCAGGTCGCCTCGCAGGGCCGAACGGCCCGCATGGGCGGGCGCGTGGCCTCACCGGCGCGGCCCGCGTGAGCGTCCGGCCGCGGTCGGCTCGTGCCGGCGGGCCACTGGGGCCGGTGTCCCGTGTACTGAGTGTGTGGAGGTCTTGGTGGATCGTGATGCCTGGGACACCCGTTACGCCGCTTCGCCGGAGTTGGTGTGGACGGGCGAGCCGAACCGGTTCGTGGTGCGGGAGCTGGACCTCGCCGCCGGGGAGGGGCGCAACGCGGTGTGGCCGGCCGAGCGTGGCTGGCCGATCACGGCCATGGACTTCTCCACCGTGGCGGTCGGACGCGGCCGGTGGTTTGGCGCAGCAATGGGGCGTCGATGTCGGCTGGGTGGTGGTGGCCGTGCGCGGCCATCCATTGCCGAAGGGAGATGGCTGGGACCTGGGCGGCCGCGGACCTATCGTCGTCGACCTCGGTGGGCGTGGACCGGCTCGTCGCGGTGGCCTTGCAGGTGCTGCGGCAGATTGCGACGCCACCCGTAGCGCGGGCCGATCCGTAACCGTACGAGACCTGCGGCGTGAGGTCGTCGACGACCCACGTAGCCTGCTGCCGCTGCGAACCATGTGCCCCGACTTGGTGGGACAGCCGCCAAGGGGTGGGATCACCGTGCACCCGCGTAACGCCTGACCGCAGCGAGGCGGCGGTCACTGGTGCGACGTCGCAACGGTAGGACTTGTGATCTGGGGGTTCCGGTTAGCTGCGGGGGCGAGGAGGACGGGCCGGTAGGCGTGGTGGAGGGTGGCCATGGCCACGCTGCCGAGCAGGATTTGCCGCACCGCCGAGCGTCCACGTGTGCCGACGACCACCACCGCTGCTGCCTGGTCGCGGGCGCATCCAGCCAGCGCCTCGGCGACGGCCCGACCGCGGGCGTCGTGCCGGCCGGGCACGCGCAGCCGGGTCACCGGCGCGCCGCCGGTGGGCGGTGTGTTGGCGGCGTCGTCTGGGACCTGGCCGTCGTCGATGGTGACCAGTTTCAGGGTTCGTGTCGGGAACAGCCGGGCGGCGGTCGCGAGCGCCGTCCGCGCGCCGTCCGAGCCGTCGAAACCGACCAGCACCGGACCGGTGGCAAGGGCTGCGTACTCGGCTGCCAGTAGCGGGTGTGGGATGACTAGGATGGGTCGTGTCGTGTAGTGCACGGCCATGTCGGACACGCTGCCCAGGACCGCTCGGGCGCCGCCGAGGCCGCGCGATCCGACCAGCATCAGATCGGCGTCCATCTTCTCGGCGGCTTCGGTGAGTTGCAGCCCTTCGCCGGCGTAGCTGCGTGCTACGAGCGGTTCGGCGTGCCAGCCGGCGGCCTGGGCGAGGGTGACGCCGATGGCGGCGATCCGCTCGGCCTCTCGTTCGCCTTCTCGTTCGACTGCCTCGACGAACTCGTTGACATGGCTGGTGCCGGTCCACAGCCGCTGCCGCAGACTGGTGCTGGCGAACGGTGGGGTCCACAGGTGGGCAATCCACGCCTGGGCGTGCGGGAATAGTTGCGCGCCGGCATCGATCACGGCATTGGCCGCTGGAGAGCCGTCGTATCCGATGAGCACCCGGTTCGGCATCGCCGCCTCCTGGACTGTCAACGGCGGCGGAAGGTCCGCCATCGACGGGGCGTACTGTCCGCCGTTTCTTTTAGAATGGCCGCTCGGTTCGCCGCTAAACCGGGGCATCTGGCAGGACTCGATCCGCCGAAGGTCCCGGGACCGGTTTCTAGAGACCGGGTGGGCGTGCCGGTCGTGACTTTGTCCCTACCAGGTCCGCTGCTTGCCGGGGCACGGTGGATGTGCTGACCCGTATGGGGGGGAGGTCGAATGGTGCGGCAGGTGCTGGTGGGCGTCGACCGTTCCGCGGGTGCCTCGGGGGCCCTCACGTGGAGTGTCCGGGAAGCCCAGCTACACGGCGCCAGGCTGGTTGCTTTCGCGGCCCTGGATCCCTTGCCGACAGCGCCGGCCCGGCAGCCACTCGCAGGCAGCTGGTCGCCTGGGGCAAGGAACCCGTCGCGGCTGAACTGACCGACAGTGGCGTCGCGGCACGGCCGGTCATCCTCAACGGGTACCCGTCAGACGTACTGGTCCGGCACGTCCGGGCGGATGCGCGACACGTTTCGCGCGGTAACGGTTTGCCATGCGTCGCCGAGCCTGCGGGCACGCGCCGTGTGGTGTGGCCGGCGTGCCGCGTTGTCGACCAGCTCCGGCGCGCTCGTGCGCGTCCCCGCCCGCATGCCATCACCCCTCGCACCGAGGCTACGAGAAGGCTCGGCACAGCGGCAGGGCCGTTGGCCTTCTGGCCCCGGGTCCAGATGCCCGGGCCATCAGGTGAGGGACAGCACCCGGAGCAGGAGCCGGGCGGCTTCGCCGCCCTCGTCGCGGGCGACCGCGATGGCGCGTGGGACGTCGAGATCGTGCAGCAGCGCCTCGGCGACAGCGTCGGTGGCGCGGGGGGAGCCGGACCTGCCGGCCGCAGCATAGAGATCTTCGAGCGTACCGGCGGCCGTGTCGAGGTCGGTCGACCGGTACTCCCACGGCAGGTACCAGACCCGGTCGAGGATCAGCAGGCGGACCGCAGCGGCTGGGTGCTGGCGGAGCAGGTCGGTGATCAGGGTGAGATTGCCGATGGACTTGGCCATCCGCGCGCCGTCGCGGTAGACGGTGCCGACGTGCAGGTAGGCGCGGCTGAACGGCGTGACGGCGCTGGCAGCCTCGACCATGGCAGCCTGGTAGGCGTGATGGGGAAAGGCCAGGTCCGCGCCGCCAGCCAGCAGGTCGATGCTGGTGCCGAGCACGGACATGGCCATGGCGGCGCATTCGGCATGCCAGCCGGGTCGGCCCGGTCCCCAAGGGCTGGGCCACGCCGGCTGCGGTCCGGTCGAGGGTCGCCAGACGGGTACGTCGAACGGGTCGTCGCGCAGCGGATCGTCAGGCTGGTCGCCGTACTCGACACACAGCGGCAGCGCCTGTTCGCGCGTCAGGCCGGCCCGTGAGGGCACATCGGCGCCGCGGAAGTAGACATGCCCGTCGCGGTCGTAGGCATGCCCGGAGGCCAGCAGCGCCGTGGCGAGCTGCTGGACCTGTATGACGTGGTGACGGGCGTGTGGCTCGTGTGCCGGCGGGTGCACCCCGAGTGCGATCATGTCTTTCTCGAACAGGTACTCCTGATACAAGGCGAACTCGTCGTAGGGGCGGCCACGGGTGTCCGCTGCCTTGGTGAGGACGTCATCGACGTCGGTGATGTTGCGGCAGACGGTGACGTCGACGCCGGCCATCCGTAGCACCGACCGGACGGCGTCGGCCCAGATGAACGTCGCGGCGTGCCCGAGATGGGTCACGTCGTAAGGCGTGATCCCGCACAGGTACAGCCGGGCCGGGCTGACCACCGCGAGTCGCTGGCCGCACAGGCGCAAGTCGCCGCTGCGCACGGCCGGACCAACTGTCTTCATGTCGGGCCCTCCCCGGTCGGTGCCGCGTGCGTGGTCACTTCCAGGATGCGGCCTCGCCGGCGGCGTCCGCGCCGACCGGGTGGCCCGTCCTGCCCGGGTCGTGCGGCGGCAAGCCGGAGGGACCATCGGCCCTGCCCGCGACCCGTTCGCTCGTCGCACTGGCGCCCACGGGAGTGCGACGGCGCCGATCCAAAGGGAGGACGGCGACGCATGAACCGCCCGGCCAGGGCTTGCGGTGGGGCCTCCGCCGCGATCCATTATCCATTTTCCTTCCGCACTGAACGGCATGCCGGGACGGATACCCCAACTTCCGGCGGTCCACCCGGCAAGGCACGCCTACCCACTCCGGGCCTACTGCCAGGCGGTCGGATGGTGGCAGGCCGATGTGCGTCCAGCGCCGCGTTACCTCGCACGAGTCAGGGACATACGACCGGTGTCGGATGCCGCCGCCAGTGCGGCGGCTGGACAGCATGGTGGTCGCAGGCTGATAGCAGCCGCGAAGACCTCACCGTGGGGAAGGGTGGCCTACGCCGACCGATCCGCACCTCGACGAGGTCTTCGCATCGGTACGAGTACCAACTCCGCGCCCGCTCGGCAGGAATGGCCGTCGGCTCATCGCCAGCCAGTCGCTCGACCTGCGGCCCTGCGCCGGCATACGCCTACCACGCCACCACCGGCGACGCGACCTGGATCGTGGCCAGTCACGGACCGGGGCAGGGTTGACTGCCTGGACACGCGAGTGCCGGGCCCGCCAGCGGCGGCCCGGCACACGGCTCCCGGAGGGGAGTTAGATCATCCAGCGGTTTTTCTGGACGAAGGGCAGGCGGGCCCAGATGCGGCCCAGGCCCCAGGTGTGTCCGGCGTACGTCAGTGCCAGCACGACCAGGACGACCGCGTAGATCAGGTGGTAGTCCATGAAGGGGTTGGTCGATCCGGATGCCTCACCGGCTGCGGTGAACCGGTCCGGCGGGAACTCGGCCGCCCACATCATGGCCATGATCAGTGCGCCGGCCGCGGCCGCGAGCCGCAGGCCGATGCCAGCGATCAGCGCGATGCCGATGGCGCCCATGCCGACCATGAACAGGGTGTCGGCCCACCAGTCGCCGGCGATGGAGTGGGAGATCGACTGGAACGGCCCGACCTCGACGTGGGACAGGAAGCCCTTGGTCGGCGAGCCGCCGTTGACCCAGGCCCGCTCGCTCGGTGTCGAGAAGCCCAGTCCGAACGTCTTGTCCAGGAACGCCCACAGGAAGACGAACCCGGTGCCGATGCGCAGGACAGCCAGTGCGCGGGCGGCGGTGGTGGTCAGCATGTGGCCGGGAGCCTCGGCCTTCTCGAGTGCGTGGGCCGGCACCTTCACTTGGCCGCTGTTGGTGGTCATCGTTGCCTCCGGGAGTGGAAGTCTTATTTGTTGACAGCTACAGGTTCGCCGTTGTCGGCCGCCAGCGCCTGAGGCGGAACTCCCGCATCGCCGGGACCAAAGTCCGTTAAGCGGCGCCGGGAGGCTCGGTTGTGTCGATACCGTGTGGCGAAGCCCGGGTGGCGGGACAATTCCGGACGGCGTGGCAGTGGGTCGCATCCGGCTCGGGAGGTGGGCGGGCGTGAAGGAGTTCGTGGACTTCCTCGGTGAGCAGCCACCGTTCGACTCACTGGACGAGGAGGATCTGGCGCGGCTGGTCGCGCACGTCGAGGTCGAGTACTTCGCGGCCGGGGCGGTCGTGGCGCTCGAGGATGAGCCGGTGACCCATCTGTGGGTGGTCCGCACCGGTGCGCTGGAGGTCGTGGACCGTGGCCGGGTCGTGGACCTGCTCGAGCCAGGCGACACGTACGGTCACGTCTGGCTGTTGTCTGGCCTGCCCTCACCGGTTCGGGTGCGGGCGCAGGAGGAGAGCCTGTGCCTGCGCGTCCCGGATCCGCGAACGTTCCTGGCGCGGCCGGAGCGGCTGCGGTACGCCGCCGTGCGTCCGGTTTCCGGCCGGCCACGGCTTGTGGGCACGCCGGGCCGGGCGGATCAGCCGCTCGCGCGGCTGGCACGACCGATTGTCTGGTGCGACGCGGCGGACAGCGTCCGTGACGTGGCGATGCGGATCGGCGCGGCCGGGCTGTCGTGCGCGCTGGTGCGCGTCGGTGCCGGCCTGGGGATCGTGACCGACCTCGACTTCCGACGGGAGGTGGCGGTTGGCCGGGTCGGGATCGACGACCCGATCACCGCGCTGGCCACGGCGCCGGTGCTGACGGTCGAGGAAGACGCCACGCAGGCTGCCGGACTGTTGCGGATGGTCGAGCACGGGGTGCACCACCTCGTGGTGGTCGATCTGGTCGGTGAGCCGACCGGAGTCGTGCGGGCGGTGGACCTGGCCCAGGCCGAGGTGCGCGATCCGCTGCTGATCCGCTCGGCCATCGACGACGCCGGCGACATCGACCAATTGGCGCACGCCTGCCGGCTGCTGCCAACCGCCCTGGTCGAGCTCTCCGACAACGGTGTGGCTGCCGCGCACGTGGGTGCGATCCACGCGGCGGTCATCGACGCGATCGTCCGGCGCGTCCTGCGGCTGCGGCGTAGCCCAGCCCTCGACGCCGTACGCCACTCGTGGGTCCTGCTCGGCTCCCTGGCCCGCCGCGAACCACTGCCCCTATCCGATGTGGATACTGCCTTGGTGTGGGCCGACCCGCCGGCGAATCCTTCTGGATCCGAGCCAGCCGAGGATCCTGCGGACGCCGTCCGGGCCGCCACCTGGGAGATCCTGCGCGATATTCGCCGCTGCGGGCTGGCGCTGTGTGCCAACGGTGCCAACGCGCACAACCCACTGTTCAGCCGTTCCCGGTCGCAGTGGGTCGAGGCGGCCTGGGGCTGGCAGCGCGACCCGACCCAGGAGAACGCCCTTCTACTGTCCGCCATGGTCGCCGACAGCCGCCCGCTGACTGACCCCGAGCTCGGCCGGGTGCTGACCGAGAACATCCGCTCCCATACCCGGACCAGCCAGTTCCTGCGCGCGGTGCTGGATGAGGCGGTTGGCTGGCGGCCACCCACCGGGTTCGTCCGGGACTTCGTGGTGCAGCACACCGGTGAGCACCGCGGTCAGGTCGACCTGAAGGCCGGCGGGCTGGCTCCGATCGTGTCACTGGCCCGGTGGATCGCCGTCGCGGCCGGCGACGCCAGCGGCACCACGGTAGAGCGGCTGCGCCGTGGCACCGCTCTTGGCCTTCTTACGGCCGACGAGGCGGACACCTTGGCCGGCGGGTTCGACGGCATCTACGGCCTGTTGCTGCGCCGCCAGGTTGAGGCGATCCGGGCCGGCCAGACGCCGTCCACCTACATCGCCCCCCGGGACCTGGACACGCTCACCCGCCGGCACCTGCGTGAGACGTTCCGGGCGGTTGCCCTCGTCCAGGCCCGCGTCGACCGCGACTGGTTGCACCGGCTGCCCGTCGGGGAGCGCTGAGTGGGGATACGCCTGCACCGCCGTGCCGCGCTGCGCGTGCCGGATCCGCGCACGCCCTGGCGGGAGGCCGAGTTCTGCGTCGTCGACCTGGAGACGACCGGCCTGGACCTGCGACGCGACGAGATCGTCTCGTACGGGGCGGCGATCGTTCGGCACGCCCGGATCCCATGCGGGGAGGTGACGTACCGGCAGCTGCGGCCGTCCCGTCCAATCTCTGCCGCCGCCATGACCGTGCACGGCCTGCGGGCCGCGGATCTCGCCGGTGCGCCGCCGATGGACGAGGCGCTCGATGAGATCGTCGGGCTGCTGGCGGGTCGGGTGCCGGTCGCCCACGCGGCGTGGGTGGAGCGTGCCTTCCTCGACCGGGCGCTGCGGGCCGGCGGCCGCCGGCTCAACCGGATCATGATCGACACTGCCGCGCTGTTGCGCGGCAGCCGGCTGGACGGCGGCGTGGCGGGCCGTGAGCCGGAGCTGGAGGCGGCTGCCCGCCGGCTGGGGCTGCCGGTGCACACGCCGCACCACGCGTTGGGCGACGCGTTCACGACCGCGGAGCTGCTACTCGCCCTCGCCACCCGCATGGAGCGCTCGCCCGCCGCCCGCCGCCGCACCGTGACCGTCGCGGACCTGTATGCGGTATCGCGGCATCACCGCGGCGATTAGGCCCGCGCCGTCACCTCACCGAGAGGTGATCTCGGCGGCGATATCGCGCGCCCATGCCCGTACCCGGGTGGGATTACGGAAGTCACCGGCGTGGCCCTCGCGTTGCATCCGCTGAGCGATGAAGCCGAGCCAGCCCCGCGCCTGAGTGCTGAGCCGGCCGCCGAAGGTGGCATGCCCTCGCACGTGCAGCCCGCGCATCGCCTCCAACACCGGCGGAAGCGGTGGCGGCTCCGCCTCGTCAGCGGAGGAGTCAAGCGGACCGCTGCTGAACAGCCACACCGGCGGCAGGGCAGGCTGATCGGCGAACCGATGCGCGAACTGCCGGGCGTCGCGATGCCACCCGGCGGCGTACAGCGCCCCACCCAGCACGACCGCCGCGTATCCGCCGATGTCATCGACGTCGGCCGCGGGGCGCACGTCCACGACCAACCCAGCACCGCGCAACTCTTCCG
>Ga0214467_1000238_pt1 | contig 14465 bp, 10 predicted proteins | sample RVTome_8_FD_187339 | JGI IMG/M metagenome (GOLD analysis project Ga0214467, IMG submission 187339) | Soil microbial communities from uranium-contaminated site in the Upper Colorado River Basin, Wyoming, United States - RVT160D0 HiSeq ...
CAGCAACGACATCGTGGGCAGCAGCCTCGCCGACGACGGCACCCGCGACCCGCGCACGGTCCGGCTCTTCGCCGAGGGCGTGCCGACCGCGGAGACGCCGGCCGAAGCTTCGATTCGTCAATCCGTGGGTGGCGAAAATGATTCGCCATCGCGACAACTGGCGCGTTTCGTGCAGGACGTCGCGGAAAACGACGCGACCGGAATGGAGGTGCGTGTCATCTATCGCCGCGACCGTTATCTGCGCGGAAGTGACCACATCTCGTACCTCCAGCAGGGTTACCCGGCGGCCCGCTTCACCGAGCCGAACGAGGATTTCCGCCACCAGCACCAGGATGTGCGCGTCGAGGGCGGCGTGCAGTTCGGCGACCTGCCCGAATTCTGCGACTTCGGCTTCATCACGCGGGTGGCCAAGGTCAACGGGGCCGCGCTGTGGTCGCTGGCCAACGGCCCGGGCACGCCCAAGCGGGTCAACATCCTCACCGCCGCGCTCACCAACGACACGACTTTGCGCTGGCAGCGGGGCACGGAGCCGGATCTCGCCGGGTACGAGGTGGTGTGGCGGGAGACGACCGCGCCGGAGTGGACGCACGTGATCCCGGTCGGCGACGTCACCACCACCACGATCGACCTGTCGAAGGACAACGTGTTCTTCGGCGTGCGGGCGGTCGACCGGGATGGCCGGCACAGCCCGGTCGCATTCCCCACACCCGCGTCCAGCTGACTCGGGCGGTTCCGACCGATTCGGTCAGTTCGGCTTCCTTCGGTGCTTTCCGGCCGCGCGAAAATGCGCGGCCGGACCTATTTCCCCCACGCGCCGAGAATCATGTTTCCGACAGACCACGCGCTTCTGAACGGTATCCCCAAAGCGATCATTGACGCCCGTTAAGATGACGCGCAATTCACCACCGTGTTACGGATCGATTGCTGTCTGTATCCACAGGCCCCGGTGAAGAATGCGCGGCGACGGCGCCGCGCCCCTGCGGTGGTGGCGCCTGGGCGCCCCGGCGAGCGAGGTGGCTGGGTGATTCGGGTCCTACTGGGCCAGAGGGGCCGGTTGGTCCGCGAGGCGCTGTCGGCCGTCATGGCCTCGGCGGACGACCTCGAGGTCGTCGCCGAGCTCTCCCGCGCGGACGAGGTGCTGCCGACCGCACGCCGCGACCACCCCCACGTCGCGGTGCTCGACGTCGCGCTCCCCGGCCCGGTGACCGTCGCCGACCTGTGCCCCACGCTCTGCGCCGCGCTGCCGGCGTGCGGGGTGCTGATCCTGCTCGACCGCCAGTCCGGCGCCGGCGTCGGCCGCTCGCTGGCCCGCCTGGCCCCCCGGGTCGGCTTCCTCGGCGCCGAGACCTCGCCCAAAGACCTGGTCGAGAGCGTGCGCCAGCTGGCCCGCGGCGAGCCGGTCCTAGACGCCGAGGTGGCCGTCGCCGCGCTCACCGCCGACGAAAACCCGCTGACCGACCGCGAGTGCGAGGTGCTCCGCATGGCCCTCGACGGCGCGCCGGCGAAGGAGATCGCGCAGCGCCTCTACCTCAGCGCCGGCACGGTGCGCAACTACCTGTCCCGCATCCTCGCCAAGACCGGCGCCCGCACCCGCATCGAGGCGATCCGCATAGCCCAGGACGCCGGCTGGATCTAGCGACCTCCACTGCCAGGCCCGCGGTTCAAGCCCAACCCTCGCGCGTCGGTGTGAAGGGTGTAGCTCACTCGCACCCACGCCGGCGTGTCGTCGCGCGGGGCTGTCGAGCTGCCCCGTCTATGCGCCCACCGCCCGGTGGTGGGCGATCGGCCGGAAGCGCGGCCAAGATGGCAGATCTTGGTCCAGAACCGCCCGGATGAGGTGGTTCTATCCCATGATCTGCTGCTGCGACAAGGAGCCGACTGCTGCGCGATCTGCCGCGACCACCGATTCCGAAAGGTCCGTATTGGACGGTGAGTCGCGCGGGCCGGGGCGGATTGTGGACCGCGGAGGGTGAGGCCGCGGGAGCAACGGTCCGGACCACAACGGACGTCGCGGTAGCTCACATCTTCTGTCTCTTGGGAATGGAGCGGCGCTGGGCGCACAAGCGGGGCAGCTCGACAGCCCACGCGAACAACGCGCGGATCGGTCACACCGTGGGGGCGGGGGTGTCGGCGGTGGTCCAGTGGCCGACCAGTTCGCGGTAGAGGAGCGACGTGGCCAGAAGCGTCTCGTGGTCGCCGAGCGCGGTGCCGGTGCCGTCGAGCACGAGCACCCGCCGCGCGCGAAACGCGGAGCTGATGCGGTGGGCGATCACGACCAGCGTCCCTTCCCGGGCCGCGAACGCCTCCTCCGCCACCCGCTCGGCCGCCGGGTCGAGGTGGCAGGTGGCCTCGTCGAGCACCGCGATCGGGGCCGGCGAGAGATAGGCGCGGGCCAGCGCGAGCTGCTGCCGCTCCCCCGCCGACAGCTCGGCTGGGCGCAGCTCGGCGTCCGGCCCGCCGAGGCGGGCGACGAGCGCGGCGGCGCCGATCGCCTCGACCGCAGCGGCGACGTCCACATCGGACGCGTCCGGGCGCAGGTAGGTGATGTTGTCCCGAACGGTGCCGGCGAACGTGTACGCCTCCTGCGGGATCAGCACGCGCGCCGGCTCCGGCACCTCGACCGCCGCGCAGCCGCCCACCAGCACCGCGCCGGCGCCTGGGCGGAGCAGGCCGCACACCAGACCGGCCAATGTGGACTTGCCGATGCCGCTCGGGCCGACGACCGCCAGATGGTCGCCCTCGGGCAGGTCGAGGTCGAGCCCGTGGAGCACCGGCTCGGCGTGCGGCCCGTACGCGAACGTCACGGCACGCAGCGACACGGTGTACCCGCGCGGGGTGGCCTCGCGGCCTGGCGGTGACGGCTGGTCGGCGGCGTCCAGGACGCGGCCGAGCGTCACCACGAAACGCAGGCCGCTGCCACCGAGCCCGGAGAAAAGCCGGCTCAGGGCCGGCTGAAGCGCGAAGAGGACATACGTCAGTCCACCCAGGACGGCGCCGGCGGTCACGCCCCGGCCGACCAGCCACGGGCCGGAGGCCAGGACGGCGACAAGCGGTAGCCAACCGCCGATGGCGAAGCAGAACGTACGGAGCACGGCCAGCCACGCGAGGGCCCGCTCGGCCGCGGCCTGCTCGCCGATCGGCCCGGCGACCATACGGGCCGCGTGCTCCTCGGCGCCGCAGGCCGCGATGTCACGGCTGGCGCCGAGCACCGCACCGGCGGTGGCGGCGAGCCGCTCGTCGGCGCGTACGGCGGCGCGGTGCCGGCCGGCGGCGACCCCGAGCGTCGCCACGAACGCCACACACCCCAGCAGGAAGGGCGGCAGGATCAGCAGCGCGATCAGCGGGGCGATCGAGAGCAGGCCGGCGACGGCGCCCACGACCGTGACGAGGAAGCCGCGGCACACGACGATCAGCCCGGCGTACGTGTCGCGCACGATCTCCACCTGGCGCGTCAGGCGGGCCACCGCACCGTCGTCGGCCCGCCCCGCGACGCCGGCCCGCAGCGCGCCCGTCACGACCCGCCGGACGAGGTCGTCGCGGACTGGTTCGACCAGGTCGCCGAGCACCCGGTACACCTGCCGAGCGCCAGCGGCGCCGGCCAGCCCGGCCAGCAGGAGGGCGCCGAGCCAGACCAACCCGACCAGGGGCCGACCGGCGAGGAAGCCGTCGTCCACCGCCCGCGCGACCGCCAGGCCGAGCGCCGCCGACGGCAGCGCCTCAGGCACGGACCACACGGCGAGCGCCACCAGCGGTCGCCGCCGCAGGCCCGCGACCGCGTACCGCAACTCGCGCCTCACCCGGGGCCCCCGCGTAAACGTGGAGCGCAGCGGAGCGTTTTCGTGGGGTGGTTCATTGGAACACCTCGCGGTACTCCGGGTCCGCCCACAGGTCCGCGTGGCGGCCCACCGCCCGCACGCTGCCGCCGGCCAGCCACACCACCAGGTCCGCGCGGGCTGCGGTGGCGGCGCGGTGGGTGACCACCAGCCGGGTACGGTCGCCGCCGGAACCGGTCAGCGCGGCCGCGATCCGCACCTCGGTCGCGGTGTCCACACTGGACGTGGCGTCGTCCAGGACCAGCAGCCGCTCGGCGTGCCAGGCGCGGGCGAGCCCCAGCCGCTGCGCCTCGCCGCCGGACATGGGCGCCTCGGCGAGCGGCGTGTCGTACCCCTCGGGCAGCCGGCTGACGAACTCGTGCGCGTGCGTCGCGTGCGCCGCCGCGCGTACCCGGTCGCGGGGAAGCCCGAGCCCGACGGCGTCGGCGACCGTCCCGCCCACCAGGACCGGCCGTTCGAAGGCGCAGCCGACCGCCGTGCGCAGCGCGGTGCGGCTGAGATCCGGCAGCGGCACGCCGTCGAGCAGCACACGCCCGGCGTCAGGGTCGCGCAGCCGGGCGGCGAGCGCGGCGAGGACCGACTTACCGGCGCCGGAACGGCCGACGACCGCGACCGTCGCACCGCCGGGGAGGGCCAGGTCGACACCGTCGAGGAGCGCCGTGCCGTTCTCCCCGGCCGCCGTCACGCCGCGGAACTCCAGCGTCCCGGGCCCGCTCGGCAACGCCCGGTCTCCATGGGGAACGGCAGGCACATCGAGCACCTCGGCGGCGCGGCGCACACCCGCCCGGGCCCGGGCCAGCCCGCCGATCAACCCGGTCAGGGCGCCGAGGCCGGCCCCGATGGTGGCGTACCGGCTGGCGGCGAAGAGGTCGCCGGCGCTGATCCTCCCGCCGGCGAGCGCGAGCCCGGCCGCGGCGAGGACGGCGACGAGTACGAGTGGCCCCACGACGGCCGCCTGGGCGCTCGTGCGGGCCAGCACCCGCCAGGTGTCCGCGCCCTCACGGCGCAGGTCTTCGAGGGGAGCGAGGACCCGCCGCTCCTCACGGTCGACAGTGCCGGCGGCGGCGATGGTGCGGGCGCCGGCGAGGGACTCGGTGAGCCGAGCGGCGATCCGGCCCTGGGCGCGCTGGTATGCCGAGACGACCGTCGTGGTCCGCCGGGCGAAGGCCCGCAGCACCATCCCGACAAGCGCGAGACCGGCGAGGAACACCGCGGCCAGCCACGGGTCGATGAGCGCCAGCAGCACCAGCGCCCCGACCGGCGGCAGCAGCGCGGTGGCGGTCGTGATCACGGCGGGGCCGGCTCGGGCCGCCTCGGCGGCGTTGCCGGAGACCCGGCTGACCAGGTCGCCGGTGTCGAACCCGCGGCCGCCCCGTGGGCCGATCGCCAGGGTGTGCCGCACCAGCCGGTCGCGCAGCCATGCTGTGGCACTGGCGGTGCTGGTGGCGCCCGCGTACGCACCGGCGATGTCGGCGGCCATGCTGAGCACGACGAGTCCACACGCGACGGCGGTCCAGCGCGCGGCCGCCGGGCCCGCTCCTCCGGCCACGATCGCGTCGATCGCCCGGCCCAGGACGGCCGGCAGCGCCAGGGTGACCCCGGAGGCGACCAGCGCGGATGCCGCGATGACCGGCAGGCCGGCCCCGCCTTTTCGGGCGACCGTGGCGAACGTCGCCGTCACATAGACTCCCTTCCAAGCCGCCGCGGCCCCGGGCGACCGACATTCGTCCGGGACCGCGGCTTGGTGGAGCGGTGCGATCAGCTGTAGCAGAGGAGCGCGCTGAGCACGCTGTGTCCGTCGCACAACGCGACGCTGAGGTTGCTGGCGTCGCAGCTGTGGCCGCTGCTGTCGCTCTTGTTGGCCAGCTCGTCGATCGGGGTCTCCATCGCCTGCAGGTCGAGCAGTGCCATGGTGGCACCTCCCTCTAACTAGGTGTTGCCTTTCCCGCACCGGTCGGTGCGGGAGACTGTGGGGCGGTCCGCCGCGCGCTCGGGTGCAGCAGCGGGGGGTGCACCGGCTCGCCGTGCAGCGCGGCGCCGACCGCCAGCAGCACGCCGGCGGCGCCGGTGGCGAGGTCCATCGACATGCGCATCAGGGCGGTGCCGGGGAAGGCGAACCCGTCGCCGTACGGCAGGGCGTGCCAGCTGAGGTTGCGGACCTGCTTGGCCACCTCCGGGTCGATGGCCGGGTCGGCGCTGCGGGACGCGAGGTAGAGCAGGATGCCGGCGCGGCCGTTGAAGAGGCCGGGCAGGACATACATCGTGGACAGTGCGGCCAGCTCGACGCCCCGCACCGCCTCGGCGAACTCGTCGTCCTCCCGCCTGGCCAGGTACTCGTCCAGCACCAGCCCGATGCCGACGCTGCCCACGTCGAGGTACGGCAGGGTGCGCCAGCCCTCGTTCACGTGCAGCACGCCGTCCTCGCGAACCACGCTGCGCCGCAGGTCCTGCCGGAGCGCGACGGCGGCGGCGTCGAGGTACGCGCTGTCGCCGGTGTCGTCGTACGCGCGCATCAGGAGCAGCGCCGGCCCCGCCGAGCCCCGCATCAGCCCGGCGTACGGGTTTTCCCGGCCGCTCGTCTCCGGCACGGAGTCGACCGGGCCCAGCCGCTCGGCGACCAGCTCCGCGGCCCGGTGTGCGGCCAGCCGCAGCGCCGGCTCGCCGGTGTGGTCGGCGAAGTGCAACAGGTTGAGCCCGACGCCGGCCAGGCCGCCCTGCAGGTCCAACCCGAGCGTCTGCCAGTTTTCGCGCAGGCACATGTCGATCGTGTCGAGCGCCGGCTGCCGGTGGCCGAGGTGGTCCAGGACGAACGCGGCGCCGTGCAGCCCGTCGTACAGGCCCGGGGTGGTGCCGCTCTCCGGGGCGCGGACCTTGGCGAGCAGCCACTCCTCCAGCTCGGGGTGTCGGCCAGCGCCGGTGGCGGAGAGGGCGTAGAGGACACCGGCGGCCCCGTAGGCCAGGCCGACCCCGCCGCCCTTGCCGAACTGCTGGATGTCGCCGGGGAAGAGGCGGTCCTGCCGGTCCGGCGTGGCGCTGGCCAGGATCGCGCGGGCCAGGCCGCCGCGCAGGCTGGGCCAGGTCGCCGCGACGTCGTGCGCGTCGCTGCGCGCGGCGGGCCAGGCCGGGGGTGCCGGTGCGCCGGGCGCGATCACCTCGGCGGCCTCGGCCAGGAACTCCGGCGGCACTGGGAAGTGCTCCATGATGACCTCGGCGTGCTGATGCACCTTGGGCCGGTGCAACCACACCATGTTGCTCAGCGGCAGGAAGATCGCGAAGCGGAGGCAGGCCAGTCCGTACCGGTCGACGTCCAGGCCGACGGTGCCGCGCGGCGGGCTGAAGCCCTGGTTGCCGAGTGCCGGCCGGGTGGCCTCCTCGACCGGGGTAGCCACCTCGAAGTCGAGCAGGAAGGCTTTGGCGTCCTCGGTGACCACCACGTTGAACATGTGCATGTCGCCGTAGACGATGCCGCGCTCGTGGATGCCGCGCAGCGTCTCGGAGACCTGGGCGTGGATGTCGAGGGCCCACTGCGTGAACGCGGCGGCGTCGGCGGGGTCGGTCCGCGGGCCGATGAGCGGGTAGCGGCGCACCACGGCCCGGCTCAGCGGCACGCCGTCCACGTGCTCCATGGCGAAGAAGCGGTGCTCGCCGACCGAGAAAAGGTCATACACCTCGGGGACGCCGGGGATGCCGGCGAGCCGCCGCAGCATGGCGTACTCCCGCTCGACCCGGCGCACGGCGTCGTCGCCGCGGCCGTCGATGCCGCAGTGTGGGCGCCCCTCCTTGAGCACCACCGACCGGCCGGTGGCCTTCTCCTTGCCGACGTAGATGCCGCCGCCGTTGGAGAAGTGCAGGACGTGCTCGATCTCGTAGGGCAGGTCGGCGACGCTGACCGCGTTGCGCGCGGCCAGGTGCGGCGCGAGGAAGTCCGGCAGCGTGACCCAGTCGGGCACGTAGAAGACCGGATCCCGGCGATCCGGGACGAGGATCCCGGACGCGTTGGCGATCGCGGGCACGACGGTGCCGTTCGGCCCGACGCAGTACCGGCTGACAAAGGCGCCGTACCGCACGTGCAGCGGGCCCGCGCCCCAGCGCAGATCGCTGAGAATGTACGGGTTGGGCTCGCCGTCGAGCAGGTCGCCGAGCTCGCGCAGGATGGTGTGGCAGGCGTCGTCGTCGGCCGGGTAGATCGTGACGAGCTTGCCGCTGTAGCCGCGCGGGGCGTACTTCGAGATGCGGCCCAGGAGCGCCGAACGCGAGCGGAGGAACTTGAAGTCGATGCCGCGCGGCATGCAGTAATCCCACACGGTGTCGAGGACCCGGTCGGCATTGTCCAGGCCAGCGGAGACGTGGATCTTCCAACCCTGTGCGGGGAGGTCGGTCCGGCCGGATTTGAACACGAGCCAGTCATCCTGATCATGGCTGGTCCAGCCGTCGGCGAGGGGGCGGTCGGCGGTGCGGAACGATGCCGTCTTCGTGGAGTGGAGGACGTCGTAGAACAACGGACTCGCCATGCAGAACGCTTCGTATCGATCGTCCATCCGGCCACTCGCCTTCGTTCTTTCGTATTGGTGATGCTCATCCTGACGACCGCGTTGGTCCGCTCCTAGTGCCCGCCGTCACGTCTGCTAGATGAGGAAAGCGTTAGCTACGTATGCGTATTTCACACTCCAATGGTGCCAATACCTATCGCGACAATAGGCGTTTGTCGATCAGATCCAGCCTGATTCCTGCGCGATCCGCACGGCTTCGATGCGCGTGCGCGCGCCGACCTTCGCCACCACGCGGGACAGGTAGTTGCGCACGGTGCCGGGCGACAGGTGCAGCCGCGCGGCGATGTCCTTGGCCGGCCAGCCGGTCGCCGCGATCTCCAGGATCTCGGTCTCCCGGTCGGTCAGCGGGTTTTTCTTCCGGGCGAGCGCGGCCGCGGCCAGCCGTGCGTCGGCGACCGGCTCCCCCCGCGCCAGCCGGCGCACCCCGTCCACCACCCGCTGGGGCGCGACCTGGTCACCCAGGAAGCCGCAGGGCTGGGCCTGGTGGCGGACGGCCGCCGCGAGCCGCCGCGCCTGCCGGTGCGAGGCGAGCACGAGCGCCGGGCAGGGAAGGCAGCGGGCGGGGTGTGGCCCCGACATCGCGCCGAGGTCGGTCACGACCACGTCGGGCCGGAGCGATTGGATGAGGCCCGCGGTGTCACCGCCGCCGTCCGCCTCACCCACCACGTCGATGTCGTCTTGCGCCGACAGGACGAACGCGAGCGCTCCACGAACGAGCGCCCCATCGAGGATCAGCAATGTCCGGATCACGGATACTCTCTAGCACACAGTCATGACGATCGCTTGACGAGTGTGCGACCCGCGAATTTTCTCCCCGTTCTCCCACAGTTACTCAACGCCCCAGTTTCACGCTGAATGAAAAACGAATTCACGCCCTTCACCCCGCCATCCGGTGTAAAGACGAAGGCCCCGGGGCGGCACGCCCCGGGGCCTCACACAAAACCCACCTACTCGTAGGCGATCGCCTGGAGCACGTTCAGGCGGGCGGCGCGCCAGGCCGGCCACAGGGCGGCCAGGACACCGGCGATCACCGCGACCACCACGAAGACGATCAGGCTGACCCACGGGATCGCGACGACCGTGAGGAAGTCGCGTTCGATGAGGGCCGACGAGAGCGCCGCGCCGAGGCCGACGCCGACGATGATGCCGAGCAGGCAGCCGAAGACGGCCATGACCACCGACTCGGTGCCCACCATGCGCATCACGCCGCGGCGGTTGAGGCCGACCGCCCGGAGCAGGCCCAGCTCGCGGGTCCGCTCGAAGATGCTCAGCAGCAGCGTGTTGAGGATGCCGAGCAGCGCGATGAGGATGGCCACACCCAGCAGCACGTAGATGATGCCGAGCGCGATGTCGATGAAGCTGTTGAACTGGTCCAGCAGCGCCGACCGGTCGCCCACCGTCACCAGCGGGTAGTCGGCCATCACGCGTTCGATGTCGGCGACCACCGCGTCGCTGTTGGCACCCTGGTCGATGCTGACATACCCCTGGAGCGCCAGCGGGCCGGCGAAGTTGGCCACCGCGTCCTTCGGGAGGATCAGCGTGTCGGTCCAGATCGGTGTCGACTCGTAGACGCCGACCAGCCGGTACTGCTGCTCGCCGCCCTTGTCCAGCTGGATCGGGACGGTGTCGCCGACCTGCCAGCCGCGCGACTTCATCGTGTTCTCGTCGGCGACGAACTCGCCCGACTGGAGCGTGCGCAGGTCACCCTCGATCGCCTTCATCGAGAACATGTCCCGCGCCGCGGCCATGTCGTCGGTCGAGAACGTGCCGCCGAACGGCCCCGCCGTGCCGTCCACCTCCGCCTCGAGGCTGATGTACAGCGGCACGACCTGGTCGACGCCGGACAGCGCCCTGACCTGCTCGGTGGCGCGGTCCGGGAAGCCGATCTCGCCGGGCGGGCCGGCTGTCGTGTTGGTCTGGACGATGACCTCGGCGCCGACGGTGGCGTTGATGGTCTGGTCGATCGTCTTGGTGAACGACTCGCCCAGCACGCTCGCCGCGCTCACCAGCGTCACCCCGATCATCAGGGCGGCGGCGGTGACCGCGGTGCGGCGGGGGTTGCGCAGCGCGTTGCGCACACCGAGCCGGCCGCTCATGCCCCAGCCGACCGCCCGGCCGATCAGCCCCGCGATCGGCTTGGTCAGCAGCGGCGACAGGATCACCACGCCGAGGAACGTGAGCAGCGAGCCGAACAGCAGCGGGATGAGCGAGGAGCCGATCAGGCCGAGCAGGAGCAGCGCGAGGCCCGGCACCGCGAAGACGAGGCCGACGATGGTGAGCACCTTCAGCGGCTTGTCCGGGCGGTTCACTTCCCGCATCGCCGCGAGCGGCGGCACCGCCGAGGCGCGGATCGCCGGCACGAACGCGGAGACGACCGTGACCAGGATGCCCACCGTGTACGCGAGGATCACCGGCGTGGCGCTCACCGTGATGCCGGCGCCCGGTAGCTGGGCGCCGATGAGCGCGGTCAGCGCGGTGCTGCCGGCGAGCCCGAGCCCGATGCCGGCGAGCAGGCCGAGCGTGGAGCCGGCCACGCCGACGAGCACCGCCTCGATCAGCACCGAGCCGGTCACCTGTTTCCAGCTCGCCCCCATCGCGCGGAAGAGGGCCAGCTCCGAGGCGCGCTGGGCGACCAGGATGTTGAAAGTGTTGAAGATCAGGAAGACGCCGACCAGCAGTGCCACGATCGCGAACGGACCGAAGAAGTACGTGGTGAGCGCGGAGAGCCCTTCCTGTACGTCGTTGGCCGAGTCCTCGTTGGCCTGCTCGCCGGTCTTGGCCTCGAACCCGCCCGGCACCAGCGGCGCCACCTGCTCGCGCAGCTGCTCCTGGGTCACGCCGTCGCGCGCCGCGAGCGAGGCCCCCGAGAAGAGCCCCTCCTGCCCGTAGAACGTGCGCTGGGCGAAGGCCTCCTCGAAGAGGATCAGCGTCTCGCCGGCCAGCGAGTCGCGGTCGCCGTCGTAGACCAGCGTGCCGGTGATGGTGAACTCGCGCGCCTCGTTCACCTCGGGCAGGAAGATCTTGAGGCGGTCGCCGGTGGCGGAGTGGGTCTGCTCCGCGGTGTACCGCGTGATCGCGACCTCGGTGTCCGACGACGGCAGGCGGCCGTCGGCTATCTTGACCAGCGCGAACGGGTCGTCGCCCTTGACCCCGCCACCGATCTGCGGCGCGCCGGACGTGGTGGCCGGCTTGCCGTCCTCGCGGTCGAACGGGATCACGCCGATCGCGCTCACGTCACCGGAGACCGCCCGCGCGCCGGGCACCGCGGACATCGCGTCGATCTGCGCCTGGGTGAGCTTGGGCAGCGGGTCCTCGTCCTGGCCCTCATCGGTGAGCGCCACCTGGACGTCGACGTTCTGGTTGATGCTCGTGAAGAGGCGCTCGAAGCGGGCGCCCAGCGAGTCGGTCAGGACGAACGCGCCGGACAGGAACGACACGCCCAGCACGATCGCCACGATCGCGAGGGTGAGCCGCAGCTTGCGCGAGAAGAGGCTCTTGAGGCTGGCCCGCAGCATCAGGCGCCGCCGGTCGTGACGTCGAGGTGCTTGAGCTTGTCGAGCACACCCTCGGCGGTGGGCTCGGCCATCTCGTCGACCACGGCGCCGTCGGCCAGGAAGATCACCCGGTCCGCGTACGAGGCGGCGTTGGGGTCGTGCGTGACCATCACGATGGTCTGCCCGAAGTCGCGCACCGAGTTGCGCAGGAAGCCGAGCACCTCGGCGCCGGAGCGGGAGTCGAGGTTGCCGGTCGGCTCGTCCGCGAAGATGACCTCGGGCTTGGAGACCAGCGCCCGCGCGCACGCCACCCGCTGCTGCTGGCCGCCGGAGAGCTGGCTGGGCCGGTGCCCGAGCCGATCACCGAGGTTGACGGTCGTGATGACCGTCTTGTACCAGTCCGGGTCGGCCTTGCGCCCGGCGATGGAGAGCGGCAGCAGGATGTTCTCCTCGGCGGTCAGCGTGGGCAGCAGGTTGAACTGCTGGAAGATGAAGCCCACCCGGTCCCGCCGCAGCTTCGTCAGCCCGCTGTCGCTGAGCCCGGTGATCTGCGTGTCGCCGATGAAGGCCTGCCCCCGGGTGAGCGCGTCGAGTCCGGCGAGGCAGTGCATGAGCGTCGACTTGCCGGAGCCCGACGGTCCCATGATCGCGGTGTAGCGGCCCTTCTCGAGCGCCACGTTCACCCCGCGAAGCGCGATCACCTGCGCCTCGCCACTCCCGTATACCTTCCACGCGTCGACCGCCCGGGCGGCGATTTCCGTGGTCGTTGTCGTCATGCCACACACCGTAAGGGCATGCGGCGGCCGATCCGTCCTACTTGAGGAGGGTCGCGGCATCGCCCTAAGGAAGGTGGACGGTCATCCCGGCCTCCGCCACGGCCACCTCTCCCCCGTATTCCGCGGCCGCCGCGGCGACGGCGCCCGCCGGGTCGGTGCCCGGCCACAGGTGGGTGAGCAGCAGCCGATCGGTGCCGGCCGCGGCGGCCCAGCCGCCGGCGAGGCGGGCACTGCCGAGGTACGGCCGCGACTCCGCCGGCACCTCTTCTATATAGGTGGCATCGGCCACGAGCAGGTCGGCGCCGCGGGCGAGCTCCACCACCGCGGGGCTCGGGCCGGTGTCTCCCGTGTACGCGAGCGCGCTCCCGCCCGCGGTCAGCCGGAGACCCGCGTTCGGCAGCCAGTGCGGCAGCAGCCGGGTCCGCACGCTGAACGGTCCGATGTGGAACTCGTCGCCCGGCGCGAACGGCCGTGGCTCGTACGCGGCGTCCAGCATCCCCGGCCGGTCCAGCGCGAGCACGGCCTCGAGCGCGCCGGGCGGTGCGTAGACCGCGAGCGGGGGCGGCGGATCGCCGTCGAGCGCCCGGGCGCGCAGCAGCGGGTTGAGGTCGGCGCAGTGGTCGGGGTGGCCGTGGCTCACGTACACCGCGTCGACGCCGGCGGCGGACACGTGCGCGAGGAGGCGGGGCAACGTGGCGTACCCCGCCTCGACGAGCAGCCGGAACCCGTCGTGCTCCACCAGGAAGCCGCTGCACGCCTGGCCGGCGGCCGGCCAGGCGCCACAGGCCCCGAGGACGGTGAGGCGCACGTCTTACCGGAAGTTCGCCGCGAGGTCGGCGAGCAGGGCCACGGCGTTCGGCTCGTGCGGCTGGCGCACGGAGAAGATCGCCTGGTCGACGCCGGACCCGGCCAGCCGGCCCACGGTGTCTTCGAGCTGGGCGGCCGTCGTGGTCGCGGTGAGGACGGAGAGGCTCGTCTTCTCGATGTCGCCGTACGGCCGGCCCTCCCGCGCGCAGTGCTCGCGCAGCACGTCCAGCTTGTGCGGCAGCTCGGGCGTGTCGAAGAGGTTGGTGGCGTCCGCGTACTTCGCGACGAGGCGGAGGGTCTTCTTCTCCCCGCCGCCGCCGACGAGGATGCGCGGGTGCGGCCGGCTCACCGGCGGCGGCGAGCTGAGCGGCCGCTCAAGCCGGTAGTGCTTGCCCTCGAAGGCGCTCTCGTCGCCGGCCCACATCCGCTTGGCGATCCGCAGCGTCTCCTCGAGCTGCTCGAACCGCTCGGACACCGGCGGGAAGGGCACGCCGAGCCCGGCCGACTCCTCCGCGTTCCAGGCGGCGCCGACCCCGAACCAGGCCCGCCCGCCGGAGAGCACGTCGAGCGTGGTGACCGTCTTGACCAGGATGCCGGGGTGGCGGTAGACGACGCCGGTGACCATCGTGCCGAGCGTGATCCGCTCGGTGATCGCGGCCGCGTACGACAGCGCCGAGTAGCCCTCCAGCATCGGCTCCTCGGCCGCGCCGACGCCCCGGATCTGGAAGAAGTGGTCCATCACCCAGAGGCTGGCGAGGCCGGCCTGGTCGGCGTCGCGGGCGACGCGGGCGAAGGTCGGGGCGATCCGGTCCTGACCGCCGGGATACGTGAAGCTGGGAATCTGGATTCCGATACGCACCCGGCAAACCTACCCGCGCCATCCTCCAGGACGATCCGCACTGCGACGCGGAGAAGGAGCGCCGGGCGCTCGCCGAGGACCGCGACCGGATCGCCCGCGAGCCGCACGGCGGCCTGGTACGCCCTGGCGGCTGAAGCCACGGTTTG
>Ga0214467_1000240_pt1 | contig 14428 bp, 13 predicted proteins | sample RVTome_8_FD_187339 | JGI IMG/M metagenome (GOLD analysis project Ga0214467, IMG submission 187339) | Soil microbial communities from uranium-contaminated site in the Upper Colorado River Basin, Wyoming, United States - RVT160D0 HiSeq ...
ACCTTCCGACTGGCGACGTGTGGATCACCGCGTCCGACCGCGCGGACACCGTGGTCGAGGTGCGACCCCGCAAAGCGTCCAGCAAGGCCGACGTCAGCCTGGCCGAGCAGACCACGGTCGAGTACGCGGCCGGCCAGCTGATGGTCCGAGCGCCGAAGAGCTGGCGCCGCTACGCGTTCGGCCCGGGCCCCTCGATCGACATCCTGATCGAGGTGCCGAGCGGGTCGAGTCTCCAGGCTGAGGCGTCCTGGGCGGCGTTCCGCTGCGAAGGACGGCTCGGCGACTGCCGGATCAAGACCGGCGGCGCGGTGCGGCTCGACCAGACCGGCGCGCTCGACATCGACTGCAGCCACGGCGAGGTGGTGGCCAAGCGGGTCGCCGGCACGGTCCGCGTCACGGCCTCGTCCGGCAAGGTCCGCCTCGGCGAGGTCGACGGGACCGCCGAGCTCAAGAACTCGTCCGGCGACTGCTGGATCGAGCGGAGCACCGGCGACGTCCGGGCCAAGACCGCCTACGGCGACATCACCGTCGACCAGGCGCTGGCCTCGGTCACGGCGCGCACCAACCACGGCAGCGTCCGGATCGGTGAGGTCGCGCGCGGTGCGGTCGATCTGCAGACGTCCTACGGCGCCATCGAGGTCGGCGTCCGCCGTGGCACCGCCGCTTGGCTCGAGCTCAACTCCCGCAACGGCCGCGTGCACAACGCCCTCGACACTACCGACGGGCCGGCCAAGGACGACGGCACCGTCGAGATCCGGGCGAACACGAACTGGGGCGACATCATGATCCGCCGCGCCGCCTGATCACGCGAGCCACCCCTTCGACGAAACGAGGAGACCATGACCGACCCCGCGATCGCCGCGACCGGCCTGCGCAAGTCGTACGGCGAGAAGGTCGTGCTCGACGGCATCGACCTGCGGATCGCCGAGGGCACCATCTTCGCGCTGCTCGGCCCCAACGGCGCCGGCAAGACCACCACGGTGCGGATCCTCTCCACCCTGATCGACGCGGACGGCGGCGAGGCCCGGATACTCGGCCGCGACCTGGCGACGGCACCCGACGCGGTACGCGCCCTGATCGGCGTCACCGGCCAGTTCTCCGCCGTCGACAACCTGCTCACCGGCCAGGAAAACCTGAACCTCATGGCCGACCTGCACCACCTGGACAAGCCGGCCCGCCGCCGGCGCACCGCCGAGCTGCTCCAGCGCTTCGACCTCGTGCGGGAGGCGGGCAAGCCGGTGTCGACCTACTCCGGTGGCATGCGCCGGCGGCTCGACCTCGCCATGACCCTGGTCGGCGATCCCCGCGTCATCTTCCTCGACGAGCCGACCACGGGCCTCGACCCGCGCAGCCGCCGCGGCATGTGGGACATGATCCGCGACCTCGCCGACAGCGGCGTCACCATCTTCCTCACCACGCAGTACCTGGAAGAGGCCGACCAGCTCGCCGACCAGGTCGCCGTCCTCGACCACGGTCGGCTGGTGGGCCAGGGCACCCCCGACGAGCTCAAGCGCCGGGTGCCCGGCGGGCATGTCCGCCTCCAGTTCACCGATCCCGACGAGTTCCAGTTCGCGTCCCAGGTGCTCGGCGCGCCGGCACGCGACGCGGACGCGCTCACCATCCAGGTGCCCAACGACGGCAGCGTGCGGTCCCTGCGCGCCCTGCTCGACCAGCTCGAACACGCCTCCGTCGAGGCCGCCAGCCTGTCGGTGCACCTGCCCGACCTCGACGACGTCTTCCTCGCCCTCACCGGCCAGCCCCAACGGGAAAGGACCACCGCGCGATGACCACGCTCGCCCTCGCCGCCCGCGACTCCAGCACCATGCTGCGGCGCAACCTGCTGCGGATGCGCCGCTACCCGTCCCTGACGTTCATGCTCATCGGCATGCCGGTCATCTTCCTGCTGCTGTTCGTCTACGTCTTCGGCGGCACGCTCGGCAACGGCCTCGGCGGAGTGTCGGGCGGCCGCGCCGCGTACGCCAACTACGTCGTGCCCGGCATCCTGCTGATGGCGGTGGCCGGCACCGCGCAGGGCACCGCGCTCTCGGTCGCCATGGACATGACCGAAGGCATCATCGCCCGGTTTCGCACGATGGCGATCTTCCGCCCGTCGGTGCTGACCGGGCACGTCCTCGGCGCCGTCATCCAGACCATGCTCGGCCTGGTGGTCGTCACCGGCATCGCCCTGCTCGTCGGCTTCCGCCCCAACGCCAGCCCGGTCGAATGGGTCGCCGCCGCCGGCGTCCTCGCCATGATCGCCTTGGCGCTCACCTGGCTCTCCGTCGCCCTCGGCCTGGTCGCCAAGACCGTCGAGTCGGCCAGCAACCTGCCCATGCCGATCGTGCTGCTGCCGTTCCTCGGGAGCGGCTTCGTGCCCACCGACTCCATGCCCACCGCGATGCGCTGGTTCGCCGAGTACCAGCCCTTCACACCCATCATGGAGACCCTGCGCGGGCTGCTGCTCGGCACCGGGATCGGCACCAACGCCGCCGTCGCGGCCGCCTGGTGCGCCGCCATCACCGCGGTCTGCTTCCTGTGGGCCAGGTCGCTGTACGACCGCAAGACCGCCCGCTGACCGGCACACACGGGAAAGATTTGAGCTACCGCGATGCCCGTCGTGGTCCGGACCGTCGCTCCCGCGGCCTCACCCGCCGCGGTGCGCCAGCTCACCCCGGCACCGCCGGCCCCGGCTCCGCTTCCATACCCGGCACGGTGCGAGATCGTGAAGGAATCCGGGTCGCTCCAGCGACTCGGATCCTTCACGTAAAGCAGGCCGACACCCCGGGCCTTCCGGCGGAGGCTGGACGCGCAGACGAGGCAGACCTCGATGTGCGAGCCCATGATGACGGTCCGCTCGCGCACCACCAGGTCGGGCCGGGTGCCCGAGGCGGTCGCGCCGTCGCCGGCGGTGTCCACCTCGTAGGCGCGGGCGCGCAGGTTGATCCGCAGGGTGCGCAGGATCTGCGGCTCGTCGTCCACGACCAGGATCCGGGTCATTGCTTGTCACGCTCCGTCGCTCGGCGCTCGTCCGCCGTCGTGGCCGAGGTCCGTAGCCTCCCAAATCCCGCTTGGGGCGTCTGCCGTTCACTGCTCGGTCGCCGCCGAAGCCGCTGCACGATGGCGCGGTCGGCCACCTCCGCGGCCGCCGCCTCGGTGGCCACGTCGGCGGTGGTGACCTCGCCGCCCTCGACAGACGGGAAGGTGAGGATCATCGTGAGCCCGCCGCCTGGCGTGGTGTCGGGCACCAGCGTGCCGCCCATCGCCTCGGCCAGGCCGCGGGACAGCGCCAGGCCGAGGCCCACGCCGTTGTGGTTGTCGCGGTCGCCGAGCCGCTGAAACGGCTGGAACATGTGCTCCCGCGCGTCATCGGGGATGCCCGGGCCGTGGTCGACGACGCGCAGCCGCACGGCGCCATCCTGCTCCCGGGCGGTCACCTCCGGGGGTCGGCCGGGCGGGCTGAAGCGCAACGCGTTGCTGATGAGGTTGACCAGCACCCGTTCGAGCAGGGCCGGGTCGGCGCGGACGGCGGGCAGTTCGGGCGGGATGCGCACGTGCACGGCGCGGGCGTACGGGCCGAGCTCGTCCAGCGCGCGTGGCACGGCGTCCTCCAGCCCGATCTCGGCCAGCGACAGGCCGAGGGCGCCGGCCTGGAGGCGGCTCATGTCGAGCAGGTTGGCGACCAGCCGGGCGAGCTTGTCCAGCGACTCGTCGGCGGTGGCCAGCAGCTCCTCCCGGTCGTCCGGGGAGAAGTCGACGTCGTGGCTGCGCAGGCTGGTCACCGCGGCCTTCGCGGAGGCGAGCGGGGTACGCAGGTCGTGGCTGACCGCGGCGAGCAGCGCGGTGCGCATCTTGTCCGCCTCGGCGAGCGGGCGGGCGGTGGCGGCCTCCTGCGAGAGGCGTTCCTGCCGCAGGGCGAGGGCGGCCTGCGCGGCGAAGGCCTCGATGATCCGCCGGTCCTCGGCCGGCAGCGGGTGCCCGCGCAGGACGAGGGCGAGGTCGTCGTCGATGGGCACGTCGGTGGCGCCTTCGCCGGGCGCGGCGCAGGGCTCGCCGCCGACGTTCGCCGCGATGCGCCAGGACGCCGGGTCGTGCGGGCTGTCCGGGCTGGGTTGGGCGTCCGGGCGGCGTTCGAGGAGGGTGACCGACTCCAGGCCGAACGTCTCGCGGAGCCGTTCGAGCAGGGCGGGCAGGGGCCGGTCGCCGCGCAGGACGCTGCCGGCGACGGTCGCGAGGGTGGAGGCGTCCGCGCTGGCCCGGGCGGCTTCCCGGGTGCGGCGGGCGGCGGTGTCGACGACGGCGCTGACCGCGACCGCGATCACCACGAAGACGGCCAGCGAGAGCAGGTTTTCGGTCTCGGCGATGGTGAACCGCCCGAGCGGTGGCGTGAAGTAGTAGTTGAGCAGCAGCGATCCGGCCAGCGCGGTGAGCACGGCGGGCCACATGCCGCCGACGAGCGCCACGAGGATGACCCAGGCCAGGTAGAAGAGGATGTCGCTGGCCAGGGCGAGGTCGCCACGCATCGCCGCCAGCAGCACCGTGAGCAGGGGCAGGCCGGCGATCGCGAGGGCGAAGCCGGCGATCCGGCGGGACCGGGACAGCGCGGCCCGGCCGGACAGCAGCGGCCGGCGCCGGCCCTGACCGATCTGCTCGTGGGTGACCAGGTGCACGTCGATCGGCCCGGACCGCGCGGTCGTGCTCACCCCGATGCCGGCGGCGAAGAGCTGCGCCAGACGACCGCGGCGGCTGGCGCCGAGCACGAGCTGGGTGGCGTTGACGCCGCGGGCGAAGTCGAGCAGCGCCTCGGCGACGTCGTTGCCGACCACGTGGTGGTACGTGCCGCCGAGGTTCTCCACCAGCACCCGTTGCCGGGCCAGCAGGGCCGGGTCGGCGCCGGCCAGCCCGTCGGAGCGGGCCACGTGGACGGCGAGCAGCTCCGAGCCCTTGCTGCGGGCGGCGACGCGCGCGGCCCGGCGGACGAGCGTGTCGCCCTCGGGGCCGCCGGTGAGCGCGACGACGACCCGCTCCCGGGTCTCCCAGGTGCCGCCGATCTTGTGTGCCGCCCGGTACTGGTCGAGCTGCTCGTCGACCTTGTCGGCCAGCCACAGCAGGGCCAGCTCGCGCAGCGCGGTGAGGTTGCCGACCCGGAAGTAGTTGCCCAGCGCCGCGTCGATCTTGTCAGGCTGGTACACGTTGCCGTGCGCCATCCGCCGGCGCAGCGCCTCCGGCGTCATGTCGACCAGCTCGACCTGCTCGGCACGGCGGGCGATCTCGTCCGGCACCGTCTCGTGCTGCGCGACGCCGGTGATCTGCTGCACGACGTCGTTGAGCGACTCGAAGTGCTGGATGTTGACGGTCGACAGCACGGTGATGCCGGCGTCGAGCAGCTCCTGGATGTCCTGCCACCGCTTGGTGTTGCGGGAGCCGGGCACGTTGGTGTGCGCGAGCTCGTCGACGACCGCGACCTCGGGGCGGCGGGCCAGGATCGCGTCGACGTCCATCTCCTCGAAGGTGGCGCCGCGATAGGCCACCTGCCTGCGCGGCACCACATCGAGGTCACCGATGAGCGCCTCGGTGTGCTTGCGGCCGTGGGTCTCCACGAACCCGACCACCACGTCGGTGCCCCGCTCCCTGCGGCGGTGGGCCTCCTGGAGCATGGTGTAGGTCTTGCCCACCCCGGGGGCGGCGCCGAGGTAAATACGCAGCTGGCCGACTGCCATGCTCTGATCTTCCTCCGCTACCGGGGAAACTCGCGGTCAAGAGCCAGGTTGAGCTGGAGCACGTTGACCCCCGGCTCGCCCATGAAGCCCAGCGCCCGCCCGTCGGTGTGCTCGTCGATGAGTCGCTGGACGGTGGCGACGTCGGTGCCCCGCTCGCGCGCGATCCGGGGCGCCTGCAGCCTCGCGTACGCCGGGCTGATGTGCGGGTCGAGGCCGCTGCCGCTGGCCGTGACCGCGTCGGCCGGCACGGCGGGCTGGTCCGGCGCGCCGCCCCGGACCGGGACGATCACGCCGCCCTCGGCCCGGTAGTCGACGCCGACCCGCGCGCTCCGCACCGGCACGCCCTCATACGTGGAGATGAACGGGGTGCCGGTCTGGTTGACGCTGACCACCCGGGTGATCGGGCCGGTGAGCCCGTCCCGGTGGAAGACCGCCAGGACCGCGCCCACGCCGTCGGTCGTGCAGTACGGCCGGCCGCCGTCCACGCCCTCCAACTGCCCGATGGCGAGGCTGCGCCCGCACACCTGGGTGAGCAGGCTCTGGCGGTCGGCCGTGTCGACGACATCCTCCGGGCCGAGGTTGCTGGCCGCGGTGGCGGTCGGGTCGTAGCCGTCGCCGGCCGCCGAGGGGCGGGACTGGAAGTACACCGGGATGGGGTTGCCGTCGGCGTCGGTGAACGCCTGGCCGATGATGTCGCTGCCGACGCTCTGGCCGGCGGCGTTCTGGACCAGCGAGCCTTTGGCGTTGTCGCGCAGCCCGGGCAGCTGCGCCACCGCCACCATGGCCAGCGGATAGCCGAGTCCTAACAGGACGGTGAAGACGAGCAGCGCGCGCAGCGCGGCGAGGTGCTGGGCGAGCCAGGCGGGTAGACGCATCACGAGATCCCCGGGACGAACTGGATGAGCAGGTCGATGAGCTTGATGCCGGCGAACGGCACGACGATGCCGCCGAGGCCGTAGACCCACAGGTTGCGGGTCAGCAGCTTCGAGGCGCTGGACGGCCGGTAGCGCACGCCCCGCAGGGCGAGCGGGATGAGCGCGATGATCACTAGGGCGTTGAAGATGACCGCGGACAGGATCGCCGAGGTCGGCGAGTCCAGCCGCATCACGTTGAGCTTGTCCAGGCTCGGGTACACGGCCGCGAACATCGCCGGGATGATCGCGAAGTACTTGGCGATGTCGTTGGCGATGGAGAACGTGGTCAGCGCGCCCCGGGTGATCAGCAACTGCTTGCCGATCTCCACGATCTCGATCAGCTTGGTCGGGTCGGAGTCGAGGTCGACCATGTTGCCGGCCTCCTTGGCGGCGGAGGTGCCGGTGTTCATCGCCACGCCCACGTCCGCCTGGGCCAGCGCGGGCGCGTCGTTGGTGCCGTCACCGGTCATCGCGACCAGCCGCCCACCCTCCTGCTCCTTCTTGATCAGGGCCATCTTGTCTTCCGGCTTGGCCTCTGCCAGGAAGTCGTCCACGCCCGCCTCGTCCGCGATCGCCTTGGCCGTCAACGGGTTGTCGCCGGTGATCATCACGGTGCGGATGCCCATCCGGCGCATCTCGTCGAAGCGCTCCCGCATGCCGGACTTGACCACGTCCTTGAGGTGGATCACCCCGAGCGCGCGGGCCGGCTCGCTCCCGACCTGCTCGGCGACGACGAGCGGGGTGCCGCCGCTGGCCGAGATGCCGTCCACGATCGGGCCGACGCCACCGCTCGCGTGGCCGCCGTTGTCGCGTACCCACTTCATCACCGCCGAGGCCGCGCCCTTGCGGATCCTGCGGTCGTCGACGTCCACGCCGGACATCCGGGTCTGCGCGGTGAACGGCACGAAGTTCGCGTGCGGCATGAAGCCCTCGTCCCGGGCCCGCAGCCCGTAGCCGGTCTTGGCGAGCACCATCACCGAGCGCCCCTCGGGGGTCTCGTCGGCCAGGCTGGAGAGCTGCGCGGCGTCGGCCACCCGCTCGGCGGTGACGCCCTCGACCGGGAGGAATTCCGACGCCTGCCGGTTGCCCAGCGTGATCGTGCCGGTCTTGTCGAGCAGCAGCGTGTTGACGTCGCCGGCGGCCTCGACCGCGCGGCCGCTCAGCGCGAGCACGTTGCGCTGCACCAGGCGGTCCATGCCGGCGATGCCGATCGCGGAGAGCAGCGCGCCGATCGTGGTGGGGATCAGGCAGACCAGCAGCGAGACGAGCACGATGCCGGTGACGCCGTCGCCGTTGATCGCCCGCGTGTCCGGGGCGGCGGCCTGGAACCCCTTGGCGAAGATCGCCATCGGCTGCAGCGTCACCACGGAGAGCAGGAAGATGATCGTGAGCGCGGCGAGCAGGATGTTGAGGGCGATCTCGTTCGGCGTCTTCTGCCGGTTGGCGCCCTCGACGAGGGCGATCATCCGGTCGATGAAGCTCTCCCCCGGCTTCTGCGTGATCCGCACGACGATCCGGTCGGAGAGCACCTTGGTGCCGCCGGTCACCGCGCTGCGGTCACCGCCCGACTCGCGGATCACCGGCGCCGACTCGCCGGTGATCGCCGACTCGTCCACGCTCGCGATGCCCTCGATCACGTCGCCGTCGCCCGGGATGATCTGCCCGGCCTCGACGACCACGAAGTCGCCCTGCTTGAGGTCGACGGCGTCGACGCTCTCCTCGCGGGCGGCGTCCGTGCCCCAGCCGACCAGGCGGCGGGCGACCGCGTCCCGCTTGGCCTGGCGCAGGCTCGCCGCCTGGGCCTTGCCCCGCCCCTCGGCCACCGCCTCGGCCAGGTTGGCGAAGACCACGGTCAGCCACAGCCACACGGTGATGAGCCAGCCGAACACCGACGGGTCCGTGATCGCCAGCACGGTGGTGAACACCGCGCCGACCTCGACGATCAGCATGACCGGGTTGCGCCACAGCGTGCGCGGGTCGAGCTTGCGCAGCGCGTCCGGCAGGGATCGCCACAGCTGTTTCGGGTCGAGCAGGCCGCCGCCCACCGGCTTGGCCCGCAGGACCGGCGCCGGCGCCTCGGATGTCACTGACGTGACAGTCATTGTCTTTCCTTGTCTGGTGAACTCTCGTTATCGGGGTCACGCCCGGCGGGTCGTGACGGTCCTTGATGCGGATATGCCCCCCTTGGCGCCGCGAAGCGGCGCCGGACCGACAGCGGACGGGTGAGGCCGCAGGAGCAGCGGTCTGGACCACGGCGGACATCGCGGTAGCTCAGAATCTCGATCTTTTGGGGTTGGATATTCATCGACGCCACGGCCGGGACCTCCTCTCTACAGCCCTTCGGCCAGCGGGCCGAGCGCGAGAGCGGGCAGGAACGTGAGCGCGACGAGGATGACCGTCACCCCGGCGACCATGCCGACGAACAGCGGGCGGTGCGTGGGCAGCGTGCCGGCCGACTCCGGCACCGGCTGCTGCCGCGCGAGCGAGCCGGCCAGCCCGAGCACGAGCACGATCGGCAGGAAGCGGCCGAGCAGCATCGCCAGGCCCAGCGCGGTGTCCCACCACGCGGTGTTGACGGTGATGCCGGCGAACGCCGAGCCGTTGTTGTTCGCCGCCGACGTGAACGCGTAGAGCACTTCGGCGAAGCCGTGCGGGCCCACGTTCAGCGCCGTCCCGTGGTTCCTCGTGGCCATCGCCGCCGCCGTGCCGATGAGCACCAGCGCCGGGGTGACCAGGAAGTACAGCGACGCGAACTTGATCTCGCGGGCGCCGATCTTCTTGCCCAGGTACTCCGGCGTGCGCCCGACCATCAGCCCGGCCACGAAGACCGTGATCACCGCCAGCACGAGGATGCCGTACAGCCCGGCGCCGACCCCGCCGGGCGCCACCTCGCCGAGCATCATGTTGATCATCGGCATCATGCCGCCGAGCGACGTGTACGAGTCGTGGAACGAGTTGACCGCGCCGGTCGAGGTGAGCGTCGTGGCCGAGGCGAAGGTCGCGGAGTTGGAGACGCCGAACCGGACGTCCTTGCCCTCCATGGCGGCGGCGACCGCCTGCGGCACCGTGCCGCCGTGGCCGAGCTCGAACGCGTTGGTCAGCGCGATGCTGGCGATCGCCAGGATGCCCATGACCGCGACGATCGCGTAGCCCTGCCGGTTCTGGCCGACCATGCGCCCGAACACCCGCGGCAGGCTGAACGGGATCACGAAGATCAGGAAGATCTCGATCCAGTTCGTCCACGACGTGGGGTTCTCGAACGGGTGCGCCGAGTTGGTGTTGTAGAAGCCGCCCCCGTTGGTGCCCACCTCCTTGATCGCCTCTTGCGAGGCGACCGGCCCGCCGGTGATGTGCTGCGTCGCGCCGCCGAGCGTGGTCACGTCGGTGCCGCCGGAGAGGTTCTGCACCGCGCCGCCGACGATGAGCGCGATCGTGGCCAGCACGCAGATCGGCAGCAGGATCCGGATCGTGATGCGGGTCAGGTCGACCCAGAAGTTGCCCAGCTGGTCGGTGCGCGCGCGGGCGAAGCCCCGCACCAGGGCGATCGCGACGGCGATGCCGACCGAGGCGGAGACGAAGTTCTGCACCGCGAGGCCGGCCATCTGCACCAGATGCCCCATCGTGGACTCGCCCGAGTACCACTGCCAGTTGGTGTTGGTCACGAAGGAGACGGCGGTGTTCCACGCACCGTGGGTCATCACGCTGTCGAAGCCCAGGGACAGCGGCAGATAGCTCTGCAGGCGCATGAACCCGTACAGGAACAGGATGCCCACCGCCGAGAAGGCCAGCACACTCCGCGCGTACACGCCCCAGGTCTGCTCGCCGTCCGGGTTGACGCCCACGAGGCGGTAGATGCCGCGCTCCACAATGGAGTGCCGGGTGCCGGAGACGACCCGGTACATGTAGTCGCCGAGGAAACGGTAGGCGATCGCGAGCGCCACGATCAGGGAGAGGACGAAGACGGCGCCCATCAAAAGCGCTCCGGGAAGAGTAGGGCGGCGACCAGGAACACAGCCAGGCCGGCCGAGACGATCAGACCGATCAGGTTGACGGCGCTCACAGCCGCTCCACCGCCCGCACGACCAGGGCGAGGACCGCGAACAGTCCCACCGTCAACAGCACCAGGGCCACATCAGCCACCGTGCATCTCCTTCGTACTCCTGCTTCGAGGCTCGACCGGGTTGCCGGGCGGGTTACCGGGCTTGCCGGGGCGATTGCCGGGCGGCTTGCCAGGACTGCCGGGGTGATTGCCGGGCAAAACGGTCAATACCACACAATAGTTGTATCTTCCTCGTGCGTCCGCCGAGGCGATTCATGAGGAATCCGCCGGGCAAATACAAACGCGGTCCACAGCGGGGCGACAGGGCCCTTGACGGGATCCATACGAGGCGGCGGCGAATATTGACGCGGTCTTGACGCCCGCCGCCTCGCTGGGCATCTCCCGCGCCACGATCTACCGCAAAATTCACGAGTACGGCATCGTCGCCCCCACCAGCTGAAGGTCTCCCAGAACCGGATCGCGCGGCTGGACGTAGTGGGTTCATGACTTTCGAGTCGGGGGCCGAGCGCCCCGCCCGGGCCGTGGTCGACGCCGGCGGGCGGCTGGTCGGGCTGAGCCTGGAGCGCCGGTTGCTGCACGGGTCCCCCGAGACGGTGGCCCGGGTGATCGTCGAAGCCGTGACCGAGGCGGAGGACGCCGCCGTGGCCGCTCGACCGGACCCGCTCGCCGGCGCCGAGGCGGTGCCGCGCGAGTCGGCGGCCGCCGCCCAGCGGGAGTTGGCCAGCGCCCTGGCCGAGGTCGAACTCGAGGCGGAGCGGCGCCTCTCCGAGCTCAGGGTGCTGGTGTCGGACCTGGCCCGCGGCGCCCACACGCGTTAGATGGGAGGAGCATCGTGGCTGGTGACATCGGCGTCGACACGGGGACGCTGGCGCAGGCAGGCGGGCAGCTCACGGACGAGGCGAAGGCGATCATCGCCGCGCTCGACCAGCTGAGCAAGGTGCTCGGCGCGCAAGGCAGCCCCTGGGGTGGTGACGAGGTCGGCGCCCGGTTCGGCCGGGAGTACACCGACTTCGTGAGGCAGGCGTTCACGGCGATCGGGACATACCACGAGCAGGTCGTGTACAGCGGTGGCGGCCAGCAGGCCGGGGCGAAGTGCTGGGTGGGCCTGGAGCGGTTCAACAGCCAGGACGTGCGGCCGGCCCGATGACCGTCCCCAGCGGACTCGCCCAGCCGTTGAGCTGGGTGGGCATGGCCTGGCCCGACGGCGACGCGGCCCGGCTCACCGCCGCCGGTGACGGCTGGCTGGCCTGCGCCAGCGCGCTGCGCGAGCGGTGCACCAGCTGCGACGCGGCGGCGTCGACGGTGTGGAAGGCCAACCGCGGCCAGGACGTCGACGGGTTTCGCCAGTGGTGGACCGCCCCCCGCGGCCCCAGCACCAACCTGGCGCAGGCGGCCGAGGCGTGCGCGCTGGCCGGCCAGGCGCTCAAGGCGCAGGCCGCGGCGGTCGCGCACCTCAAGACGGCGTACACCGGCTGCCTGAACGCCATGGTGCGAGCACTCGGCCAGGGCGGCTTCCTGGTCGGCGACGGCAACGGCGGCATGGCGATCTACGCCTCCGCCGCGGACCGGCCGACCGTCGAGCGGATCCGCACCGAGACCCGCGACGCCATGCAGAACGCGCTGCGCCAGACGGTGCGCACGACGGACGAAGAGACCATACGACTGCTGGACGAGGCGAAGAAGAAGGTCAAGCCGGCGGAGAAGCCGGGCCGCCGCCAGCGCCCCCGCACCGAGCCACGCCGCCGGCCGGGCCGCAACCCCCTCTTCGAGTGGTTCGTGGAGGAACTGCTGCGCCGGCTGCTGGGCGAAGAGGAGGAACCGCGCAGCGACTGCCCCGACCTCCCCCTCCCCAACCGGCCCTGGGAGGGCAGCGGCCGGCCCAACCTGGAGACCTACCCGAGAGAGGGCCACATCCTGCAGATCAGCCGGGAAACCCTCCCTTCGGGCGCCCACGTCATCCACATCGACGGCCAGGTGGTCGAGCCGCAGCGGGACGCGAGCGGCAACATCGTGCGCCAGCACTGGGAGCGGGACATCAGCCCGGCCGCGCGGGACATGGGCATCCCGTCCAGCGACATGCCGAACTACCCGGAGGAGTACCGGGGCCAGCAGGCCTACCACGGCAGCCACCTGTGGGGCCCGAACCTGGGCACCGAGGCGCGGGAGGGCATCCTGCTGGCGCCGGCCTCGGCCAACCTCATCGCCCAGAGGGAGATCGAGAGGGAGCTGCAACGGCTGCACCAGGAGGTCACCGCCGACGGCGGCTACGTGCTGGTGCAGGCGCGGATGGAGACCTACGCACCGAACGACTGGACGCAGGGCCAACCCATGGTGCCGTCGGGCCGCAACCTGGTACGCAGCGTCGACTACGACGTGTTCGTCTGCCGCCCCGACGGCACGTTCGAGTCCCGCGGCCGGTACGGCTACGACGTGGGCCTCCCGACCGGCAGCCAGTGGACGGAGAACTTCCGCGCGGGCGTGGTCAGCAACATCCGCCGCGGCGCCGCGATCCCCACGTCGCCGTGAGGCCGTTCTAGTCGGCCGGTAGGAGTGGGCGCATGAACGTTCGCTCGTACCGCAGGACACAACCCGACTCCTCGCGGATCCGGTCGGCCGCGACGAACTCCGGGTCGCTTCCGAACCGGGTCCGGTACCGCTCGTAGGCGGCGAGGCTCTCGAAGCTGAACAGCGCTTCGGCCTTGTCGCTGGCGCCCTCGGCGGGCAGGAAGTAGCCGTGGTGTACACCACCGTGCTTGGCCACCAGCCGCATCCACTCCCGGGCGAAGCGTTCGAACGCCTCGATCTGGCCAGGGTCGATGGTGTAGTGCACGACGCACGTGATCATGGAGTCACCCTACGACGCGCCCGGGTTGTCGGCCGATCATCGGGCGTGTATCAAGGCCGTGGAGAGATCCAGTGGCAGCGACAGGAGGACCCGACGGTGACCGGGCAGTACGACGCGATCGGCCAGCTTTACGAGCGGGCCAAGCACCTGCCGGTGGGGCTGGCCGAGCAGGGCACGCTGCTGGCCGCACTCCCAGATCTCGCCGGCAGGTCCGTGCTGGACGTGGGCACCGGCACGGGCTTCTATCCCCGGCTTTTCAAGGGGTTGGGCGCGGCGGCGGTGACCGGAGTGGACGCCTCGACGGAGATGGTCGCCTACGCGCGCTCGGTCGAGGAGCGCGAGCCGCTCGGCATCTCGTACGAGGTGCACGACGCGGCGACCCTGCCCAGGCTCGGCGAGTTCGACGTGGTGGTGGCGGTGTGGCTGCTCGGCTACGCGCCGGGCGAGACGGCGCTCGACGCGATGCTGGCGCGGCTGCTCACGAACGTCGCCGGGGGCGGCACGCTGGTCGCCCTCGTGCCGAATCCGGAGATCGACTGGGATCGGCTGGACATCTATCCCCGCTACGGGATCTCGGCCGCGAAGACGGAGGTGTCCGAGGGCCGCCAAGGGTACGCGGTGCACATCGACGGCGAGCCGCCCATCGACTTCGTCGGTTTCTCGTGGCCGCCGGGGGTGCTGGAGCGGGCGTTCGCGCGCGCCGGGCTGACCGAGGTACGGCGGCATCCGGTGACCATCCCGGCCGGCGCGCTCGCCGAGCAAGGTCCCGACTACTGGGCGGACCTGGTGGCGAACCCGACCTTCGGCGTCTTCACCGCCACCAAGCCGCGCTGAGGGCGGCGCTCAGATGACCCGGTCGTTGCCGCCGTCGATGGTGATCTGGGCTCCGGTG
>Ga0214467_1000241_pt1 | contig 14413 bp, 18 predicted proteins | sample RVTome_8_FD_187339 | JGI IMG/M metagenome (GOLD analysis project Ga0214467, IMG submission 187339) | Soil microbial communities from uranium-contaminated site in the Upper Colorado River Basin, Wyoming, United States - RVT160D0 HiSeq ...
CGGGCAAGGCCCAGCACCTGCTCCTGCTCACCGAGGTCAAAGACCTTGTACAGCTCCAGGAAGCTGGCCGCACGCTGCGGACCGACAACCTTGCTCCCCGCCTCGTACGCCCGCAACAGCGACGTCTCGATACCAAGGTCCCGGGCCGCGACGCCGGCACCGTACCGGCGCCGGTCACGCAGTTCCCGCAACGCCACGCCAAGCCACTTGGCGCGTAGCGACAAGGGCACGTGGTCAGCGGCGAACATTACCGTCACCGCCCTTCCCACTGTTGTCCCCGCACCGTCCCATGTCGAGCAATCTCGTCCTCCTCGCAAGACCGGCGGAGGCTACGTGTGATTCCGCACGTACTGCCTGGGGCTGCGGGGTAGCGTCAGCCTTCTCAGACGGCATTGGTCACCGCCTCCTCCAACGGCGCCTGGCCATCAATGGCGCGGTCCAGGTAGGGGTCCGGCTCGGTCCGAGGGGCTAGGTCGATCGGCAGAACCGTGTCGACGCTGGTCCCGAGCCCGACGTTTTGTCTGTATCGCACCCACACCGGCTGACTCACCCTGTACGCGGAGGCTGGCGCGATACCTGCACGTTCGCGTTCGTCAGGAAGCGCAAGATTCTCACTCGTCGGCATCACGATCTCCGTCTCGGGCAAGAACCCGGCGGCAATTGCTGTTCCGCCCACCAGAGGCGTCCGTCATGGCTTGTTCATCAATGCAGTGGCACGTTGCCGACGGAGTACGAGGCCACCCCGGTCGCCGATCGACCACGCTCACCTCCGTCTGTGATCTGTACGTCGCCATACCAACGGGCATAGGCCACACGCGACCGCCTGGCGTCGAACCGCAACGGCGCAAGCGCGCCCGCAAAGAGCGTGCAGCAACCAGTCAGGTAGAGGAAACGGGTTCGGGTGGAAAACGTGGGTACTAAGGTGGAAATTCGCCGGTTAGGCTGCAGGCGATCGCAGCGTTGACATGAGGAGGGCAAGGTGCGGCGGTGGTCAGCTGCAGAAGCGCTTGCACTACGCAACGCGCTGCGACTGACCAAGCGCGCGTTCGCAGCCCGACTCGGCGTGACCCACAGGTCGATCACGAACTGGGAAACAGGCAGAGTAACGATCTCTGGGTTCTCACTGTCGCTGCTGGACCAAGCACTGCAAACGGCCGATGATGACGCTCAGCAGCGCTTCACGGAGGTACTGGCCGAGCTGCCGCGGCAGGGCGGTCCCGACCGCCTTGACGAGTCGGCTGGGCCCGAGCGGCTCGAATGGGTCCTGGCTCACCCTGAGCAGGTCGACCTAATCGCCGTCGCCCAGCTTCGCGAGCAGATCCAAGACCTCGACGAAAGGTACGAGCACGCCCCGTCCACCTCTCTGTTGGCGGCGGCCGGCCAGCACCACGCTCAAATCACGTACCTGTCGGGCCACTGCAGGACCGGACGTATCCGCCGTGAGTTGACAACCGCGCGCGCCGAGTCGGCGATCCTCATGGGCCAGCTTGTGTGGGATGCCTCCCTGCGCCGCGACCATACGACGGCCGCGGCGTACTTCGACGAGGCGATCGACGCCGCCCGACAGGTCGGCGACACTGTGACGGAGGCCAACGCCCACCTGCGCAAGAGCTACATCGCCTTGTATGGATACAAGGACCCCACTTCGGGCCTGCATCTCGCGCAGGAGGCTGCCCGGCTCAGCGGCACTACCAGCCGCGTGATCTCGGGCCTCGGCCTGCTACACGTGGGGGAGGCCAGAGCCATGCTCCAAGAGCGCACAGCTTGCGAGTCTGCCCTCAGCGATGCCGAAGGCCAATTCGCGCAAGTCAACAACACGGACGCGGCAATCGAGCTGTACTCGCCCAGCCAACTCGGCCGCGTCGCAGGCTCCTGCTTCCTCTTCCTCAACCAGCCGCACACGGCGCAGCAACACCTAGAACAAAGCTCGCACCTGGCTCAAGGGCCAACCAAGGCCGGGGCGATCGTACACGCCAACCTCGCCATCGCCTGCGTCCGCCAGCGCCAACTTGACGAGGCAATCGGACACCTGCACCAGGCCATCGACCTGGCAGAGCAGACCCGCGGCGCCGGCGGACTCAACGTCACCTTCGCCGCTGGACGTGAAATGGCGCCCTGGCGCGATCAGCCTGCTGTGCGTGAGATCCACGACCGCCTCCTGGCCCTGATGACCTGAGAGGCACGATTGACAGATCACGCCGAAATTCCGGAAGCCAAGCAGCGGATCCGCGAACGCGTCTGGGACCTGCTCCTGCGCGAAGGCGCTAGTCCAGCCTCAGCAGTTCATGGCAAGATCCCCTACTTCGTCGGCGCAGAGGCGGCGGCGCAGCGACTAGCCGACACACCGCAATGGCAGGCGAGCCGGACAGTAAAGGCCAACCCAGATTGGCCCCAGTTGCCGGTCCGTATCGGCGCGCTCGCGGCAGGAAAGATCGTCTACATGGCCGTACCCCGGCTCGCCGACATCCGGCCCTTTTTTCAGCTCGACCCAACGCAGCTAGAGATCCCGTTCGACCAGGCGGCGATACCAGAGGCCGCGGCAAGGGCAGCGCCGAAAGTCCACATCGACGAGATGCCTCAGATCGACCTGATCATCTGCGGCAGCGTAGCGGTCAATCCCGATGGCACGCGCATCGGAAAGGGAGCAGGCTACTCGGATATCGAAGTCGCGCTGCTCGCACAAGCCGGACTGCTAGCGCCGACCACCGTCATCGCGACGACCGTCCACCAACTCCAAGTGATCAACCACACGCTACCCGTTGCTCGCCACGACTTCACCGTCGACTTGATTGTCACACCTGACCGCCTCATTGAGTGCCCGTCGTCCCGGCGCCCGGATGGCCTCGTATGGCAAGATCTTGCCGCTGGGAAAATCGCTGCCATTCCAGTGCTCGCCGACCTTGCTGGCCGATGTCCAACGGAAGGCACCTCCTGCCCGGAGTTGCCAGGATAGACGTTGCGTGGCGTTTGCGATGAGCATGACGGCGGCGTTGGAAATGAGCATGAACGGTGTGGCCTGGTGCTCACTCTGTCAGGGTGATGGCACGATGCCGGTGACGGCACGTCCGTCCGCCCGACGAACCTGCGCTCGGAGCCGGTGTAGCCCGGACAGATTCCTGTCTAGCGTTCACCGGCCCACAGGGTCTTGGTCCGTTGCACACCCAAGGACTACGCGTCGACGCCGATCCGGTCGGCGAACTCCCGGATACCCGGCAGGCTGCCCCGGTTATCGGCCGACATGAGGGTCTGGGTGAGGTTCTGTGCCCAGGGCCGGTAGCGGACCTCCTGCGGGGTGTCGCGTTCGGCGGTGAGCAATGCCTGGAACGCGCCGGTGGGACGACCCCGCCCGTGCAGGGCGAGTGCGGTGTCTTCCCAGTAGCGGGCGCGCCGTTCGGGGGCGGTGATGCGGGTGGGGTCGACCTGCCGGGCGTAGTCCACAGCGGTGCCGTAGTCGCCGAACACCCGCGCCACGCTGATCTTGTAGACGGCCAGGTCGAGCGGGTTGAAACGGTCGGCGTCGGCAGCGTCGGACCGGCGGGCGGCGTCCTCGGCTTCGCTGAGCAGGCTCCAGGCGGTGTCGCGGTCGTCGCGAATCGCCGCGGTGTATGCGGCCACGGCCAGCAACTGCCCGTACATCGCGGTCTGCCGCGGATCGGTCAGGCCGGTGTCGCTGTCGAGCTGCTGCGCGGCGCGCAGCACCAGGCGTTGCGCGCCGTCGCGGTGGCGGGTGCGGCGCAGCACGGTGGCTGCCACCCTGGCCGCCACGGCGGTGATGAGCGGGTCGCCGCTGGCGTGGGCGGCCTGCACCGCCCGATCAGCGGTGCAGGACGCGAGGCCGTCGTCGTGCAGCTTGATCAGCAGTCGGGTGGCCACGCAGTACGCCTGAGCCAGGCGCGCCGAAGCCTGTTCGGCAAGGTCGGCGGGCGCGTGGTCGCGGCCGGCGGTGGCCTGAGCGAGCAGGCGGGGCAGGCGACGGGCGAGCTGGCTGTAGCGGCAGGCCCGGAAGTCCGCCCTCGCGGCCGATAGCTGGGCGGCGAGCTGGTGGTCCGGCAACGGCGCCGCGGTGATGCGGCCGAAGATCACATCGTCCACGGTGGAGGTGGCGGCCGTAGCGGCTTCGGTGGGCAGCAGGGCGGCACTGGTGGTGAGGCCGAGGGTGCCGGCGATCAGGTCACGTCGACGCATCCAGTCACCCCCACCGTTCTGCCGGTCTTCGATCACCCTAGCCGCGCTCGGCGTCTCGGGTGGGGATGACGCGGCCAAGCCGAGCAGGTGCGGCGGGATGCCGTACACCTCGGCCAGGCGGCGCAGCTCGGTGACGGTCCAGTCTCGCCGCCGGCCGTTCTCCATCCGGGACATGGTGGCGGTGGAGTAGCCGGTGAGCTGTCCGGCCTCCTCCAGGGTGAGCCCGGCCGCGGTCCGCGCGACGCGCAGCAGGGTACCGACGTCGCCGGCCGCGGCGGCCGCGGCGACGGCGGGCATCGCTGTCCAGGCGGGTCCGGTCTGCATCACCCACCTCCTCACCACGACGGGCGCGCTTCGAGCGTGACCGATGCCGCCAGCGTCCCACTTGGACGTCGCATCGACGCGTCTGGGCATGCCGGCTACGCCTTTCGTCGCCGAACCACATTGGGTGTCGCCTAGCACGAAGCCTTGCGTACGGGTACTCCCGAGCTTGATCACCGGCCGGACTTCGGTCTGGCGCGCCATCTACAGCTTCACCCCCTGGGCACGCAGCCGCGCCACGACTGTCTCGATGCCCTTGCGGTCCACGTTGCGCAACGCCTTCGCCGTCAGCCTGAGTGTGATACACCGTCGCTCCGACGGCAGCCAGTAGCGGTGTCTCTGCAAGTTCGGCCGCCAACGGCGGCGGGTGCGCCGCGCCACCACTGCTGGGGACCGGTTCGGCGGCCACCATCTCGGCTGGACACCAGCGGTGCTCGACGCGGCACCCGGGCAGGGCGTGATACCCGGGACGAGGGTTTCGTGGATGCCTGGCAGCGCCGCGACATCCCGGCCCTGGCGGCGACACTGCGCGACGACGTGACGCTGACCATGCCGCCGGAACTGGCGGAGCTCATCGGCCGCGAGCAGGTGGTGCACTTCCTGTCCACGGTGCCGACCGGGGGCGGCTGGATCTGATCCGGCTGCTGCCCACCCCCGCCAACGGCCAGCCCGCGCTGGCCGCCTACCTGCCCGACCGCGAGGGGGTCCCGTGTCGGTACGGGATTATGGTGTTCACCGTCGCCGACGACGGCATCGCCGCGATCACCGGGTTCCCGGACGCGGACCTGATGGACCCCTTCGGCCTACCCTCCACTCTGGACTGACGACGGTTCAGGTTGCGGCGGTCAGCCTGGTGTAGCGGCGGACCGCGACGGTATAGGTCAGACCCGCCAAACCGGCCATGACTAAGGCGGCGATCGCCAGGTGCGGCCAGAGCGCCGTGCCGAGCAGCACCGACCGGCTGGCGGCCAGCACCGGGTTGAACGGGTTCCACGTGGCGACCGCCTGGTACCAGCCGGGCATAAAGCTCAGCGGGACCCAGAAGGTGGAGAACATGATGACCGGCATGAAGATCGGTTGCAGGCCGAGCACCGCCGCATGGGTGCGGGCGGTGAGCGCGGCCAGGTAGAAGATGCCGTTCCACGCGAACGAGAACGCCACCGCCAGGCCCACCACGAGCAGAAACCCGGGCACGCCCGCGTGGTTATCGGCGCCGAGGGCGAGTGCGAGGCCGAGCACCGCTGCGGCGACCAAGGCCGCGCGGGTGGCCTCGAAGGCGACCTTGCCGACCAGCACCGCGCCGGGGTGCACCGGGAGCAGCCGCAGCCGCAGCAGATAGCCGCTGTCCAGATCGCGTAGCAGCCCGCCTGCGGTGTAACCGGCGCCGACGAACACCGACACGAAGACCGCGCCGGCGGCGATCCAGTCGATGAACGCGCCGGTCGGCCAGCCAGCGGCGTCGGCGATCCCGCCGTACACCCCTTGGAACAGCACCAGCAGGAACAGCGACAGCAGGACCGGGGCGACGAACGCCAGGCCGGCGTTGCGGGTCGCCTCGCGTACGGTACGGCCGAACATCAACCACGCATCGTAGGTGAACTTGCGGAAGGTGTGCATGGTCAGCTCCTTGCCATGTCGCGGGCCAGTGCTGCCCGGGCCAGCAGCACACCGAGCACGGTCCAGGCGGCGAGCACGGCGACCGACCAGCCGAGCTCGGCTGACCATAGCTGCCCGAGCATGGCCTCCCGGGAGCCGTCCACGACCACGGTCACCGGGTTGAGCTGGGCCAGGGTGCGGGCCCACTGCGGCATGACCGCCAGTGGTACCAGCGCGGTGCTCAGGAACGCCAAAGGTAGCCCGAGCGGTTGCAGCGTGAACGGGGTCTGCGGGTCACGGGTGCGGATCGCCACCGCGTAGAAGATGCCGGTGAAGGCCACCCCGAGCAGCGCGACCAGCGCCATCACCACGAGGATCCCGGCCAGCCCGTTGCGGGCCTGTGCCCCGAACGCCAATCCGACGGCGAGTACCACCGCGGTGCCGGGCAGTAGCCGCACCGCCTCGAACAGCAGCCGGCCGGACAGCTGGGCGCCGATCGGCGACCGCAGCAGCCGCAGCCGTAGGAAGAAGCCACCGCGCAGGTCCGCCGCCAGGCTCGATGAGGTCGCGCCGGCGCCCAGCAGGGCGACCAGCACCACCACCCCGGGCACCAGGAACTCCGCGTACCCAGTGTCGCCGAACCGGTCCAGGGTGGCGATCCGCTCGAACAGGGCGATGAACACCACCGTCATCAGCTGCGCCGGCAGCATCGGCAGCACATAGAACGGTCCCGGATCCCGCGCCGCTTGCCGGGCCTGCCGGGCAAAGGTGAGCAGCGTGCCGGTCAGCAGGTCCCTCACAGCCCCGCCTCCGGATCGGCGAGCTGGTCCTGCCCGGTGGTGATGGCCGAGCCGGTCAGGCGCAGATACGCGTCCTCCAGGCTGGGCGGCGACACCGACAGCGCGCCGATCTCGATGCCGGCGGCGCGCACCTGTTCCAGTACCGACAGCACCTGGGCACCCTCGCTCCCGCTGGCGGTGTCCGGATCGAGCAGGACCACGCTACGGCCGGGCCCGCCGCCAGCAACGTTGCGGCCCGGCAGCGCGGTACGCAGCCTGTCGAGGTCGCCGTCGTGGTCGAGCACCATCCGGGTACGTCCGAACCGTGCCTTCAGACCCTGCGGCGTGTCCTCGGCGATGACCCTGCCCTGGTCGATGACCGCGACCCGGTCGGCCAGTTCGTCGGCCTCCTCCAGGTACTGCGTGGTCAGGAACACCGTCGTGCCCTGCTGCCGCAGCGTGCGGATGTGTGCCCACAGCGCCCGCCGGCTCTGCGGGTCCAACCCGGTGGTCGGTTCGTCAAGGAACAGCACCGGCGGCCCTCCGATCAGGGCGGTGGCGATGTCCAGCCGGCGCTGCATGCCGCCGGAGAACGTGCCGATCCGGCGGGTCGCCGCCTCGGCCAGCCCGAAGCTGTCCAGCAGCTCGGCGGCCACCGCCCGGGCCTGCCTTGACCGGAGCCCGGACAGGCCGGCGACCAGCCGCAGGTGCTCGACCGCGGTCATCGCCGGGTCCAACGCTGCCTCCTGCATGGTCACCCCGATGCAGGCCCGCACCCGGGCGGCGTCTCTCACGTCGTAGCCGGCCACCCGCGCCGTACCCGCCGACGGCACCGACAACATGGTCAGCATCCGCACGGTGGTGGTCTTGCCGGACCCGTTACGGCCCAGGTAGGCGAAGATCGTGGCTCGGGGCACCCGCAGGCTCACCCCGTCGACCGCGACGACGTCGCCGTACCGCTTGACCAGGTCAGTGGCCTCGATCGCCGGATCAGGCACCTCGCGTACCGCCGCCGGCCGGCCTGCCACCAGCGAACCAGTAGAAGTCATCCATCGATCCTTCCCAGAGTGTCAGTCACGCTAGGTCTGATCCCGGCAGGCAGCCGGACTCATCGGTCGGCGGCCGAGAACTTGGGCCAGGCGCGACACGGCTGTAACGGATTGGTAAGGGATCCGCAGCCCTCGTCGGTGGTTGGATGATTCCGCCCACCCACTGCCTGCCTGGAGGTCGCCGATGTCACAGATCGGTTACGCCGTTGCGGCGACGGCTGCCGCGTTGGTGCTCGCCGGTTGCGGCGGCGACACCGTCCCCGGGCCCGTCGGCGGCGGCCCTACGTCGGCTGCCGCGACCACGGCGCCGGCACGGACGGCTCCGACCGCGACGCCCACCACCGCAGTGCCGCAGACGTTGACCTTCACGGCGCAGACCGTGGACGGCAAACCGTTCGACGCCGCCACCCTGGCGGGCAAGCCGGTGGTGCTGTGGTTCTGGGCGGCGTGGTGCCCGCGCTGCCGCGCGGCGGCCGACGACGTCGCCGGCGTCCAGCGGGACTTCGCCGGCCGGGTCCACACCGTGGGGGTGGCTGGACTGGACAGCGGCGCGGCGGCCATGCGGGATTTCGTCGCCGACCGGGGCATCGACGGGTTCGTCAACCTGGCCGACGACGAGGGCGAGGTCTGGCAGCGGTTCGGCGTCACCACGCAGGAGTACTACGTGCTCCTCGACGCCGCCGGCAAGGTAGTCCACAAGGGACCGTTGAACCCGGACGCGCTGCGCGATCGGGTCACCGCTCTGGCCGGCTGAACGGGACCGTGGTGCTGGACGCCCCGTACGCTCTGGCGTTGGCCGCCGGGCTGCTCGCCGCGGTCAACCCGTGCGGGTTCGCGCTGCTGCCCGCCTACCTGTCGTTCCTTGTCCTGGACGAGGACCGCGACTCCGCCGGTGGCCGCGGCCGAGCGGTCGGCCGGGCGCTGACGTTGACCGGGGCGATGACGGTCGGGTTCGTCGCGGTGTTCGGGGCGTTCGGGCTGCTGGCCGCACCCGCCGCGGACGTGGTCGCTCGGCACCTGCCCTGGGTGAGCATCGCTATCGGTGTGATCCTGGCCGTGGCCGGCGGCTGGCTGCTGGCCGGCCGGCAGCTGCCCGCCCTCGGTCTCAAGATGGCCGCGGGGTCGCAGGTGACCCGCCGGTTTGGATCCATGGCACTGTTCGGCGCGTCGTACGCGATCGCCTCCTTGGGTTGCACCATCGGCCCGTTCCTGGCTGTCGTCGTCGCCGGCTTCCGCACCGACTCGGTCGCCGCCGGCGTCGGCCTGTTCGTCGCCTACGCCGCCGGCATGGCCCTGATCGTCGGCGCGGTCGCCCTCGCCGTCGCCTTGACCCGCGTGTCTCTGGTACAGCGTCTTCGCCGCGCCGCGCCGCTGATCAGCCGGGCCGCCGGGGTATTGCTGCTGCTCGCTGGCGCCTACGTGGCCTGGTACGGCTGGTACGAAATCCGCGTCTTCCGCGACGGCGACACCACCGACCCGATCATCGACAACGCCGCCAGGGTGCAGGCCGCCGCCGCTGGCCGGCTAGACCGGGCCGGCCCCGCGGCCGTCGCCGCCGCGGTCGCGGTCCTGCTGCTGGCCACGGCGGCGATACCGCTGCTGCGCCGGACCCGACGGTAGCCCTCAGCCGATCAGTTGTCCGGTCAGCCGCACGACATCGTCCGCCGCGGCCGCGGACCACTTCTGCTCGAACTCGCCGCGGGCCGGGTCGGCGTCGAACGCCGCCCTGGCCGCCTCGTCCGGAAATGACGAAATCTTGACCAGATCCGGACGAGGCCAGCCATCGGGAGCGGTCTCCGCCTCCTGGATGTACTCGACGCGGTAGCCGTAGCCGCGCATCAACGCCTCGCCGCGCTCCTCGTACCGGCGGTAGGCCTCACCGGTCCCGTCGCGGAACCTCACCAGTTCGACCCTCGTACACACGCCCGGAGGGGTCGGCCGGGGACGGGTCGCCCAGGCGCAGGTACCCCTCGAACGTCATCAGGTCCACCGACCCGGCCCGCAAGGGCTCGATCTTCCGGAACACCGGGTCGGCACCGAAGCGTTCAAATGCCTGCTTGTCGGTGTAGTGAACGAGGTTGACGATCTCCGGCAGCGTGAGCCGGGACGATGGTCGAGCGGTGCGTCGAGGCCGTGGCCGAGACCCGGGCGTCGTTTCTGGTCGTGGAGGACTCCTACGGATTCGGCCGGTTGCTCACCGACTACGGCTTCACCGCCCACTTCACCCTGGTGGACACCGACAAGACCACCGTGCGGATCGACACGTTCTACACGCCGGCGAACCTGCTCGCCGGCCTGCTCAACCGGCTGGTCATGAGACGCAGGTTCCGCGGCGTCGTCGACGTGCTGCTCAGCGGGCTAGGTGCACTGGCCGAGCAGCGCCAAACCAGCCCGAACACCTGAGCCCTCTACCCGGGGTCCCCGAGGGGTCAACCGGCCGCCGAGGCAGTGGCCGCGGCGCGGAAGTAGCTGTCGGCGTCGGCGTCGAGTGGATAGGTGAGCTCGATGCGCAACTCGTCGAGGGTCACCTCGGCGGTGCCGTCGAAGCGGGCGACCACACCGATGGTCTTGACCACCTGCTCGCCGACGCGGAACCACGGGCACACGATCAGATCCGGGGTGGGTGCGGCGGGGCGGGGAAGGCCGGCCACTGCTGTCTCGGCGAGCTGGACCAGGTCGATGAGGTGCTGGTCGAACGGTGCCTGGTCGCGTTGGTGGCGCAGCCGGTCCACGCCCGCCCAGGCCACCTCGGGCCAGTTGACGATCGACTGGCCGGCGGCCGGGTCGCCGAGCATCCGGCGGACGATGTTCGCACCAACCAGATCCGTGCCGTACAGGTGCTCGCAGGCGGGGTTGGCGAAAAGGACGTTCCAGTGCGTGTCGACGACCATCGCCGGATAGGGCAGATGCGCGTGCAGCAGCCGGTCGACCGCGGCCCAGAACGGGGCCAGATCTTGGCTGCGGATGTCCGCGTGCGGGTAGGCCGCCGCAAGGCCGGCGGCGTGCAGCAGCTGGTTGCGCTCGCGCAACGGGACGCCGAGCGCCTCACCGAGCCGCAGCACCATCTGCCGGCTCGGCCGCGAGCGTCCGGTCTCCAGAAACGACACGTGCCGCGGGGTGGAGCCCACCTTGGCGGCCAGGGCGAGCTGGCTGACCCCGCGGTGCACCCGCCACTGCCGTAGCCGGGCACCGAACGGGCTCACCCCGGCAGCACCGTCACCGCCCACGTTCGAAAGTATCGCAGGACGCACGGCCGAACCCGATTCCCTTCCAGGGAATCGACTCGCCAACGACGCGAGGTAGAGGCTGTCGGAATGCCAGCGTTGACCAACAGCATCGTCATCGACGCGCCTGCCGAGGCGGTGTGGCAGGTTGTCGCCCACCGCTTCGACCGTATGGGCGACTGGGCCACCGCCATCCGGTCCTCAACGGCGCAACCCGTCGGCGAGTCCATGGTGGACGCTCCGGTGGCGGGACGCGTCTGCCACACCGGCATCCGCGCCGTGCCGCACGTGACCGAGACGATCGTCGCCTACGACGAGGACGCCCGGACCCTCACCTACCAGGCCACCGACGGGCTGCCTGCGTTCATATCGTTGGCCCGCAACCGGTGGCAGGTAACTGCGCTCGATGCAGGCCGATCCGAGGTCTCGTTCGCCGCCCAGCTCGAGGTCCGCGGACTACGCGGCCGGCTGGCCCGTTGGTTGCTGCTGCGCCAGGTCGGCCGCTCCGGACGGCACGTACTGGAAGACCTGAAGCACTACGTCGAGCACGGCACCCCATCTACCCGCAAACGCGCACACTTGGGCCCGGCCAGCACACCGTCCGATCCGGTCACCGCCGTGGGCGCGTGGCCGACCACCCGGCGGCTGCGCGCGGCGCTACGCACCAATGCCGTGTTCTGCCTGGTCTGCGGGGTCACGCTGCTGGCGGCCGGGTGGCTGGTCGCCGGGCCCTGGGGCTTTGGCCAGCTCTGGTTGCCACCGGCCGTCGGGGTTGGCGTGGCCGGGTTCGGGTTCCTGACGGCGTGGCTGGCCATCCAGCCAACCCGGCGGCTGCGCCGCGATGCGGCGTTGGTGCTCGCTGCCGACCTGGCCTGGGTGACCGGCACCGCCGGGCTGCTTGCCTGGCACCCGCTCCCGCAGACCGGCGTGGTCGCGGGCATCGCGGTGGCCGCGGCGGTCGCCGCCCTCGCCGCCGGGCAACTCGCCGGGATCACCGCGATCCGCGGCAACGACCCGCTCGCCGACCTTGAGATCCTGCAGGCGACCCGGGTGCTGCCCGCCGCACCCACACAGGTGTGGCCACTGGTCACCGATCACCACCTGTACGGCCGGCTGGCGCCCAACCTGGCCTCCGTGCAGGTGATCAGCGACGCCGGTCAACCGCTTCGCCGCAGGTGCACCAACACGGCCGGACAGCACTGGGAAGAGACGTGCACCCTCTGGGATGAAGGCCGCCGCTTCTCGGTCGACGTCGACACCAGCCATTACCCCTACCCGATTGTTCGCATGAGCGGGCTGTGGCAGGTCGCCCAGCACCCCGCCGGCAGCCAGGTCACCATCCGCCTCGCCTACCAGCCGGCGCCAACCCTGCACGGCGCCCTGTACGCCATCGCCGTACACGCGGTCGGCCCTCGGGCCCTGGCCCGCATCCTCGACGGCTGGCACCACCGGCTCCCCAACCGGGACGCGGCCGAGGCCGTCCACGACGGTCAATGAGCCCGGTCGCCACGCGCGTCAGGTTCGGGATGTTGTCTCGTCCGGCCAGAGTCGGTCGGCCAGTCCCACGGTCAGCAGGCCGATCCCGAGCCCTAGCCAGAGCGAGGCGGTGGAGCCGTTGCCGCCCAGCCAGTTGTCTCCACTGCCCCATACCGGCACCTGCACGACCGCTACGGCCAGGAAGGCCGCGCCGCTGGCTGCCGCCAGCCAGCGCAGCCCGGCCACCCCGGCGACGACCGCGCACAGGCCCAGGCCGGTCGCGACCGCGATGCTCCACGAACGCAGTTCGAAGACCTGGTACCGGTCCTGGGCCTGGGCGACGCCGACGCTGGCCACCGATACGACGCCCAGGGCCGCGGCGGCCCGGTCGAGGCCGGTCATGACGCACGCGCCAGCAGCCACACCGACCGGCCAGGCGATGCCACCCATCTGGGTCGCAGCACCCCGTCCAGGCCGCCGTATCGGCCGGCCGCGGTGGCGAACAGGGCCGCGTGGACCAGGAACATCAGCGCGTACGACCAGACCCACTCGTGTGGTGCGTTCAACGCCGACAACGCGATCACGGTGGTCTGGGCCATGCCGATCAGCGCCCACAGCCGGGTGAGCAGCCCGATCAGCAGGAACGCGCCCAGCGATGCCTCGGTGATCAGCACCAGCCAGCCGAACGGCCGGAAGTTGGGCAGGACCAGATGCTCCACCAGCCACGCGTAGGGGCCGAACACCTGGTGCTCGACCGCGTACGAGGTCCACAGGTACAGCCCGGCGGGTGGGTCGCCTTCGCCGAAGCGGGGCGGCTGCTTCCAGCCGGCGTTCTGGATCCACAGCACGCCTACCGCGACGCGGATCAGTGCCACGATCGCCCGGCTCAGCCAGGACGAGGCCAGTGGCGGGTTTCCCGCTGTCCGGGCCCGCGGGCCGGCCGCTGTCGCGTCGGCAACCATGACGACCCTCCAGTTGCGTGTGCGTTGGTGTGTCCTTCTCAGCAAACGCCATCGCCGGCCGGTGGAGAAGCGGAACGGACCTTACAGACTGCTGTCGGCTCTCTCGCGCCGCGCGTTCGCGTTGTCAGCCGCGCAACGCGGCGACCCGGTCGGGCACCTGGTCGGCGTCGAGCCGCCCGCGGAAGGTGACCTGCCCGGCCGCGTTGATCAACACGAACACGCTCTGTTCGGTCACCTCGAACCGTTTCCACACCTCGCCGGCCTCGTCCGCGAGGTGGGTCATCGACTCGACCTTTGCCAGCCGGACGAACTCGGGCATGGCGTCGCGGTCGGCCAGGCCGGCCACGCCGACGATGTTGACCTCGCTGGCGTACGTGTTGACCGCTTCGCGTACGCCTGGTGCCTGGCTGAGGCAGGTCGGGCACCAGGGTGCCCAGAACCACAGCACGGTCGGTTTGCCGGAAAGGGACATGCCGTCGAACGGCTTGCCGTCCAGGGTGGTGGCGGTGAACCCCAGCAACGGCCCGGTCGCCGCCGGCTGGTCACCCGCGGTGTCGCCGCCGGGGGCCGGGGCGCCGCAGCCGGCCAGCGCGAGCACCGCCGCGACCAGCAGCCAACCCAGCCGGCGTGTGAGTAGCCGTGGACTCCGTGTGTTCATCGATGTTCACGGTAAACCCCAGCCCCCGGCCGCGGTCGCCTTACGGTTCGGTTACGCCTGCGCCGGGCTCCGCTAGAGGCTCGCCGGTGGTACGGCGGCGGGCCTACCGTGGGTGAGCGTGGTGGCCCGCGACGCCCGCCGCCGGTGGCTGCTGGTCGGCGCT
>Ga0214467_1000242_pt1 | contig 14384 bp, 15 predicted proteins | sample RVTome_8_FD_187339 | JGI IMG/M metagenome (GOLD analysis project Ga0214467, IMG submission 187339) | Soil microbial communities from uranium-contaminated site in the Upper Colorado River Basin, Wyoming, United States - RVT160D0 HiSeq ...
CATCGGACGCGGCGAGCGCGTCTTTGGCCCGCCGCAACCGTTCCCGGTTCATCCGCATGGGATCGAACCGTTCCTCCCAGTCGACCGGCATCATCCCCAGATACGACATGGCTCCTCCTTGGTTACACGCGCTGATGTGCGGCGCCGAACGCGGTCGACTGGCAGGCAGCTCCTGCACGTTCAATATTCTATATTATTGCTCGCGACCGTCAAGATAGGCCGCCGTGACAGAGATCGCGCTCAGAGCGCGGTGAACCCGCCGTCGACCAGCAGCAGGTGCCCGTTCACCAGGTCGGACGCGGGGCTGGCGAGGAAGACCACGGGCCCGACGACGTCGTCCGGCGTGGCGAGGCGGCCGGCCGGGATCCGCGCGACGACCTGCCGCCGGAAGTCCTCGTCGCCGAGCACCCCCTCGTTCATCGAGGTCAGCGCCGCGGTGGGACCGACCGCGTTGACGTTCACCCCGTGTGGCGCCCACTCGATGGCCAGGACCCGGGTCAGCTGGAGCAGCCCGCCCTTGCTCGCCGCGTACGTGGCCCGGTTCGGCGCGCCCACCACGGCGTACGTGGAGGCGACATTGACGATCTTTCCCGAACCGCGGGCCACCATGTGCCGGCCCACCGCCCGCGCGCAGAAGAAGGCGCCCTTGAGGTTGACGTCGAGGACGTGGTCCCACGCCTCCTCGGTAGTGTCGAGGGCGGACTGGGGCACCTTGGTGCCGGCGTTGTTGACCAGGATGTCGATCCCGCCGTGGGCCGCGACCACGTCCGCGACGACCGCCTCTATGGCGTCGACCCGCGTAACGTCCAGGAGGTGCGCCGAGCCGCGCCGCCCGAGCCGCTTCACCTCGTCGACGAGGCGCTCGAGCTCTTCGGCCGTCCGCGCCGCGGCGGCGATGTCGGCACCGGCGCGGGCCAGGCCGAGGGCGATCGCCCGGCCCAAGCCGCGGCCGGCACCGGTGACCAGAGCCACCCGGCCGGTGAGATCGAACAGTCGTGGTGCGTCCGGCATGCGGCCCCTCTCTCGCCTGACATTCTATATAACTCCGGCACTAGATGTCAGGCAAGCGGGCCGGGCCGACCAGGAAACCTGACGGCGGGGGGTACGCGCGTGCGCCGGGCGGCGCGGAAGGGCTCGTCGTCGCTCAATGGTCAACCATCGGAGCAAGTGTCGACACGCCGTCCGGGCGAGCGTGAAGCACGAATGAAGCCGCCTGGTGGTTGGCTCGGTCCGGAAGGACTGGAGGAGGAGATATGGGCAGCGTGATCTGCGACATCACGATCACGATCGACGGGTACTCGGCCGGGCTCAACCAGACCGAGGAGCGCCCCTTCGGCGACGACGGCGGCGACGGCACGGGTGAGAAGCTGCACGCCTGGATGTTCGACACTCCCGAGGAGAGCAAGGCCGAGGTCGAGCAGTTCGCCGCCGCGAAGGCGTTCATCATGGGGCGCAACATGTTCGGCCCGGTGCGTGGCGAGTGGGATCGGCAGTGGAACGGCTGGTGGGGCCAGGATCCGCCGTTCCATGGCCCGGTCTTCGTGCTCACTCACCACGCGCGTGACCCGCAGCCGATGGATGGTGGCACCACCTACCACTTCGTCACCGACGGGATCGAGTCGGCACTGGCCCAGGCACGCGCGGCGGCCGGCGACGGCGACATCGTGATCGCCGGCGGCGCGACCGCCATCAACCAGTACCTGGCCGCCGACCTGATCGACGAGCTACGGCTGCATATCGTGCCGCTCATGCTCGGCGCCGGCACGCGCCTGTTCGAGGGTGTCCCGCCGCTGAAGCTCGAGCAGGTGAGTTCGCGGGCCGCGAGCCTGGCCACGCACGTGACCTACCGCGTGCTGCCCTGACCCAGCTCGCGCCGGCGCCCGGGTCAGCCGCCGCTGGCGGAGAAGTGCATGTAGTCCTTCAGCGATCGGTAGTCGCCGCCCCATGGCCAGCCGATCGCGGCGAAGGCTTTCACGACAGGTCCGCTGGGTCGCACCATCCCGGGCCGCGCCTGGGCCCGGTCGAGGTAGGCGGTGGCCAGCTCCGGCAGCACCACCTTGCCTTTGTGGTACGGGTTCTGGAACGGGTTGATGTCCACGGCGAGCCCGTAGGCGTGCTGGGACCACGCCTTATTGCCTCGCACCGGCCGGCAGGCGAACGCCTCGGTGGTGTTGCCGTCGCCGGTCGGTGGCGCGTTCAGGTCGGTGGCGCTGGAGATCCGCATCCGCTCGATCGGGAAGCCGGCGGCGAAGAGCCGGCGGAACACGGTGACGAGGTCGGCGGCGGCCCGCGCGTTGACCAGCAGCTCGCCGGTGTGGGCCCGCCCGTCGAAGCCGCGGAAGCTGACCCTGAGGTAGCGCAGGTCCGCCGCGGCCACCGGGCAGTCCTTGCTCCAGCTGGAGCGGGCGAGCACGCTCGCGGGCACCGCCTGGACGGTGGCGTGGAAGCGGCCATCGGGCGGCGGCGGCAGGTCGTCGACCGTGATGATGGACCGGTCGCGCAGCTCGGGCGGGGTTTTCTGGGCCGCGGCGAAGCCGTTGGGCCCGACCGGGAGGACCCGTGTGCCCAGCCACCGTGGGGCGGCGGTGGCGTTTCCGATGCGGGTGGCCGGCGGGCTCGCAGACGCGGCGGGCGCCGTCGGTGACGCCGGCGGGGGAGCCGGGGCGGTCGGCGTTTGCGCCGGTCGGCTCGCCGCCGGGCCGCCCGGAGCGCCGGAGCAGCCGCCCAGGGTGCAGCCCAGGCACACGACCACGAGCAGCAGGCCCGCCACCCGGGCGGCATCGCGCAGCACCGTCAACTCCACTCGCCTCCGCCGCACGCCTCGGGATACCCCGGGATGCGACTCGGACGTCACACGCCGTCGGTCGCAAGTCTGGCAGCCATGTCAACAGCCACCGATATTCTAGCGCTAGAATACGGCGGTGGAGCTGACCGCGGCCGAGCTGACCGTGCTGGGCCTGATCATCGAGCGCCCGCGGCACGGCTACGACCTGGAGCGGGTGATCGAGCAGCGCGGCATCCGGCAGTGGACCGACATCGGCTTCTCCTCGATCTACTACCTGCTGACCAAGCTGGAGAAGCGCGGACTGCTCCGGGTGCCCGAGGCGCCCGCCGCCGCGAAGTCCCGCCGTGTCTTCCACGCCACCAGGCGCGGCCGCGAGGTGGCGGCGCGCGACGCGCTCGCTCTCATCGAGCGGGCGCGGCCAGTCGCGCACCCACTCCTGGTCGGCCTCGCCAACCTGTCCCTACTTTCCGAGCGGGAGTACACACGGGCGCTACGCACCCGACTGGCGCAGGTCGAAGCCCGTCTCGCCGCGGTCCAGGCCGCGCGGCGCGCGCAAGCTCCCCTCCCGCGGCCGGCGCTCGAGGTGTTCTCGTACTCGCTGAGCCTCCTGGAGGCGGAAAGGCAGTGGCTCGCCGGCCGAGCCCAGGTGCCCGATGACGGACAAGACTGACTTCAAGAAGACCCTCGACGCCTACCGGGCCACCCGGGGCGCCTTTCGGATCGTCGACGTGCCCGACATGCGATACCTCATGGTCGACGGCCACGGCGACCCCAACACCGCGGCGGCGTTCACCGATGGGGTCCAAGCCCTCTACTCGGTGGCCTACCCGCTGAAGTTCGCCAGCAAGCGAGGCCTCGGCCGGGACTACGTCGTCCCGCCCCTGGAGGGCCTCTGGTGGGCCGACGACATGGAGTCGTTCACGGCGGCACGTGACAAGTCGCGGTGGGACTGGACGCTGATGATCATGGTGCCCGACTGGATCGACGGGGACATGTTCACCACCGCCGTCGGGCAGGCCAGGGCCAAAAGCCAGCCGGCGCGTCTCGACGCCGTCCGCCTGGAGACCCTGTCCGAAGGGCGGTGCGTGCAGACCCTGCACGTCGGCTCCTTCGACGACGAAGCCGAGGTCCTGCGGCGGATGCACCAGGAGTTCATCCCCGGCGGAGGGCTGCGCATGGCGGGCAGGCACCACGAGATCTACCTGAGCGACCACCGCAAGGTCGCACCCGAGAAGCAGCGCACGATCCTCCGGCAACCGATCACGGGTACGTGAGGGAGCGCGGGTCAGCCGAAGGCCGCGTCCCGTAGCTGGCTGGGCAGCGCCCGGTCGAGATAGGTGCTGCTGCCGCTGTCGCGCAGCTCGGTGGCGGCGCCGACGAGCGCGCCGTACGCCGCCCAGGCCAAGCCGCCTCCGGTGGATACCCGCCGCACGCCGGCTTCGGCGAGCCGTGGCACGGTCGGGCCGTTTCGCAGCGCCAGCACGTTGACGGCGGCGCCCACCTCGCCGACCACCCGGGCGATGTCATCGAGGTCGGCCAGCCCGGGGGCGTACAGGCAGGCGGCGCCGGCGTCCCGATAGGCGGTGAGACGGGCGATCGTGTCGCGCAGGTCGGTGATCCCGTAGATGTGGTTCTCCGCCCGGCCGGTGAGCACCATGCCGTACCTGCCGCACACGCTCGCGGCCGCGGCGATCCGCTCGGCGGCGACCTCGACGGGATCGATGCGGCCGGTGGCCGGGTCATAATCCTCGATCGACACGCCACTGGCGCCGGCCTCGGCGAGCATCCCTACGGTCTCGGCGACGCCCGCCGGGTCCTCGGCGTACCCGCGCTCGGCGTCGACCGACACCGGCACCCGCACGGCCGCGGTCAGGGTGGCGACATGGGCGACCAGCTCGTCGCGGGTGACCTGCTGGTCGCCGCGGCCGAGCGATGCGGCGAACCCGGAGCTCGTGGTGGCCAGCGCGGGAAAGCCGAGGTGTTCCAGCAGCCGCGCCGAGGGCACGTCCCACGGGTTCGGCAGCACGAACGTGCCGGCCGTATGCAGCAGGCGGAAGGCACTGCGGGCGTCCTCGATCACACCGGTTGATCTTACTCGTGGATAGGATCGACGACCGTTGTGGGCACGATGGCGCGACCCGCGACCGCGTGGGGTGCAACCCATCCCGCCCGCCATGCGCAAGCCGGGTGCGTGGCTGCGCCGTGCGGTGGTCATGACGCCCGTCTACGAGAGGGTCGCGGCGAGAAACTGGGTCGCGGCCAGCTCGGCGTAGAGGGCGTCGGCCGAGACGAGCTGCCGGTGCGTGCCGATCGCGCGCACCTCGCCGCCGTCCATGACGATGATGCGATCGGCCGCCGTCACCGTCGACAGCCGGTGGGCGACCACCAGCACGGTCGTGGTGTGCGCGACGTCGGCGACGGTGTCGCGCAGCGCGGCCTCGTTGACCGCGTCGAGCTGCGAGGTCGCCTCGTCGAGCAGGAGCAGCCGGGGCCGCCGCAGCAGCGCGCGGGCGATCGCGACCCGCTGCCGTTCGCCGCCGGAGAGCTTGGTGCCGCGGTGCCCGACCTGGGTGTCGAGCCCTTCCGGCAGCTGCGCCACGAGGTGTTCGAGCCGGGCGGTGCGCAGCACCTCGGCGAGCTCGTCTTCGCTCGCCCCCTGCGCCCCGAGCAGCAGGTTTTCCCGCAACGAGCCGGAGAGCACCGGCGCGTCCTGCTCGACGTACCCGATGTTGGCCCGCAGCCCGGCGACCGGCCAGTCGCGCACGTCGACGCCGTCGACCAGCACCTCGCCGCCGGTGGCTTCGTAGAACCGCTCGATGAGCGAGAAGACGGTGGTCTTGCCGGCGCCGGACGGCCCCACGAACGCGGTCATGCCGCCCGCCGGCACGTGGAAGCTCACGCCGCGGTGCACCTCGGGCAGCTCGTCCCGGTAGCGAAACCGCACGTCGACGAAGGTGACCGTCGCCGGCTCGGCGCCGGCGGCGGGTGGCTCGGCCGGTGGGCTGGACGGCTCGACGGCCATGCCGTGCGCCTGCTGGATGCGGGTCACCGCGGCCGCGCCGACCTGGTATTGCGTCACCGCCGAGACGAGCTGGTTGACCGGGGCCATCAGGTAGAAGACGTAGAGCAGGAACGCGATGAGGGTGCCGATGTCGACGGTGCCCGAGGCCACCCGCGCGCCGCCCGTGCCGAGCACCGCGAGGAACGCCACCTGCGCGGCCAGGCCGGCGGTATTGCCGGCGACCGCGCCCCACTTCGCCGCCCGCACGCTGGCCCGCCACGCCTCGCCGGCGGCCTCGACCGCTCGGCGCTGCTCGTGCTCCTCGGCGCCGGAGGCCTTGACCGTGCGGAACGCCCCGAACATCCGCTCCAGCGCGGCGCCGATCACACCGATCGACTCCTGCGCCCGGCGGGAGGCCCGGTTGATCCGCGGTACGACGAGGCCGATCACCACTCCCGCCGCGAGCAGCGCCCCGAGTGTCACGCCGAGCAGCACCACGTCGAGCAGCGCCATCATCACCACCGTGGCCACCAGCGTGATCAAGCTGGTGACGCCGCCGACGAGGGAGTTGGTGGTCACCTCGCGCAGCAGCGTGGTGTCGGCCGTGACGCGCGACATCAGATCGCCCGGCTCGCTGCTCTCCACCACGCCGAGGCGCAGCCGCAGCAGCCGTGCCACCAGCCCGCGCCGGGCGGTGAGGACCACCGACTCGGCGGTGCGCCGCAGCACGTACGTGCCGAGCGCGCCGATCGCCGCGTTGGCCACCACCAGCACTGACATCAGCGCGAGCACGGCGGCGACCGAGCGGCCGGCGGTCAGGTCGTCGATCAGCTCGCGCACGACCAGCGGCAGGGCCAGCCCTGTCGCCCCGGTCACCAGGCTGAGCAGGCCACCGCCCACCAGCGCGAGGACGTGCGGGCGGATGAACGAGAGCATGACCCGCCAGGGCGGCACGTCGGGCCGAACGGGGGCATCCAGAGCCATGGCGTCCACCGGCTACACGGTACTGCGGGCCCGCGAGATCCAGGGCGGGGGCAGCGGGTCACCCGGCCGCACCAGCCCGGTCTGGTACGCGAAGACCACCAGCTGCGCGCGGTCACGGGCGCCGAGCTTGGTCATGGCGTGGTTGACGTGGGTCTTGACGGTCAGCGGCGAGAGGTAGAGCCGTTCGGCGATCTCCTCATTGGACAGTCCATTCGCGACGAGGGTGAGGATCTCGCGTTCCCGGCCGGTCAGCCCCTGGACCCCGGCCGGTATCGGCGGCGGCGCCGGGCGATTGGGCTGACCCGGAGGCAGGCGATGCGCATGGTGACCGTCGAAGCGGTGGTCATCTCGGTCTTCGGCGCTTTGCTCGGCGTGACCGTCGGCAGGGGACTCGGCGCCGCGATGGCCCGGGCCCTGGACGCCCAGGGCATCACCACGGTCGCGCTGCCGTGGCGCACCATCGGCCTGTACCTGTCGCTCGGAGCGGGGATCGGGATCCTCGCCGCGGTGCTGCCGGCGATCCGCGCGGCCCGGACCGACGTGCTTCAGGCCATCGGCTACGAGTAGCCATCAACTCCGTCACGACGCGAGAGTCTGGGGGTACCCTCGGTCGGTGTTCTCGCCTCAAGGCCCGTCGCTGCGTGAGCTGTGCGTCCAGGCGCTGTCGTCGGTCGAGCGGGGCTACGACCTCTTGGCTCCGAAGTTCGACCACACGCCCTTTCGCACCCCGGGGAGCATCCTCGACGCGACCGCCGAGGCGCTGTCCGGGCTCGGGCCGTTCAGCCACGGGCTCGACGTGTGCTGCGGCACCGGCGCGGGCATGCTGGTGCTCAAGTCGCTGTGCCGAGGAGGGACCACGGGCGTCGACTTCAGCGCCGGCATGCTCGCGCGGGCGCGCGGCGCACACCCGGACGCCACGTGGGTGCGCGCCGACGTCCGGGCCATGCCGTTCGCCGAGGGCTTCGACCTCGCGGTCACCTTCGGGGCGCTCGGGCACTTCCTGCCCAGCGAGCGGCCGGCGCTTTTCGAGGGGGTCTACCGCGCGTTGCGGCCCGGCGGGCTCTTCGCCGTCCCGACCGGCGCGCCGCCGCCCCTCACCTCGGTCGCGCACTGGTTCGCGCTCGGCTTCGACCTCACCATGCGGGTGCGCAACGCCGTGTGGCGGCCGCCGTTCGTCATGTACTACCGCACCAGTCCGCTGGCCGCGGTGAGTCGTGACCTGACGGGGGCCGGCTTCACCACGACGGTCGCCGACCTGACCGCCCTGGGCCAGCATCGGGATGGCAGCCCACGATGCCGGCTCATCCTCGCCCGTAAGCCGGCTGACCCCCGCTGACAGGTCACCCGCCCTCCGGGGCGGGGGACACCGCGAGCGCTTCCGAGAGCACTCGGTGGGTGGCGTCGCGGAGCTCTTCGGCGGTCGGATGGTCCGCCGGCGACAGCGGCGGTAGGACCCGCACCCGGATGTTCGCCCGCTGGCGAAACGTCAAGCCGTGCTTGGGCAGGGCGTCCCCGGTGCCCCACACCGCGACCGGATAGACCGGCACGTCGTGGTCGATGGCGAGGGTGAAGGCGCCCAGCTTGAACGTGCCGAGCCGGCCGTCCGGCGAACGGCTTCCTTCCGGGAAGAAGAAGACCGGGGAGCCGCCCCGCAGCAGCCGCCCGCAACGCGCCATCATCGCGCGCACGGACTCGCCGCTGCCGCGAACCAGCGGCACGTATCCGTTGAGCCACATGTTCCAGCCCATCAGGGGCACCTTGAACAGGCTGGCCTTGGCGACCCACTTGAAGGGCCGGAAGAGGGAGAACAGCGCCAGGACGTCGACGAGCGACGTGTGGTTGGCGACCAGGACCGCACTGCCCCGCCACGGCAGCAGCCCCCGGCCCGACACGTGGATCCTCCACAGTGGATTGACGTGGATGTAGAACACCGCCCACGCGGACGTGTAGAGGTGCAGCACCACGCGGCGGCGGTCGAACGGCAGCGTCAGGGCCCGGACGAGCACCGCCCCGATGAAGAACAGCGGGCAGGTCAGCACGACGATCGCCCAGAAGATCACGGAGGTCGCGACGATCATCGGACCTGCTCGGCGGGCTGGCGGGTCTCCATCGGTCTCCCTGTCGGGTCTTCGCTGCTCTGGCCAGGGTGGCGGCCTCGGGTGCCGGACGCGATGAGGACGACGGAGGGCCAGGTCACCAGGATGAGGGCGAGGATGTGCTCGAGCAACCCCATCCACGACTCGAACGCCACGCTCACCGTGAAACAGGCGAACAATCCACACAGGACGGCACTCAACGTGACCGCGGCCGCGGGGCGCACCGGCCATGGCGCGCTTGCGGAGCGGCGCATCCCCGCCACCGGCCAGAGCGACAGTGCCACGAACGCCAGCGCGGCGAAGGCGAAGTGCCGGAGCGGGACGGCGTCTTCCGATACCGGAGATCCGGCGATGCCGAGGAAGGCGGCCCCGCCGGCGCCGAGCAGGACCCGCCCGGCCAGGCCGACTACGGCCAGCCACCACGCGGTCACCAGGTACCACGTGGCCATGCCGATGATCACGGCGGTCATCACCCCGCGATGGGCGGCGTGGAGGCCGGCGGCGTCGCTCAACGTGGCCTGGAGCGGGTCGAAGCCGGGAGGCTGCAGCCCTTCGGCCAGGAGTGTGCCGGCCACCAGCACCAGCGGTGCGGCGACGGCGGCGACCAGGCGACGCGCACGGGCGCCGTGACCGCGAGTATCCATACCGGTTCCCCCGTTTCCACAGCGATTATGCCGGCGCCGCCTCGGCGAAGGCGGTGGCCGATGATGCCGACGAGCCGTAGATGCACAATGGTGCCGTATCGGGGGAAGGGCATCGAATGGCATGAGGATCGCGCACTTCTGTGACAGCCACCCGGACCGCTCCGACGGCGTGGCGACCGCCGTCGCGACCACCGTGTCCCTGCTGCGTGGTGCCGGCCACGAGGTTCAGCTGTACCAGCCGGTGCCTCTGCTGGGCGGCCGGCGCGAGCCGTACGGAGTGCGTTCGGTGCCGGTGCCGCTGCGCGACATCCGGGTCAGTGTGTCGCCCCTCCGCGCGCCGCGGCCGGCCCCGGACATCGTCCACGTCCACACGACCGGGCCGATCGGGATCGGCGGGATGAGATACGCGCGGGCGCGCGCCATCCCCGTGGTCATGACCTGGCACACCGACCTGCTCGCCTACTCCGCGTTCTTCCCCGAGATCCAGGTCGGCGCCGCGCTCGCCGCGCTGCGGCTCCGGCTCGGTTGGACGGTCCGCGACTACCTGCGTCTCGCCCGGCCCGGCACCGGCCGCCGGGACCAGCTGCTCCGGCTCGGTGACGCCTTCATGGACCGCGTCTCCCTCATCCTCGCGCCGTCGGGCAAGACCGCGGCGGGCTTCGCCGAGTTCCACCGCGTTCCACCTGTTTGGACGGTGCCGACGTCCCTGGCACTCGCCGACGATCCGTCGGGCCGGGCGGAGGTCCGCCGCTCGCTGGGCATCCCGCCGGCCGCGCCGGTGATCCTCGCGGTCGGGCGGGCCACGCCGGAGAAGAACCCGTCGCTGTTGCTGGCGTCCTTCACCGAGGTGTCGCGGCGGATTTCCGGCGCCCAGCTGGTGATGCTCGGCGTCAGGCAGCGGCGGCGCGCCCTGCTGCGCCTGGCCCGTAAGGCCGGGGTGGCGCACGCGCTGCGGATCGTGCCTCCGGTCCCGCACGAGCGGATGGCCGGGTACTACCGGATGTCCGATGTGCTCGCGTTTCCGTCCACTACGGATACCCAGGGTCTGGTGCTCGTGGAGGCGGAGCAGCTCGGCCTCCCGGTCGTGCTCGCGGACCCGGCGCTGGCCACCCGCCCCGGCGACAGCTCGGACCAGGGCCAGGTGGGCCGGCTCAGCACACCGGCGCGGGCGGACCGGTTCGCCGCCGCTCTCTGCCGGGTGCTCAGCGACCCGGAGCTGCGCGAGCGGCTGGCCGAGGCGGGCCGGATCGCGGCCACGGCGTATCCGGCCGGCGGCTACCTCGACCGCCTGCTGGCGGCCTACTCCTCCATCCACCCCACCACGTCAGGGGCTCCCAGCGAAAGGACCGGGCGTTGACCGCTGCCAGGAAGAAGATCGCGGTGGTGTGCGCGACGTTCAACAACGACCGCTCCGCGAAGCCCGACCGCTACTGGCTGCAGCCGCAGTCCGGACTGCAGATCGCCTCGCAGCTCGACCGCGACCGGTATGACGTGACGCTGCACCACGAGATGTGGCACGGGCTCTATCGCGTCGACGACGTGCCAGCGGTCGACCTCGTCTTCCTTACCGGCCTGCAACGGGATTTCGACCGCCAGCGTCAGCTCGCGTACCTGTTCAAGCGCAAGGGCGCGGTGACGGTCGCGGGTGGGAGCATCTGCACGCTCTTTCCAAGCTTCGCGGCCGAGTTCTTCGACGTAGTGTGCGCGGGCGGAGTCGACAGCGTCCCCGACGTGATGCGCGACTTCGAACGCGGTGAGCCGCGCCAGATCTACGTCTCCGCACCGACCAGCATCAGCGACTACCGCGTCGACTACCGGCTGCTGTCCGACGCCGGGATCGGTGGGCAGCTGCATCTGGTCGAGGCGTCTCGCGGCTGCGACTTCGCCTGTGCCTTCTGCACCGTGCCTGCCGAGCGGGCCCGGCACACGACGTTCGGGGTCGACTGGGTGCTGACGATGATCGACGACGCCATCGACAACAGCCCGCGGTGGTCGGTGAAACGGCTCTACCCGATCGTCAGCTTCATCGACAACAACTTCGCCAACGACCGCGACTACACGCACGAGCTCTGCGCCGCGCTCAAACGTCACTCCCGACTGAAGGGCTGGGGAGCGCTGGTCACCCAGGACATCCTGCGCGACCACGAGCTGATCGAGCGGATGGCCGGCGCGAAGTGCCGGATACTCTTCACCGGCATCGAGTCGCTGGATCCGGCGTTTCTGAAGGCCAACAACAAACGGCAGAACGTGAAGTACGCCGACACGCTCTTCGAGGACGTCGCCTTCGCCCAGCGGCGGGGGATCGTCGTGGTGTACGGCTACCTGCTCGACCCGCGCGTCTCGCGGATCGCCGAGATGACCGCACAGGCCGAAGACCTCGCCCGGATCGACGTGCTCACCTACCCGTCGTACTTCTCGTTCATCGCACCCCTGCTGGGCACCCGGCTGTTCTGGGACAGCGCCGAGCGCGGCGAGATGCGCCCCAACCTCAGGCTCCGCGACCTCGACGGCACCACCATCGCGTACCGCGGCGGTCACGACACCGACGAGGAGCTGAGCCGCTTCGGTGAGACCGTCTTCCGGCACACCAACCGGCTCGTGAGCCGAAGGCGCCTGGTCCTCAAGTCGTTGAAGATGGCCTGGCGGACCCGGCGCAGGTATCCGCTCGACTACGGCATCCTGCTCAACGCCAACCTCCGCGTGATGCACGAGATGCACATCGCCACCCGCGGCGTGCACCGCAACTACCTCGGCGGCACGGACATCCTCGACCCGTCGTACACGTGGTTTCCCGAGGACATCTCTCCCGAGGATCGCCGCCGCTACTTCGATCCCATCCTGATCACCGACAGCGAGTCGCGGCCGCAACCGTGGCTGGAACGCTACCGCCCGCCGACCGGACGCACCCTCCGCCCCCGGCCGGGCACCTCCTGAGCCGGGAGCTCGTCCTACGGCTTGCGCGCGACCGCGCCGGAACATGGCCCCGACAGTACTCATGATCGGGGGATGGGTACCTCGCGGAGCGGATCGCCGCCGTCGATGAAGAGCCGGGCGTCCGATGTGGTCGCCTCGGCGATGCGTTTCAGCACCTGCTGACCCGCCTGCGGGTGCCGCCCGTCGAGGGCGCCCACGCGTACGGCGAACACGAGGTCGAACGGCTCCTCGCCGGCTCGCAGGACGAACTCCTCGGCCGCGACCCGCCGCACGCTCATCCGACCGGACCTGATCTCGTCCACCGAGGCCGCCTCGGCCTGGGCGATCGCGGCGGCGGACCGGTCGACGGCCAGGATGTGGCCGGTGGTGAGCCGGGCGGCGACCGCCCGCGCCGCCGCGCCGGGCCCGCAGCCGATTTCGAGGACCCGGGAGTGCGGCTGGAGAGGGAGGGCGTCCACGACGGCGGCGAGGCGGGGCGACAGGTGTGCGGGCACGGTTCGGATCGTAGGCGCTACGCGCGGCGCTTCATTCGATCGGTGCGGGGCCCAGCAGCCGGATCTCCTCGATGTCCATGGCCGCCTGCAGGTCGCGCAGGACGTAGTCGTCGATCTTGTTGGCGTCGCGCAGCGCGGTGATCACCTGCCGCTTGTGTTGCAGCACCGCCAGCCGTAGGTCGTGGTCCAGCCGCTCGTAGCGGACCGCCTGGTGCTCCTCGTCGTCCTCCTCGCTCGGCTCCTCGAGGTGCCCCGCGTAGTCAGCCTTGATCCGTTCCACGATGTCGGGCGGGGCGTCCATCGACCGCGCGATGTCCGGTAGCGCGTCGAGGGCCGCCCGGGTGGCCTTCATGCTGGCCTTGTGGGTCTCGTCGTCCCGCGCCTCGTCGCCTTCCAGGCCGGCCCAGCGCAGGACGTACGGCAGGGTCAGGCCCTGCAGCAGGATCGTCACGACGATGACGGTCACCGTGCTGAAGATGATCAGGTCCCGGTCGTCGTACGGGGCGCCGTCCGGCAGCGTCGCCGGCACCGCCAGCGCCGCCGCGAGGGACACCGCGCCGCGGAAGCCGGCCCAGCCCTCCGCGGTGCGGACCCGCCAGTTCACCCAGCGGGTGCGCTGCACCGCCCGGCGGTCCACCAGCCGCACCACCCACGCCGACAGGTGTGCCCAGACGAGCCGGGTGAGGATCGCGACCGCGCTCGCCGTGAACGCCACCAGCAGCGCGTGCCCGACGGCGCCGACCTCGATGCCGCGCACCGCCTGCGGCACCTGCATCCCGACGAGCACGAAGAGGCTGCCGTTGATCAGGAAGGTCGACAGGTCCCAGAACGCGAACGCCCAGAACCGCGAGCGGGCCCGGATGACCCGCGGGCTGGCGTATGACAGCACCAGGCCGGCCAACACGACCGCGACCACGCCGCTGGCGTGGACGACCTCGGCGAGCAGGAACGCGACGAACGGGGTGAGCACGCTCAGCCCGCCCTCGCGCAGCGGGTCGTCGAGGTGGCGGCGGATCTGCACGACCACACCGCCGGTCGCGAGCCCGGCCAGGATGCCGCCGGCGAACGACCACACGAACTCGCCGGCCAGCGTCGGCGGGCTGGGCGTGGCCTCACCGCCCAGCGTGCCGACCGCGACGGCGAACAGCACGAGGGCCGTGCCGTCGTTGATCAGGCTCTCGGCCTTGAGCGTGGTGAGCGTGCGCCTCGGCATCCGCTTCGCCAGGCCCGCCACGGCCGCCGCGTCGGTCGGTGCAAGCGCGGCGCCGAGGATCCACGCCGTGTCCGGGGGCACGCCGATCGCCTGTAGCGCGTACGAGATCGCGACCATCGTGGCGATCACCAGCGCGACCGCCTGGAGCAGGATGATCCGCAGGTTCGCCCGGATCTCCCGCAGGCTGATGTTCAAGCTCTCGTAGTACAGGATCGGCGGCAGGAACAGCAGCA
>Ga0214467_1000243_pt1 | contig 14357 bp, 14 predicted proteins | sample RVTome_8_FD_187339 | JGI IMG/M metagenome (GOLD analysis project Ga0214467, IMG submission 187339) | Soil microbial communities from uranium-contaminated site in the Upper Colorado River Basin, Wyoming, United States - RVT160D0 HiSeq ...
CGTCACGTACCCGTCCTCGGTCGCCTCCAGCCGCAGGTGCTCGCCGGCCGGGCTGCCGCAGCCCCGTTCGCAGCCGACCCAGTGCACCGGCAGCCCGTGCGAGGGGTGTCCACTGTGGTGGGAGATGGCGTCCGCGCGCACGTCGGCGTGGGCGCGGGCGCACCCCGGGGAGCCGACACAGGCGGTCACCCCCACCCACGGCGAGTCCGGGTCGGTGGCGAGGCCGGCCTCCTCCAGCCGGGCGAGGAAGCCCTCGTCGGGCAGGTCCGGCACCACGACGCCGCGCCACGGCGTGACGATGACGGCCGGCGCGCCACAGAGGACCTCCGCCTGTGCGGGAGAAAGCCGCCCCAGCGGCACCGCCGCCGCGACCGCCACCCGGCCGTCCACCTGTGGCACGGCGCCGACCGGCCCCCAGGAGACCGGCCGCGCGGCCGGCAGTCCGGGTGGAGTGGTGCCGAGGCGGGTGGCGACCCGTGCCACGCCATCGTCCAGTTCGGACAGTCGCCACTGGTCGTCCCGCTCGGCCAGGAACGCGTGCGCGGCGGCCAGCAGCGCCGCCACGGCCTCGCCGGGTGCCACACGCAGCCCGCTGTCCCGGCCGGCGAGCAGCACGGTCCGCCCGCGCAGGCCCACGTCGGCGCCGAGCCCGGCCACGTCGCCCCGCCCGTCGTCGAGCGCGAAGAGGAAGCGGCCGGGAAGCTCGGCGAGCGCCGGGTCGGCGCACAGGGCGGCGTCGAGGTCGGCGACGAGCGGGCGCACGTCGAGCACGCCCCGGCCGTCCCGCCCGCTGAGCGGCGAGGCGACGATGTTGCGGACCCGGTCGTGGGTGACCGACGGCAGCAGTCCGGCCGCCGAGAGGCGCTCGGCGAGCGGCACCTCCGCGCCCGCCGCCAGGCCACGGATCTGGAGGTTGCCCCGCGAGGTCAGCTCCAGGTCGCCGGCGCCTAGGTCGGCCGAGGCCGCCGCGACCGCCCGCCACTGGCCGGCGGTGAGAGCGCCGCCGGGCACGCGGACCCGGGCCAGCCCGCCGTCCAGCGCCGGATGTACCTGGATCGCGCCGGGGCAGGCGTCCGGGCCAGAGCGGAGGGGTATCTCGTGCCCCCTCGACTCGGGGGGTGAAGGCTGGTCGGCCACGCGCCGGATACTACGGGCAGCTACGCTGGTCCTCGCAACCCGCGGCGACAAGCGGAGGAAGCCGGTGTGAGTCCGGCGCGGTCCCGCCACTGTCACTGGGCATATGCCCAGGAGCCAGACACTCCGGTCGCCGCGACCTTCGACCCGGGACGCGGATCCCGAGGGAGGCCGTGGGCCCGTGTTCGTGCTCCTGTCGACGTCTGACACCGACCTTCTAAGCGCGCGGGCGAGTGGCGCGCCGTTCCGGCTGGCAAACCCGGCACGCACCGCGGTGGCCGACCTTGCCGACCTGGTCGAGGGCGCGGACCTCGTGGTCGTCCGCCTCCTCGGCGGCCGCCGCGCGTGGGCGGAGGGCATCGACGCGCTGCTGGCCGGGCCACGGCCCGTGGTCGTGCTCGGCGGTGAGCAGGCGCCCGACGCGGAGCTCATGCGGCTCTCGACCGTGCCGAGCGGGGTCTCGGCCGAGGCGCACGCCTACCTCGCGCACGGCGGGCCCGACAACCTCGCCCAGCTGCACCGCTTCCTCTCCGACACCGTGCTGCTGACCGGCCACGGCTTCGCGCCGCCCGAGCCGACGCCGGTGTGGGGCGCCGGTGACCTGCCCGACGGCGATGGGCCGGTCGTCGCCGTGCTCTACTACCGGGCGCACCACGTGGCCGGCAACACGGCTTTCGTCGACGCACTGTGCGAGGCGGTCACCGCCGCCGGGGGCCGGCCCCTGCCCGTGTACTGCGCGTCGCTGCGCACTCCCGACCCGGACCTGCTGGCCGCGCTCGGGCGGGCCGACGCGCTGGTGGTGACCGTGCTCGCGGCCGGCGGCACGCGCCCCGCCGAGGTGAGCGCGGGCGGTGACGACGAGGCGTGGGACGTGGGCGCCCTCGCCGCGCTCGACGTGCCGATCCTGCAGGGCCTCTGCCTCACCAGCAGCCGCGAGGCGTGGGCCACCGGAGACGACGGGCTGTCCCCATTGGACGCGGCGACGCAGGTGGCGATCCCCGAGTTCGACGGGCGCATCATCACGGTGCCGTTCTCCTTCAAGGAGATCGACCCGGACGGCCTCACCGTGTACGTCGCCGACCCCGAGCGCGCCGCCCGGGTCGCCGGCATCGCGGTCGCGCACGCCCGCCTCCGCCACGTGCCGGCGGCCGAAAAGCGGGTGGCGCTGATGCTGTCGGCCTACCCGACCAAGCACTCCCGCATCGGCAACGCCGTGGGTCTGGACACACCGGCCAGCACGGTGCGGCTGCTGGACGCGCTACGCGAGCACGGATACCAGGTCGGCGACCTGCCGGGCGACGGCGACGCGCTCATGCACACGCTCATCGCCGCCGGTGGCCAGGACCCCGACTGGCTGACCGAGGAGCAGCTCGAATGCAATCCGGTGCGCATCCCGGCGGCCGACTACCTCGCGTACTACCGCACGCTTCCCGCCGAGCTGCGCGCGGAGATCGAGCGGCACTGGGGTCCGCCGCCCGGCGAGCTCTACGTCGACTCGTCCGGCGACATCGTGCTCGCCGCCCTCCGCGCCGGCAACGTCGTGGTGATGGTGCAGCCGCCGCGCGGCTTCGGTGCCAACCCCATCGCCATCTACCACGACCCCGACCTGCCGCCGAGCCACCACTACCTGGCCGCGTACCGGTGGGTGGCGGGCCCAGGCCCAGCGGCCGGGAGCGGTAGGCACTTCGGGGCGCACGCGATCGTCCACATCGGAAAGCACGGCAACCTGGAGTGGCTGCCCGGCAAGACGGTCGGCATGTCCCCGTCGTGCGGTCCGGACGCGGCGCTGGGCGACCTCCCGCTGGTGTACCCGTTCCTGGTCAACGACCCGGGCGAGGGCACGCAGGCCAAGCGGCGCGCGCACGCCACGCTGATCGACCACCTGGTGCCGCCGATGGCGCGCGCCGAGTCGTACGGCGACATCGCCCGCCTGGAGCAGCTGCTCGACGAGCACGCCACCATCGCCGCGCTCGACCCGGCCAAGCTGCCGGCGATCCGGGCGCAGATCTGGACCCTCATCCAGGCCGCCCGGCTCGACCACGACCTGGGCCTGGAAGACCGGCCGCACGACGCCGAGTTCGACGAGTTCATCCTGCATGTCGACGGCTGGCTGTGCGAGGTGAAGGACGCGCAGATCCGCGACGGCCTGCACGTGCTGGGCGTGCCACCGGTCGGCGGGGCGCGGGTCAACCTGGTGCTCGCGATGCTCCGCGCCCGGCAGATGTGGGGCGGGCAGGTGGCGGCGCTGCCGGGGCTGCGCGAAGCACTGGGCATCGGCGAGTCGCTGAAAGACGTGGACCGGGTCGAGGCCGAGGCACGCGCCCTCGTACAAGCCATGGAAGCCGCCGGCTGGGATCCGGCCGCGGTCCCCGACGGGCCGGCCGCCGAGGTGCTGCGCTTCGCGGCGACCGAGATCGTGCCGCGCCTGGCCCGCACCACCGACGAGCTCACCAACGTGCTCCGTGCTCTCGACGGCCGGTACATCCCGGCCGGGCCGAGCGGATCGCCCCTGCGCGGGCTCATCAACGTGCTGCCCACCGGCCGCAACTTCTACTCCGTCGACCCCAAGGCGGTGCCGAGCCGCCTGGCGTGGGAGACGGGGCAGGCGATGGCCGACTCGCTGCTCGCCCGATACCGCGCGGACACCGGCGACTGGCCCCGCTCGGTGGGCCTGTCGGTGTGGGGCACGAGCGCGATGCGCACGGCCGGCGACGACGTGGCCGAGGTGCTCGCGCTCCTCGGCGTCCGTCCACAGTGGGATGAGGCGTCCCGCCGGGTGAACGGCCTCGCACCCATCCCTCTCGCCGAGCTCGGCCGCCCGCGCGTCGACGTGACGGTGCGGATCAGCGGCTTCTTCCGCGACGCGTTCCCCCATGTGGTGGCGATGCTCGACGACGCGGTGCGGATGGTGGCCGACCTGGACGAGCCCCCGTCCGAAAACTTCGTCCGCGCCCACGTCCAGCAGGACCTCGCCGCGCACGGCGACGAGCGGCGGGCCACCGCGCGGGTGTTCGGCTCCAAGCCCGGCGCGTACGGCGCGGGGCTGCTCCCGCTCATCGACAGCCGAAACTGGCGCGACGACGCCGACCTCGCCGAGGTCTACGCGGCCTGGGGCGGCTTCGCCTACGGCCGCGACCTCGACGGCGTTCCCGCCCGCGCCGACATGGAGACCGCGTACCGCCGGATCGCCGTCGCCGCCAAGAACGTGGACACCCGCGAGCACGACATCGCCGACTCCGACGACTACTTCCAGTACCACGGCGGCATGATCGCCACGGTGCGCGCGCTCACCGGCTCCGCGCCCGCCGCGTACATCGGCGACAGCACCCAGCCCGAGGCGGTGCGCACCCGTAGCCTGCACGAGGAGACCGCGCGCGTGTTCCGCGCCCGCGTGGTCAACCCCCGGTGGCTGGAGGCGATGCGGCGCCACGGATACAAGGGCGCCTTCGAGCTGGCGGCCACTGTGGACTACCTGTTCGGCTACGACGCGACGGCCGGCGTGGTCGCCGACTGGATGTACGACAAGCTCGGCGAGGCGTACGTGCTCGACCCCGAAAACCGCGCCTTCCTGGAGCGCGCCAACCCGTGGGCCCTGCACTCCATAGCCGAACGCCTGCTGGAAGCGGCCGAGCGCAAGCTGTGGGAGTACCCGGAACCGGCGGTGCTGGAGGGTCTCCGCGAGGCGTACCTCAGCACGGAGGGCGACCTGGAGGGCCGCTAGTCGTCGCTCTCCGCCACGTCCAGGTACTGCGTGCCCGCCTCCAGCGCCGCGCGGGCCAGCTCGTCACACTGCTCCGGTGTCAGCGTGAGGCCAAGCTCGTGGGCGCGCCGCGCCACCGCGACCGCGCCCACCGAGATGGCGACGTCAGGCAGTTGGTCGGAAAAATCGTTCACGGAGTTGTCCTCCTCGCTGAACGGCTTTCGCAATACTGCCAACGAGGGTCAGTTGGTACAAGGACACCAACGGGTTCAGTCGGAGGACCAGGGGAAGTTGATCCAGCGGTCCGTGTGCTTCCAGACGTACTCGCAGCGCACGCTCGTGTGCGGCTTCTCATAGAGGACGGCACACCGCACCTCGGCCACGTGGTCACGGCAGAAGTCGTGCACCAGCTTCAGCGTGGCGCCGGTGTCGGCCACGTCGTCGGCGATCAGCACGCGCGCGCCGGCCAGGTCGACCACCTGGGGCACCGGCGGCAGCATCACCGGCATCTCGAGGCGCTCGTCGACGCCGGTGTAGAACTCCACGTTCATGGTGTGCAGGTTTTTCACCTCGAGCGCGTAGCCGAGCGCGCCGGCGATGAAGAGGCCGCCCCGGGCGATGCCGAGGATCAGGTCGGGGCGGTAGCCGTCGTCCGACACGCGCCGGGCCAGCTCGCGGCTGGCGCTGCCGAACGTGGCCCAGTCGAGCACCTCACGCTCCTCCGTCATGCCGCAACCCTAAATGTCGGAGGTGCCTGTTTGAGTGGGGGGCATGAGTGACGAACTGATTCTCGTGCTCGGAGCCACCGGCACCACCGGCCGCCGGATAGTGGGGCGGCTGCGATCCTCCGGGGTCGCGGTGCGGGCGGCCTCACGGCACGGCGAGGTGCGGTTCGACTGGGCCGACCCCGCCACCTGGGATGCGGCAGTGACCAGCGTCACACGGATGTACCTGATGGCGCCGCACGAGCTGCCGGTCGATCCGCTGTTCGTGGAGCGCGCGGTCAAGCACGGCGTGCGCCACATCGTGCTGCTGTCCAGCCGGGCCATCGAGGTGATGGGCGACGAGCGGCTAATGGCCGCCGAGCGCACCGTCCGAGACTCCGGCGCCGACTGGACGATCCTGCGGCCCGACTGGTTCGACCAAAACTTCGACGAGGGGTTCTTCCAGCCGGCGGTGCTGGCCGGTGGGCTCGCGGTGCCGGTGGGCGAGGCGCGGCAGGTGTTCGTCGACGCCGGCGACATCGCCGCCGTGGCCGCCGCGGTGCTCACCGGCGACGGGCACGCCGGGCAGAGCTACGAGCTGACCGGCCCGGAGGCGCTGTCGTTCGGCGAGGCGGTGCGGATCGTCAGCGAGGCGTCCGGCCGCCCGGTCCGGTTCGGTGGCACCGACGACGACTACCGGGCCCAGCAGGAGCGGCTCGGCATGCCCGAGGAGCAGACCCGGCAGGAGATCGCCGCGTTCACCGCGCTGCGTGACCTCGGCGACCAGCAGGCCACCGACACGGTCCTTCGGATAGCCGGGCGGCCGCCGAAGAGCTTCCGCGCCTACGCCACCGAGGCGGCGGCCAGCGGGGCCTGGGCGGGCTAGGCCGCGGCCGCCGCGACCAGGCGGTGCGCGATCTCCGGATGGCCGGCCCAGTGCAGGTGCAGGTAGGAGGCGTGCACCCCGCCGGCCACGAAGCCCTCCGGCTCGGCGCCGCGCCATGCCCAGGCGGGCGCGGCGCCGGCCCGGGGCGTGATCGCCGTCCGGTGAAACTCGTGCCCGGTCACCCGCGTGCCGGCCAGCGCGACTGAGCTGTCGGTCAGGGCGACCGCGTCCCGGTAGCCCAGCGTCAGGCGGTCGGTCATCGTCGCGTCGGCGTCGAGTACGCCGCACATCTCGGCGCCGTCGAGCGTGCGGCACAGCCACAGCAGCCCGGCGCACTCGGCCACGATGGGGGCGCCGCTCGCCGCGAGCGCGGCCACGGCGGCGCGGAGCGGGGCGTTGGCGGTGAGGCGGTCGGCGTACACCTCGGGGAAGCCGCCGCCCACGACGAGCCCCCGCGTGCCGGCCGGCAGTGCCTCGTCGCGCAGCGGGTCCACCGTGGACACGGTGGCACCAGCGGCGCGGAGCAGCTCGACGGTCTCGGTGTAGCCGAAGCTGAAGGCCGGCCCGCCCGCGACCGCGACGACCGGAGCGCGCGCCAGCAGCGGCTCCACAGTGGACGGCGTCCAGGGCGCGGCGGCCAGCGGTGGAGCGGTCCGCGCCACCGCCAGCACCGCGTCGAGGTCGACGCCCTCGGTTATCAGTGCGGCGAGCGCGGCCACCGACTCCGCCGACTCCGCCGAACGCTCGACGACCGGCACCAGGCCGAGGTGCCGTGACGGCGTGGCCACCGCGCTGTGGCGGCGCAGCGCACCGAGCACCGGGGTGCCCACCTCCTCGCACGCGTCGCGCAGCAGCGCCTCGTGCCGGTCGGAGCCGACCCGGTTGAGGATCACGCCGGCCAGCCGCACGCTCCCGAACGACCGGAACCCGTGCACCAGCGCCGCCACCGACCGCCCCTGCGCGGACGCGTCGGCCACGAGCACGACGGGCGCGGCGAGCAGCGCGGCCACATGTGCGGTGGAGCCGAAGTCGCCGGCACCGACCCGGCCGTCGTAGAGGCCCATCACACCCTCGACCACGGCGAGCTCGGCGCCGGCGGAGCCGTGCGCGAAGAGCGGGCCGACCAGCTCCTCCCCCACGAGCACCGGATCGAGGTTGCGGCCCGGCCGGCCGGCGGCCAGCGCGTGGTAGCCGGGGTCGATGTAGTCCGGCCCCACCTTGAAGCCGGCCACCCGCGTGCCCCGCGCGGCGAAGGCGGCCAGCAGACCGGTCGCCACGGTCGTCTTGCCGTGCCCCGACGCGGGCGCCGCGATGACGAGCCTGGGAATGTCGGTCACCACGCCGCGCCTGTCACCATTCCAGCCCCTGCTGCCCCTTGCGCCCGGCATCCATCGGATGCTTGACCTTCGTCATGTCGGTGACCAGGTCGGCCGCCGCGACGAGGTCGGCGTGGGCGTCCCGCCCGGTGATGACCACGTGCTGCGAGCCAGGCCGGTCGCGCAGCGTCGCGACGACGTCGGCGACATCGACCCAACCCCACTTCATCGGATACGTGAACTCGTCGAGCACGTAGAACCGGTAGGCTGCCGCGGCCAGATCTCGTTTGACCTGGGCCCAGCCCTCGGCGGCCTCGCCGGCGTGGTCGCGCTCGGTGCCGGGGCGCTGGATCCACGACCAGCCCTCGCCCATCTTGTGCCAGGTGACCGCGCCGCCCTCGCCGGTCGCGCCGAGCGCGCGGAGGGCCGCCTCCTCGCCCACCTTCCACTTCGGACTCTTCACGAACTGGTACACCACGATGGGCCAGCCGGCGCTCCAGGCGCGCAGTGCCATCCCGAACGCCGCCGTGGACTTGCCCTTGCCCTGTCCGGTGTGGACGGCGAGCACGGGCTGGCGCCGCCGCTCGCGGGTGGTGAGCCCGTCGTCCGGCACGGTCTCCGGCTTTCCTTGCGGCATCAGGCGGCCCTCCCCAGCGCGGCGAGCGGTACACACGAGGCGTCCAGCGCGACGGCCAGCCGGCGGGCCAGCCCCAGCCGCACCGGGCCGGCCTCGCAGTCGACGACGACCGCGGCGGTGCCGGCCAGCGACGGCACCACGGTCAGCGGGTCGGCGCCCGCCGTGCTGCGGCCGTCGGTGACGAGCACGAGCAGGGACCGGCGGCGAGGATCCCGGCGGCGCTCGGTGCGCAGCGTACGGACGGCCGCCTCCAGCCCGGCCGCGAGCGGGGTGCGGCCCCCGGTGCGGAGCTGAGCCAGCCGCTGCACGCCCACCTCGTGGCTGGAGGTCGGCGGGAGCACCTCGTCGGCGCCGGTGCCGCGGAATGTGATCATGCCCACCCGGTCTCGCCGCTGGTACGCGTCGCGCAGCAGCGACAGCACCGCCGCCTTGACCGTGGTCATCCGCTGCCGCGCGGCCATCGAGCCGGAGGCGTCGACGACGAAGAGCACCAGGTTGGCCTCCCGACCGACGTGCACCGCCTCGCGCAGGTCGGCCGGTGTGACCGGGAGGCTCCCCCGCGCCACCGCCGCCCGGAGCGTCGCCGGCAGGTGTGGTGCGCCGGCGCCCTGCGGCAGGCGGGCGCCGACGACCCGTCCCCGCCGGGCGTACGCGAGCGAGCGGCGGCCCGCGTGCGCCCGTTCCCCGGTCTTCGGCAGCGTCAGCACGCGCGGCCGGTAGGGCTGTCCGGGCGCGGCCGCCGGCTGCTCCGCGACGCCACCCTCCTCAGGATCAGGAGCCCCTGACCGGCCACCCCCGTCAGGATCCGGCTCAGGGTCCTCATCGGACAGTGTCTCTTCGAGCCGCTCCTCGTCCGTGCCGGGAGGGTCGAGCGGGTCGCGCCGGCGCCGGTGCGGCAGCGCGAGCCGGGCCGCGTCCTTGACGTCCTCGGCGGTCACCGCGTCCCGCCCGCGCCACGCGGCGAGCGTGAGTGCCGCCCGCGCCACCACGATGTCCGCGCGCAGCCCGTCGACCCCGTACGCCAAGCAGATGCGGGCGATCCGGTCCAGCTCGCCGTCGGGCAGCTCTACAGAGGACAGTCGCTGCCGCGCGCCCTCGATCCGCTCGGCCAGTGCCGCGTCCTCCAGAGCCCAGCGCGCGGCGAAGCCGTCCGGGTCGGCGTCGTAGGCGAGGCGGCGCCGCACCACCTCGGCCCGGGGCGGGGCCTCGTCCGGTGAGGACACCGACACGACGAGACCGAAGCGGTCGACGAGCTGCGGCCGCGGCTCGCCCTCCTCCGGGTTCATCGTGCCGACGAGCAGGAAGCGTGCCGCGTGCTTGACCGAAACCCCGTCCCGCTCCACGTGCGCCCGGCCCATCGCGGCCGCGTCGAGCAGCAGGTCGACGAGGTGGTCGGGGAGGAGGTTGACTTCGTCCACATAGAGCAGTCCACGGTTGGCCGTGGCGAGAAGCCCTGGCTCGTAAGCCTTTACGCCCTCGGTGAGGGCCCGCTGGATGTCGAGGGTGCCCACGACACGATCCTCCGTGGCACCGACCGGGAGCTCTACAAGGGACGATCGGCGGCGGAGCACCGGCGCGGTGCCGTCGTGCGGGCCATCGGGGCACTCGGCGTCGGGCGCCGCCGGGTCGCAGGCGAAGCGGCATCCGCGTACGGCCCCGATCTCAGGCAGCAGGGCGGCGAGCGCGCGCACGACCGTCGACTTCGCCGTGCCCTTCTCACCCCGCACGAGCACCCCGCCGATCACCGGGTTGACGGCGGTGAGCAGGAGCGCGAGCCGGAGGTCGGCCAGGCCGACGACGGCGGAGAACGGATAGGGCGCGGGCATGCCGGCCATGCTCACCCAGGCCCGGGGCTGGCGTCAAACACTCGTTCGGCGTTACGCTGCCCAACGCCACGGTGCTCGGGAAGCCGGTGAAATTCCGGCGTGGTCCTCGCCACTGTGACCGGGGAGTGCTCCCCCGCTACACCACTGGGCCGGTGACGGTCTGGGAAGGTCGAGGGAGCGTTTCGATCCGGGAGCCAGGAGACCGGCCGTGGCAGTTCGACCGCATCGCCACGAGGCATGGACGAGAGGAACTCCCGATATGGCCGCACCCTCGGCACCCACCGCATCCGCTACGCAGATCCGTGTGCCCGTCGCCGCCTGGCTGATCGTCGCCTTCGCGCTGCTCGCGGTGTTCGTGTTGCTGCAGCTCAACAGCACCGCGTTCGCGGAGCAGATCCACGAGTTCACCCACGACGGGCGGCACGCGCTCGGCGTTCCCTGCCACTAGCGCGATGACTCCCCCCACCCTCGGCGCCGTGCTGCGCCGGGCGGCGCTCGCCGGTGTCTTCGCCGGCCTGGCCGCCGCTGTCGTCGCGCTGCTTCTCGTCGAGCCTCAGATCGACAAGGCACTCCTCATCGAAGAGGCCCGGTCCGCCGGCGGGGCACACGAGGAGCCGGTTTTCGGCCGCACCACACAGGTTTTCGGCGGCATGATCGCGGCGGTCGCGGTCGGCGTGTGCCTGGCGCTCGTCGTGGGCGTGGTCTTCGCCCGCGTGCGACACCGCCTGCCGGCCACCACCGACTTCGGTCGCGCGGTGCTGCTGGCGTCGCTCGGCTTCACGACCGTGGCGCTGCTGCCCGCGCTCAAATACCCCGCCAACCCGCCCGGCGTAGGCGATCCGGACACGGTCACCGAGCGCACGGTGCAGTACCTCACGCTGATCGCGGCGGCGGTCGCGGTGACCTGGCTGGCGTTCCTCGTGCACGATCGGCTGGCCGCCCGCCCATGGCCGCCGGCATACCGCGCGGCGCTCGCGGCGGCGGTCCTGCTCGCCGGCTACGCCGCGCTGCTGATGACCTGGCCGGCCAGCCCCGACGGCGTGCCCGAAGACATCCCGGCCGCGCTGCTGTGGGACTTCCGGCTGGCGTCGCTGGGCGAGTTGGCGGCACTGTGGACGGTGCTCGGGCTGAGCTTCGGTCTGCTGCTGACGCCACGCCGGGTGCCCGCGCCCGCGGTGGCGTAGCGCACCGGCACACTGGGGCCATGACAGTACGACAGCTGCGCCTGGCCGTGACCGCCGACGACTACGAGGCCGCGCTCCGTTTCTACCGCGACGTGCTCGGCCTGACCGAGCAGGCGACCTACCACCGGCCCGGCGGCACGGGGCGGGTCACGATCCTGGAGGCCGGCCGCGCCACCTTCGAGCTGATCGAGCCCGAGTACGCGGAGTACATCGACGAGGTCGAGGTGGGGCGCCGGGTGGCCGGGCATATCCGGGTGGCGTTCGAAGTGGACGACTCGGCGGCCGCGACCGCGCGGGCGGCCGATGCCGGCCTGGAGGTGGTCGCCGAGCCGCGCCGCACCCCGTGGGACTCGCTCAACGCCCGCGTGGAGGGCCCGGCCCACCTCCAGCTGACGCTCTTTCAGGAGCTGTCAGCGGAGTGAGGCCTCGTACTCCGCGATGACCTTCTTGGGTACGCACATCCGCCACGCGTCGGTGACGAGCTCGCGCATCTCTTCCTCGTCGATCCGCGCGAGCCACACCCGCACCCAGTTGTATCGCTCGTCCGACTTGAGCGGCATGAAGAACTTGTCGGGCTCCGCGGCGACGAGCGCGGCCCGCTCTTCCTTGGGGTAACCGAAGCCCATCTCGGTCTCGTCGCGCGAGAGCGCCGCGAACACGATGCTGCCGACCCGAAACTTGACCCGGTCGCGCACGAGGGCCTCGTAGGCGCGCGGGAGGGAGAGCGCCACCCGGCGGATGTCGGCCGCGGTCACCATCCGCCTACCGTACCCCCGCCGTGCGCGGCCGCCCTCGCCGCCGGCACGGTCACACGCGGGGTCGGACTTCTCATAGCCTGATGCCATGACGTGGGATGAGCTGCTGGCGTACTGCCTGGGCAAGCCCGGCGCATGGCAGGACGAGCCCTGGGAGGGCGACGTCGTGGTCAAGGTCGGAAGCAAGATCTTCGCGTTCCTCGGATCCGGCGAGCCGGGCGTCGGCGTCAAGTGCGGGCCCAACCGCGAGGCCGCCGACGAGTGGCTGGCCCGCTACCCCGAGGACGCGTCGGTCATGGCTTATATCGGCCGCTCCGGGTGGAACTCACTCCGGATCGGCGGCAAAATCCCCGACGAGGAGGTCCGCGAGGCCGTCGACGCCTCCTACGAGGCGGTGGTGAGCAAGCTGCCCAAGCGAGAACGCCCCACCTGACACAGGTTGTCAGGATCGTGCGGCATGCTGGGCGCCATGACCGAGTACGCCAAGGGCATCTTCACCATCGACGGCTGGGACCAGGAGACCTTCGACGAGTCGGAGGGCGCGACGCTGGCCCAGGCGAAGGTGACGAAGACCTTCACCGGTGACCTGGCCGGCACCAGCACCACCCGGATCCTGATGTGCACGACGCAGGTGGAGACCTCCGCGGCCTACGTCGGCTTCGAGCGCTTCAGCGGCGCGGTCGGCGGCCGGGCCGGCACCTTCGTGCTGCACCACAGCGCCACCGCCGACAGCGACGCGGGCCAGTCACTGCTATGGGCGATCGTGCCCGACTCCGGCACCGGCGAGCTTCGCACGATCCGCGGCACCGGCCGGATCACCGTCGACCCCGACGGCACCCACACCTACACCCTCGACTACACCATTTAGAGAGCTTCCGGGTGGGGGTCACACTCGCCGTTCTTTAGGCCCATTTTTGCCCGCGTTCGCGTCAGTGACGGGCCGTATGCTCCCGCGGGCCGGCGGGTCCGCGGTGGTTGGCGTTACCCCTTGCCTCCGGCGGGAGCGCTCCGGACCATCAGGATGAGTGGAAGTGCCATCCCGACACCCATCGACCCACACGAGCGGAGCAGACCAACGCCCGCTTCAAGCACATGCGGGTCGATGGCCGTCGGGATGGCACACGGGGGTTGGGTTGTGCGGCGGGCAGCCGGCCGGTGCTGACCCGAGCGCGGGTGGGCGGGGTCCGTTCGCAGGATGCTCCGTTTGTGCGCGCAGCTCGACAGCTTCCGTGACGGCGACGCCGCACCCGCGCTCATGAGCGCTAGACGGTCGCAGCGAACAGATCGTGGTCATCGGCTGACGGGCGCTCCCGATCGTCAGCGGTCGGCGGCTCGCCAGGGCTCGCCGAAACCCCCGACCTAATGCTGCCAGCTCCGCTGTGCAAGTTCGCTCCCACAGGATGCGGGTGGTGTTGAGAGGAGCTGTCGAGCTGGGCTCATTAGTGCGCCCAAGCAGCCATAGCCGCGGGGTGGTTGCGGTGTGCTTCCTCCAGGAGCGCCGGTGCGGCTGTCGATCTCGACCCTGGCGGGTAGGGCGTGTATCGAAAGCGCCGCCGGTCGCCGCCACCCGTCGCTCTAAGGTAGGGGTAAACCGCTACTTCAGCGGTCGATGTGGCGCGTACGGTGTGGCCGTGGCCGGTGATCGCGTGCAGCGGCGGCTTACGGAGACAGACCACGCGGACGCGAAGGAGCGAATGTTGCCAGGCGCCGTACTGCGAGGGGTGACTCTGGACTGTGCCGACCCGCAGACGCTGGCGCGTTTCTACGGTGCACTGACCGGCATGCGCGAGCTATTCAGTACGGAGGAGTTCGTCGCTCTGACGGACGGCTCCGGCTGTGATCTGGGGTTCCAGCGGGTCGACGGATACCGGGCTCCGCAGTGGCCGGGTCAGGACGTGCCACAACAGTTCCACCTGGATTTCCGCGCTGACGACCTCGATGCGATGGAAGAGCTGGCGCTGCAACTCGGCGCGGCCAAACCGGACCATCAGCCCGGCGACGGACGCTGGCGGGTACTCCTGGATCCGGCTGGCCACCCCTTCTGCCTGACGTCCTCCTGACATCACCGGCGTTGACAGGTATCCCTCGTCAGACGCCGTAGCGCTCAGGCGTGGGCGAGCGGTCCATCAGCTGCTGCCACCGGGCGGTTCGACCTGCGGGTCCCCCTTTCCACGCCCCGGCGGCGTGCTGGACGGCCCGCCAGACGGTGATGTCG
>Ga0214467_1000244_pt1 | contig 14303 bp, 15 predicted proteins | sample RVTome_8_FD_187339 | JGI IMG/M metagenome (GOLD analysis project Ga0214467, IMG submission 187339) | Soil microbial communities from uranium-contaminated site in the Upper Colorado River Basin, Wyoming, United States - RVT160D0 HiSeq ...
GACGGTGACGGACCCGACTGCCTCAGCCAGGCGGCCGAGCAACTCCTCGCGGGTGCCTTGGCCCATGTCCTCCCCCGTCCTCGGCTCGCGAAGATCGCCGTGCCGTGCCGTGCCGTGCCGTGCCGTCAGTCTGGCGTCACCAGGCCTTGGAGGCCGACGACGATCGCGATCAGGCCGAAGACGGCGAGCAGCAGGGCCGCGCCGGCCGGGGCGCGGTCTGCGTCGCCACGTGAGGCTTGCCGGCCGGTGAGACGGTCCCACAGCAGGGCGAGGCCGACGCCGATCCCGACCACCTCGTAGTGAAACACGTGCGGGCCGGACACGAGATGTACCAGGAGGTAGAACCCGCCGGTGACCAGCGCGACAAGCCCGACCACCCAGCCGAACGGTGCGATCCGGGCGGCGACCTTGCCGAGGTCGTCGCCGACGCGCGGGAGGCGGCGCAGCAGCGCGATGGCGAGGAGCAGCCCGCCGACGATGTTGGCGAGGTCGAGCAGCAAAGCCATGATCATGAACGGTTCATCCCTCGCTGGTAGCGCACGCCTACGGCGACCGACATCGACAGCGATCGTAGTGAGGGCGGATCGGCACGGGTGAGGCGGAGGGCTCAGCGCCGAAATGCCGCCCCCGGCGGAGCTGGCAGTGATACCCGGATCGGGGGCGATGGTTGGCCGATAGACACCTGGGGGTCCGGGCAGTAGCGTGCCGGGTCGGTACAGTCCGGGAGATATCGGATCTTGGCGGTGTGATGGGAAACCCGAACGGCCCGTCGGGCGAGAGCCTTTCCTTCCGGTCCGCGCTCCGCCGCGCCGGCGAGGCGGCGCACGCCAGCTCCAACGAGGCCTTCAAGAAGAAGATGGAGTACGAGAGCCGGCTGCTCGACGTCCACGAGCTGATCGCCACGCTCGTGCGCTGGTACGAGTCGGAGCGGTTGGAGTGCCAGACCCTCGAGTTCGACACCGGTGCGATGGTGCAGTGCCGCCGGAAGGGCGACTGGCGCAAGTACGTGGGGATGAACAGCGAGCTGACCGTGCTGATCAAGCCGGAGCCGCCGAAGCTCACGGTCGAGATCGGCGCCGGGAAGTGGGCCGCCAAGGCGGGCGCGGGTGCGGTCGGCTTGTTCGGCGCGTTGATCAACCCGCTCCTGTTCGTGCCGTACCTAGGCGGCGTCGCCTACGGCACCTGGGAGCAGCAGCGGCTCCGCCAGCGCACCATCGAGCTGGTCGAGGAGCTCGCCGCGCGCCGCCGGCCGGCCACGGACGAGGTCCCGTAGCGGCCGTGAGTGGCGTCGACGTGCTGGTCGTCACGGCGCTGAAGGAGGAGTTCGAGGCGGCCCGGGACGCCGCGCTCACCGGCCACTTCGGAGCCGCGACGTGGGTCGAGCGCGACGGCGGTACCTCCACGCCGTACCTCGAAGGGCGGCTCGTGCGGCCCGACGGCGCGCGGCTGTCGGCGGCGCTGGCCCGGCCGACCCGGATGGGCGTCACCGCCACCGCTCCACTCGCGGCCAGCCTGGTGGAGCGGCTGGGCCCGCGCTGCGTCGCGATGTGCGGGGTCTGCGCCGGCAACCCGGACACCACCGCGCGCGGCGACGTGGTCGTGGCCGAGATGGCCTATGTGTACGACGAGGGCCGGCTCACCACCGGCGGATTCGAGGGCGAGCACCGGCAGGTCCCGATGGCCGACGCGTGGGTCCGTGCGGCGCAGGAGCTGTCGCCGGTGGGCCTGCCCAGCCACGGCCCCGCGGCCCCGGCGGACGCCGCGCTGTGGCTGCTGGAGCGGCTGTACGCGGGCGCCGACCCGCGCGACCACCCGGCCCGCCGGCGGTACATCCCCGACGACACCTGGTGGGAGCGGGTCGAGGCGCTGCGCGCCGCCGGCTGGGTGGAGTGGTCCGGCAACGCGCTCAAGCTCACCGCCGCCGGGCACGCCTACGTGCGGCGGGCCGTGTACCACGACGTCGAGGGCCCGTGGCGGCTGCCGTTCGCGGTGCTGGTGGGCCCTATGGCGACCGGCAACGTCGTGGTCGAGGACGGCATGGCCTGGGCTCGGCTGAAACGGTGGGGCGTTCGTTCCGTGCTCGGGCTCGACATGGAGGCGGCGGCGATCGCGGCGGCCGCGCACCGCCTGGCGGTGCCGGGCTGGATGGTGGTCAAGGGCGTCATGGACCACGCCGGACCGTCCCGCGACCACCGCTACCGGCGGTTCGCCGCCCGCGCCTCAGCCGAGGTCCTGTGGACGCTGCTCACCCGGCTGCTGGCCACGAAACCCGCGGCGCCGTCGCGGGTCACCTCTCGCGCCGGCGCCGGCGCCGTACCGGTCGCGGTCGACGCCGCAGGCGGGTCGATGATCGTGGCCGACCCGGCCGGCGTCTCCCGGCGCCACCTGGCCTCCGGTGCCGTGGTGTGGGAGGTGCCGACGCGGTGGCGTTCGGTGGCGGCGGCCGGCTCCCGGCTCCTCGCCGCGGGCGTGGCGCAGACACTGTCCCTTCTGGACGGTGCTGACCCGCGCCGCCGCCTCGACGTCGCCACCTCCGTGTCGGTGTCCACTGTGGCCCTGTCGCCGGACGGCCAGCTGGTCGCGATCGGCGCCGCCGTGCCGCTGGGTGCCGGGGAGGCGGACATCGAGCTGCGCCGCGTGAGCGACGGCTGGCTGCTGCACCGGCTGGCGGGACTCACCGCGACGGTCCGGGGCATCGCCTTCTCCGCCGACGGGCAGCTCGTCGCCGCCTGCGCCGAGGACGGCAGCGCCCGGGTGTGGGACACCGCCACCGGCCGGGCCAGCGACGAGGTGCCCCGGACGCTCGGCACCCGGGCGCTGGCGATCTCCCGGCGCAAGACGCTCCTCGCGCTCGGCACCGCCCAGGGAGTACAGCTCTGGAAGCGCGAGACGGCCGCCGTCGACCGCAAGCTGGACGGGCCGGCGCCAGCGGTCTTCACCGCGTTCCTGGCCGGCGGTGCGCTGCTGGTCGCCGGGGACACGGCCGGCGCCGTGCGGGCCTGGTCGACCACGACCTGGCAGTACCACGACCAGCTGACCCGCCCCGAACCGGCGACGGCCGCTACCGGCTTCGCCGTCGCCGACGACGACCTGCACCTGGCGGTCGGCGGGGAGGACGGCACGGTCCGCCTGTGGCGACCCCGCCCGGCGTGACCCCGAGGCTCGCAGACAGCTCCGGCGGGCGGCCGCGACGCCTACCGGGCAGCTGGCATCTCCGCCGATACAGCGGCCGGTCTGGCGACAAGGGCTCCCCCGCCGGGCTCGGAGGCGACGTGCTAGACGATCTATTCCAAGAGATATCTTTCTGAGCTGCCGCGATGTCCGCCGTGGTCCGGACCGTCGCTCCCGCGGCCTCACCCGTCCGCTGTTGGTTCTTCGTGCCCGGCCGGGAGCGTTCTGGACGATCAGGATGGGGACCGTCATGATCGTTCGCCCGCTATGGGCGTGACACGCCGCCTCCAACGCCAATATCGGGCGAACGATCAAGCGAATGGGGCGCCAGGCCACGATCACCACACGGGGCTCGGGCCACGTGCCTTCGGCTGACCCCCTCCCAGGAGCCGGTCGTGACGCGGCGTTCAACCATCCTGATGGTCCGGCGCTCCCGCCGGAGGCAAGAAAGGACCGCAACCAAACAAGCAGGGTGAGGCCGCGGGAGCAGCGGTCTGGACCACCACGGACGTCGCGGTAGCCCAAGCTTGGAATAGATCGTCTAGTGCTGCGGGCGGTCGCGCGGGAGCCGGCCGCTGGCGGGCGACGGTCTCACGGACCTGCACCGCGGAGGTGGCAGCGGCCGGGGGTTTCGGCTCGCCCCGCGTGCCGCCGGCCGCAGCGGTCTCCGGCGGGAGCGGCGGCCCGCCGCTGACGCGGCCCGGGAAATCCTCGGTCAGGAACGGCCACGCTCGGGCGCCTTGGCGTAGTCGGTGAAGCCGATGATGTTGCCCCACGGGTCGGCGATCTCGACCGTCCAGCCGGTGGCGACCGGAAAATGGCGGCGCGAGGGGCGTGATCCCGCGCGCGGCGAGGGTGATGGCGGCGGCGCGGGAGGCGGGCTCCTCGAGCCACAGCCGCGCACGGTGATCGTGCCCATCACACGATTATTATTGGTCGCATACTATCCACGTCAAGAGCCGCCGCGGTGGCTTTGTCGGCCACCGCGACGGCTCCTCGACCGCCAGGTCAGGCGTTCACGAGCTCCTTGGTCTCCTCGGGCTGGACCGGCGTGGCCGGCGCCGCGGCGGAACGGCGGGGCAGCCAGATCAGCGCGGCGATCGCGCCGGCGAAGGCGACCCCGGCGGCGACCATGGTGCCGGTGTTCATCGCGGTGGTGAACGCGTGGTTGGCGTCGTCGATCAGCCGCAGCGCCTGGTCGCCGGGGAGCCGGGCGGCGGCGTGGTAGGCGGCGGCGATGTCCCGGTCGGCGCCGGGAGCCGCGGCGGTGGCCATGCTGTCGCGGTAGCCGGAGGCGACGACCGTGCCGATCACCGCGATGCCCAGCACGCCGCCGAGTTCGCGGACCACGCTGTTGATCGAGCTGGCGCCGGCGGAGCGCTCCGGCGGCACCGCGCTCATCGTCACCGTGCTGGCCGGCGCCATCACCAGGCCCATGCCGCCGCCGATGAAGCCCATGATGATCGCGAGCACCGCGTACGGCGTGCCGACGGTCGCCTGGGAGAGCGCTACGAGGCCCAGCGCGACGATGCCGAGACCGGCCGCCACCGTGCCGCGGCTGCCGAAGCGGGCCCCGATCGCCGCGCTCGGCGCCGAGGTGGCGGCCAGGCTGAGGGCGAAGGGCAGCGCGCCGAGGCCGGCCTTGAGCGGGCTGAAGCCGTGCACCAGCTGCAGGTACTGGGTGAACACGAACAGCGCGCCGAAGAGGGCGAAGAACGTGATGCCCAACGAGCCCGCCGCGACCGCGAACCCGCGCCGGCTGAAGTCTCGCAGGTCGATCATCGGCTCGCGGACGCGCAGCTCCCAGCCCACGAACGCGGCGACGAGCAGCAGGCCGGCGCCCGCCTCGGCGACCGTGGTGCCGGAGAGCCAGCCACGCTCGGGGGCCCGGGTGATGGCGTCCACGACAAGCGCGAGCCCGACGGCCGACAGCGCGGCACCGACCAGGTCGAGGCGGCCACCGCGGCGGCCGGGCAGGGCGGGAACGACCGCGTACAGGCCGGTGAGGGCGAGCGCGATGAGCGGCAGGTTGACCCAGAAGACGCTGCCCCACGCGAAGTGGTTGAGCAGCAGTCCACCGGCGACCGGTCCGAGCACCACGCCGACACCGGCCGCGGCCGACCAGATCGCGATCGCCTTGGGGCGCTCGCGGACCGGGAAGATCTGCATGATGATCGCCAGGGTGGCGGGCATGACGAACGCGCCGCCCAGCCCCATCACGGCCCGGAAGCCGATCAGCGCCTCCGGCGTGGTGGAGAGCGCCGCGGCGGCCGAGCCGCCGGCGAACAGGACCATGCCGCCGGCCATCGCGCGGCGGAAGCCGATCCGGGCGCCCACGCCGCCCGCGATGATCAGCGTCGCCGCGAAGACCAGCGTGTACGCGTTGGTAATCCATTGAAGGTCGGCGGTGCCGGCCTGCAGCGCGCTGGCCAGGGTGGGCAGCGCCGTGTTGAGGATCGTGTTGTCGAGGGTCACCACGACGAGCGACAGGGCCAGGATGCCCAGTGCTGCCCAGCGGCGCGGGTGACCGGTGTCGGTGTACGCGTTCATGTCTGCCACATCCCCCACTGGCCTTACGTCCGTTAGCTTACTGGCGTAAGGCTAACACCCTCGACTAACAGGTGTAAAGTTACGGGCGTGAAGAATCTCGAGGAGACCACCGGCAGCCGCCGCCGCAACCGCCGTGGCCAGGGCGGATTGCTCCGCGACGACATCTTGCGCGCGGCCGCCGCAATGATCGAAGAGACAGGCTCCGAGGAGGCGGTGACGCTACGCTCGGTCGCCCGCGAGGTCGGCATCGCCGCACCCTCGATCTACGCGCACTTCCCCGACCGCGACGCGATCCTCGGCGCGGTCATCGACGAGGCCTTCGGCGAGCTCAGCGCCGCCGTCACCGCCGCGGTAGCGGCCCACGCCGACCCGGTCGACCGCCTCCTGGCCGGCTGCCGGGCGTACGTCCACTTCGGCACCGACTACCCCGGCCGCTACCGCGTGCTGTTCGGCCGCACCCCACAGCCCGACACCCCGGTGCGCGAGGCACCGATGCAGTCGTTTCAGCACCTCGTCGACGCGGTCACCGGAGCCGCCCAGGCCGGCCGCTCGGCGAGCACCGACCCGTTTCGGGACGCCACGCTCGTCTGGACCGGCATGCACGGGATCATCTCGCTTCGCGCCGCGACGCCGATGTTTCCCTGGCCGGCGCTCGACACCGTGGTCGACGAGCTGGTCCGCCGCCTCGCCCAGATCCGCTGAACGGTCTCTCGATCGCGACCGCACCCGGCCTGGCCGCGATCATCCCGGTGGTCGGTCCGGCGGCCATCTCGACCGGTCGTCCCGCTCGCGGATCGGTGGCTGGGCCGACCCGCCGCCACCGGCCTGACCATCCGCGGTCCCGACTCACGCCACGGGACGCCGCATGGAATAGGTGACGCCGAACAGGCGGTGCGGCTCGTTGATGACGTAGATCGCCGCCCGGTCGTAGGCCTGCCACCCAGAAGCCCCAGCCCGATTGAGATGGCGAAGATCGTCAAACCGTTCGTCGGTACCCCACTTCTCGCTCCCGCCGGGGTGCCGGAACATCGCGGTCCAATCCATGAACCTGTCTTTACCGAAGGACCCCGCCGCCTTGTAGTCAAGCCGCGCATACTCCCAGTTAGTCATCGAACGATTATGCCGCCACAGCGTTCCTCCCGCCCGGCCGGTCGGCTGCGGCCAGCACCAACCAGCTCGGATCCTCATCCGGGCCCAAGGCTGGCCCCCCTGCACGGCGGATACCCGCCGCCGCTGGCTGCGAGAGTTTCATGTGGACGGTCAGAGCCGACGCGCATGCGTTCCCGCACGATCACACGATGCGCGTTCTGGCTCAGTCCGGCCCACCTGTCGCCGCGATCCGGCCGTCCCGCCCGCGACGCCCCAGCCGCCCTGAAGCCGTCCTGAAGTCAGGATATGGTGAGCTTGATGGCATGACTCATGCCATCGCGACGCTCGCCGACCGGATGTTGTCCCGCCTCGTGCCCGCCCTACGGGCCGAAGCGGCTGGTTGCCCTGATGCCCCGTACACCTACATCCAGGACTGCGGCTGCGGGAACGGCCATCGGTACGGCCGGTTGTGCAAGGTGTACTCCAACTGCAACGTCTCGTGCGGATCGTGCTACCCCTACGACTACTGCATGTGAGTGTCTGTAAGGATCGTTGGCGCGCGCCTTGATGCCCGGCGCGATCCCCACGGACGGCAGGAGGGACAGTTGCCTCCGGTATGGCTGCTGGCGTCGATCGCCGCCGCGGTCGCGTTGACCGGCGCGATCGGATACGCGCGGCGGCGGCTGCTCGTCGTCAGCGTCGATGGCCAGAGCATGGAGCCGACCCTGTACGAGGGAGACCGGCTGCTGGTGCGGCGCCGCGGTCTGCGCCACCTGCGTCGCGGCGACCTCGTGATTCTCCGCCCACCGCGTCACCCTCGCGAAGTCGGGAGTGGACACTGGCGGGAGGCTGGCGGCGGCACGCACGTCAAGCGGGTGGCCGCACTTCCCGGTCATCCCATGCCGAGCGGTGTCGCTCATCCTTCGCCGGTGGTGCCGGCGGAGTCGGTGGTGGTGTTGAGTGACAACGCCGCCCGCGGTGTCGACTCCCGGCACTGGGGGCCCTACCCGGCCGACGGCCTTGTCGGAGTGGTCGTGCGGCGGATGACCACCACCGCCACGGGGCGCCGCCGCACCGGCTGACCGGGCGCGCTTTTGCCCAGTAGTGCCGTGAAGCCGTACTGAAGGCGGCGCCGCCTACGGTGGCATTGGATGCGCAGGATCGGAAGGAGAAGCTGATGGGTGTGGATGTCAATGGTGGCCGGCGCGGCCGGGCGTGGAGCGGGCGTGGAGCGGAGGCGGTCCGGTGGGCCGCCGATCGGCTCCTGGGCCATTTCCTCCCGAAGATGGAGCGGCCGGTGCAGGCCGCGGACTGCTGGTACGAGTACTGGTGTGAGGCCGACGGCGGCCACGGCTCGATCAGGTGGCAACGCAACTGCTGCCGCCGCCCGACGGGAGGCGTCACGTGCGGGCCGTGGAACGCGATCTGCGAGCAGTGCTGTATCCCGTAGTCTTCGCGACAAAGGCCGCGTCACCCAGCCTGTGCCGGGTGACGCGGCCTTCGTGTCGCCGTCCCGTCGAGTCCACTGTCGACGCTGGCTGACCGGCTATGCGGCCGCGCTTGCGCCGACCTCCTGGACGGCTTCGTGACCGGATGCGGTAACCACTCCGTCGGCGTCCAGCAGGCAGAGGGCGGGAAAGCCGTTCACCCGGAACGCGCTCGCGACAGCCCCGCTCACAACGGCTTCGACGACGACCCGGGCCACCGGTTCGAACGTGGTCACCAGATCCTCGACCTCCTCCGGGCCGCCGACGACGACCGCGAGCGCCCCGGCCCGCCCAACCGCGGCGGCGCGTGCCACGAACTGCGGCGCGACCTCCTTACACGGCTGGCAGGTGGGCGAGAAGAACCCGACCAGCTGCTCACCACCCGCCAGAGTCTGGAGCGAAACCTGTTCGCCCTCGGTCGTACGGGCGGTGAAGTGCCCCGGCGACTCGCCGACCCCCAGCATCAGATCCGGCAGCCCGGCCGCCGGCCGTGACAGCCGCTCGCTGTGCTCCCGCAACCGCCTTATCACGCCGAACGTGAGCAGCAGGTTGAGAAGCGCCAGCACACCCACGATCACGACAGCACCCACCAGGTACGGCACAGCTGTCCTCCCTTTCTTCTGTCGCTACGTTCTGGTCAGCGCGACGACGTCATCGAAGCGCACCACGAACAACACGCCGATCGCCGCCGCCGACAACGCCAGCGCCGCCCCGCCCACGCTCGGTGAGCCGGTCGCCGACGCTTCGCCGACCACGCCAGCCGCGCACACCACCACGAGCAGCCCATTGCGGACCACGTGCGCCGGCCCGATCGTCGCCGTAGAAGCACCAAAACACCGGCATGAGGTGACCCGCCCCCGTCGCACGGCCGACACGATGCCGAAGGTGAACGCCGCCAGCACGATCGCGGCCGCGACGAACCCGACCGGCGCCGTCCACAGCAGTGCGAGCAGCAGCACCACCACGACCTCGCCCGCGACCGCGCCGGCCGCGGCCGGCCCTGACCAGCGAGCGGGTAGAACCTGCCACTCGACGACCGACCGGCGAAAGTCTGCATACGCCGCTCTGCCACGAACCTTGCTGACGAACGACACGACGAAGACGGCGACCAACATGGCACGACATGCCAACGCCAGATAGCTCACGGCGCCCTCAGCAGGCTGGGCACTTGCATTGCCGGCAATCCCACCTCCCTGTATCCGAGTTCCAGCAACAGATCCGGAAGCAGAGCTTGCTCTGATCACCGCAACTGACACCGCAGTACTCCGGGCGGCAAGCCAGCGCCGACGCGGCCGATGCCCGTGCCCGAGGCACCACCACGGCCAGCAGGCGATCACCGAGCGCCTCAAGCCTCGCGATCATCGGTCCTCCTACACAGAAACGAGTCCAGACCAAGGCAGTAGAGCAGTCCGTGGCTTCATTTCGCTTTCACCTCCATCGGCGCCGGCGCCGGCGGGAGCGTCACGCCGGCCATCGGATCGCTCCGGCGTCGCGGTCGTCGGCTCCGCTGGGGTCGCTGTAGCCCTGTGCCTGGAGGTTGAACAGCCGCGCGTACCGGCCACCGGCCGCGATCAGGTCGTCATGGCCGCCCTGCTCGACGATCTCACCGTCGGCGAGCACGACGATGACATCGGCGTCGCGAACGGCGTTGAGCCGATGGGAGACGAGGATGCTCGTCTGACCCGTCCGATGGTCCCGTAGCCGTAGGTGGATGTCGTGTTCGGCTTCGGCGTCCAGACCTGAGCTTGGTTCGTCGAGGATGAGCAGGTCCGGGTCGTTGCGCAGGAATGCCCGGGCCAGGCCGATGCGCTGCCATTGGCCTCCGGACAGGACTACGCCGGAGTCAGGGTCGTCCCGCTCGGCGTGCGGAAAGAAGATGCGGGTCAGCATGGTTTCGTATCCGCGGGGAAGGCCGGCGACCGCGTCATCGATGCGGGCGCCTCGCGCCGCGGACCTGATCCGGTCGAGGTCGGTCAGGGCGGCGAGGTTGCCGACTCCGATGTTCTCCCGGGCGGTGAGGTCGTAGGTCATGAAGTCCTGGAATACCGCACCGATCCGCGCGCGTAGCCGCTCGACGTCGAAGTCGCGAATGTCGACGCCGTCCCAGCGCACGGAGCCCCGAACAGGATCGTAGAACCTGCACAGCAGCTTGATCAGTGTGCTCTTACCCGCGCCGTTGAGTCCCACCAGAGCGACGGCCGTGCCCTTGGGGATCGTGAGGTTCACCCCACGCAGTACCCAAGGATGGTCGTCGCTGTAGCGGAACCACACGTCGCGCAACTCGATGCCCTGGACGAGCGGCCCGGGCGAGACCGGCTGCCGGGGGATCCGAAGGTCGGGAGGGCCGGTCACCACGGCCTGATAGTGGTCGAACGTCAGCAACGCCTCGTGCACGCCGGCCGTCCCACGGACGATCGAGCCGAGGGAGGACTGGGTGCCCGCCACCGCGGCGACGAACACGGACACGTCGCCGATGGTGAGCTGGCCGGCCGTGGCCGCCCGGACCGCCCATACCAAGCCGGCGCCCGCGACGACGGCGCCCATCAGACCGAGCAGCCCCTGGACGGCCAGCTCACGCCGGTCGACGCGGCGGTTGGCGTCCTGCACGGTGCTCAGCTCCTGGAGCATCCGCTGCCGGAAGAACCGGCCGAGGCCGAAGAGCCTTACCTCCTTGGCGGCCTGCACATCTGTCAGGAGCTGTGAGTAGAAGATCTCGCGACGGACGGTTTGGCTGGTGTTCCACATCATCTCCGCGCGGCGCCGGCTGATGGCGAGCTCCGCCCGCAACGTCGGCACCGCGGCGACCGCCACCGCCACCGCCATCCAGGGCCCGATCGCCACCAACGTGCCGACGAATCCCGACATCGTGATCGCGCCCTGCCCGATGCTCAGCGCGGTGCCGAGCAGCTGGGTGGGTGCGGTCCGACCCGACTGCTCGGCGAGCTGCAGGCGGTCGCGGAAACGCGGGTCCTCGAACCGCGAGAGCCCGACCAGTTTGTTGACCGCGGTGAACAGGTCGTCGCTGGCCCGGAACGCGACGGATCGGCTCAGCTCGGCCTCCACGTAACGCCTCGCCTGCGGCACCACCACCGTGAGAACGCCGACACCGGCCAGCATGACGGCCAGGAAAATGACATCGGTGTCACCGCTGGAACCGACAAGCCGATCCAGAACGAGCTTGGTGAGCCAGGCCGCGGCCACCGGCAGCGCCGCGGCGACCACGGTCAGCAGCACCAGGGCGAGCGCGCTGAGCGGGCCAGCTCGCCAGGCCAGCGCGGACGCACTTCGCAGATGCCCGACGACGGTACGCATTGGCAGGCTGCCTGGCTTCCGTCGTAACCATCGAATCACCACGTCGGACTCGCCACCAGCTCTCCCAACCCGTCCGGAGCTCGCTAGACAGTAAACAGATTGGCGACTTCAAATCGGCTTCAAGCCGGGTCCACGGCGGCCGACCGAGAGCCCGCGGCCGGCGACGCGACCGCGGACGATCCAAGTACTCTTGGCTGTCGCGGCCGGTATGTGACCGACGAATTAGCCCAGACTCGGGAGGGCGGCGTGCACAGGACGATGCTCGCGGGGCTCGGCGTAGCCACGATCACCGCGGGAGCGGCTCTGTGGGCACGCCGCCGCCTCGTCCTCGTGACGGTGGACGGCTCCAGCATGGAACCAACGCTGTTTCCCGGCGATCGCGTCCTTGTCCACCGACGGGGGCCCGCACGGGTGCGCAGGGGCCAGATCGTCGTGCTTGCGCCACCGACACAGGAAGGCGCCCGCCACGCCGCACCCTGGACGGTCACCGGATCTGCCCCGGGCTGGATGCCCGCCACCGGGGACTCCCACCACCGCCACTGGAACATCAAGCGGGTGATCGCCCTGCCCGGTGACCCCGTCCCGCCCACCGTGACGAGCGTCGGAGGCGTCCAGCGCGTGCCGCGGGGAGCACTGGTGGTTTTCGGAGACGGCGTGGCGAGCGCGGACTCGCGGCAGCGTGGGTTCTACTTCGCCGCCGACATCCTCGGCGTGGTGGTGCGCCGGGTGACCGCCGCGCCGAGGGCCGTGCCCTGGCGGAAGTCAGCCGCAGCGGCCACTCTTGAAGCAGGAGCTGCAGCCGCTGTCGCTGTAACACCTGCGGATGTACTTGTAGCACACCGGAGTGCTTGAGGCGCGGTCGATGCCGCACCTGCAGTAGCAAATCTCGGTCCAGCTCACTTCCGCCCGCGCGGTGATCTTCGGGACCAATCGCGCCAGCATGCGGTCGCCCAGTCGTACCAGTGTCGACATCACTGCTCCCTTCGTCGGGTGTGCGCCGATGCTAGCCAGGCGGGCGTTTCATTTCGCCTTCATCCCGCCGGAAGCTGGCTCGGTACTGCGTGGGGGTGCGGGCGGTCAGCTGTCGGAACGCGGCGTTGAAGGCGGACAGCGAGTTGTAGCCGACGGTGAATGCGATCGTGGTGATCGGTGTGTCGCCGGCGGCGAGTTCTTCGATCGCGCGGAGCACCCGCATCCGGCGCAGGACCGCCCGCCACGTCATGCCGGTCTCGTCCTCGAAACGCCGGGCCAGCGACCGCGGCGCCAGGCCCACCTCGTCTGCCACGTCCTCGAAGCGGATCTGGCTGCCGAGCCGCTGCGCCGTCAGGTGCAGGGCTCGGCGTAGCTCCGGTGACCGCCCGGCCGGCACGACGACCGGGCTCGGCTGCTCGGCGAGCCGCCAGGTCACGGCGGCGAGCGCCGCGAACAGCGTCTCGGCGTACGCCGTCAGGGGTTCGTCGCTCTCGCCCCACGCGTCGCACTCGCTCAGCAGTGCGCGCGCCAACGGGGAGAGGTCGAACACCGTCAACGGTGCCGGCGGGACCGGGGCGAATCCGGTGTCGAACAGGACCGATGCGGTGGTGACCGGCTGCGGGATGCTCACCTGGATCGGCCGGCCCGCCTCGATCAGGGCGGCCCGTGCCGGCGGCAGCAGCCACGCCTGGCCCTGCGCCTCCAGCCGCAGAGCACCGGCAGAGGCGCAGAGCAGGTAGTGGCGGTCCACGGTGAGAACGCGGGCGGGCTCCCGCGCGAACGTGCGCACGAAGCTGTACGCCTTCCTGGTCATCGACGGCCTCGCACCATCCGATCGTAGAAGCCGCCGTGCCACCGGTCAGGCAACGGTCTCCCGCAGCTGCGCGTGAAAGCGCCGGCTCACCGGCGCCCCGGTCATCATCGGCCGAAGCACCTGGCCGGAACGGGCGAAGGCGTCCGACTCCTGGTAGCCGGCGAACGACTCCGCATCCACCCACTCGTGGATCACCGCGACCCGGGTCTCGTCCTCGCGGTCGGCGTAAACCCGGAAGGCGACGTTGCCCGGCATCGCACGCACCCGCTCACGCTCCGCGTCGAGCTGGGCCAGGGCGGCCGGACGATCGCTGGCAGCGGTGGTGAAATCGACAATCGCGATGAACACAAAGACCTCCTGGAACCCGCGGCGGACGCCGCTGACGAGATACCCCTCCGATCCTCACCTCGCGCCTGCCCGGCCACCTCCGTGAGCCGGACGCGTTCACGCTTCCATCGGACACACCGCCCGGGCGCGGATCCAGGCGCCGCGCGCTCGGGGGCGTCCGGGCGCCCTACGGGCCAAACGTTCTAAGCTCGGCTGGTGCCCGCATTTCTGGCCGTTGACCTCGGTGCCGAGAGCGGCCGGGTGCTGCGCGGCGACCTGCGCGACGGCCGGCTCGCCGTCACCGAGGTACACCGGTTCGTCAACCGGCCCGTCGCGCTGCCGAGCGGCCTGCACTGGGATGTGCTGGCCCTGTTCGCGGACCTGTCCACAGGCATCGCCGGGGCGCTTTCCGGCCTGCGCGGCGAGGCGGCCGCTGGCGTCGGCATCGACGCGTGGGGCAACGACTTCGCCCTGCTCGACCGGGACGGGCACCTGCTGGGCAACCCGTGGCACTACCGCGACCGGCGCACCGCCGCGAGCACCGCGCTGGTGGCGGAGAGGATCGGCGCGGCCGGGCTCTA
>Ga0214467_1000245_pt1 | contig 14201 bp, 13 predicted proteins | sample RVTome_8_FD_187339 | JGI IMG/M metagenome (GOLD analysis project Ga0214467, IMG submission 187339) | Soil microbial communities from uranium-contaminated site in the Upper Colorado River Basin, Wyoming, United States - RVT160D0 HiSeq ...
GCGCGGTACGTACGGGTTGAAGCCCGGCCTCATGGGGTCGCCTCGATCTCGGCGCGGCTGGGCAGCGAGCTGGAGGCACCCGACCGGGTGGCGCAGACGGCGCCGGCCGCGCAGGCCCAACGGACGGCCTCCTCGACCGGCCGCCCCTCGGCCCAGGCGACGGCGAGCGCCCCGGTGAAAGCGTCGCCGGCGGCGGTCGTGTCCACGGCCTTCACCCGCGGCGCGGCCACGTCGAGGCGGAGCCCATGCCGGTCGGCGTAGGCGGCACCCTGGGCGCCGAGCGTCATCACCACGCGGGGTACGAGGTCGAGCAGGTCTTCGGGCCGCGCGGCCCGGCCGGCTAGCACCTCGGCCTCGCCTTCGTTGACCACCAGCAGGTCCACCGTGGACAGCACCTCCGCCGGGAGCTGGCGCGCGGGCGCCGCGTTGAGCACCGTGAAGGTGCTTGTCGCCGCCGCCTGGGCGACGGTCTCCACCGGGATCTCCAGCTGGCAGAGCAGGACGTCGGCGGCGGAGATCACGGCACGGTCCGCGGCGTCGAGGCCGGTGAGCGCCGCGTTGGCGCCGGGCGCGACCACGATGAGGTTTTCCGCGTGCTCGTCGACCGCGATCAGCGCGACACCGGAGGCGCCTGGCACGGTGCGCAGCCGGCTCACGTCGACGCCGGCCGCGACGAGGTTGTCCCGCTGCGGGCGGGCGAAGTCGTCGTCGCCGACCGCGCCGACGAACGCCACCTCGCCCCCGGCCCGCGCGGCGGCGATGGCCTGGTTGGCGCCCTTGCCGCCGGGCACGATCGTGAACTCGCCGCCGAGCACCGTCTCCCCCGGCCGCGGCAGGGTCGGCGCGGTCACCACGAGGTCGAGGTTGGCGCTGCCCACGACGACGATCCGGGCTGTCATGCCGCTACCTCCGCCGTGCGCCGGGCCAGCTCCTCGAAGGTCACGCCGTCGAAGCCGCCGATGCTGCTGCGTAACCGCCCCTTCAGCGGCGCGGTCCACCGCGGACCGATCGCCGAGGCGCCACTCAGCGCGCCGAGGATCGAGCCGACCGTGGCGCCGTTGGAGTCGGTGTCCCAGCCGCCGCTCACGACCGCGTTGACGCCCCGGTCGAAGTCGCCGCCGCTGTGCGCGAGCGCGGCGGCCACGAGAGCCGCGTTGTTGCGGGCGTGTACCCAGTGCAGGTGGCCGTGGCGCTTCTCGATGGCGTCCACGACCGACTCCCAGTCGCCGGTCAGCGCCCGCGCCTGCGTGACCGCCGCGGCGAACGGGCCGCCGGGCAGCACGGACTCGCCGGCGTCGAGCACCTCGTCCACGGTGGACGCCACGACGGCGGTGGCGGTCAGCGCGGCCACCCACATAGCCCCGCTGACACCGTCGCCGACGTGGCTGACCACCGCGTCCCGGTACGCCAGCGCGGCCGCCCCCTTCGGCCGGCCCGGCGAGGCCCAGCCGTACACGTCGGTGCGGATCTGCGCGCCGATCCACTCCCGGAAGGGGTTGTGGTGCAGAGCGGTCTCCGGCGGTGTGCGGCCGAGCAGCAGGTTGCGGTACGCCACCCGCTCGGCCGTGAAGACCCGCCCGGCGGGCAGCCGGTCCAGCCACGCCTGGGCCACGTCGGCGCTGGTGAGGTCATGCCCGCGCTCCTCCAGCAGCCGCAGCGCGAGGAGCGCGAAGTTGAGGTCGTCGTCTTCCGGGGTGCCGTCGATGTTCTCCGCGAGGCTGTCGACCGCGCTGCGCCTGTTCCACGGCCAGCGCTCCGCGACGTCGGGCGGGAGCCCCTCAGCGGTGAAGTACCCGGTCAGCGGCCAGCGGCCGGTCGCCCGGAGGATCTCCCGGATGCCCCGGCGCGGGATCTTCTCCACCGGCTTGCCGAGCACGCATCCCACGGCCCGCCCGGTCCAGGCGCCCAGCAGCCGCTCCGGATCGGGGCGTGGCCCGGGGCCGGGCTCCGGTGTCACGCCGAGCGGCGGGGTCGTGGGCGCGGGCACCGCGTCGAGCAGCTCCAGCGCCAGCGGGCGGAGCGCCGGGTCGCCGGGGATCGAGGCACCCTCCACCGGCACGTCGGGCCGGCCGCCGGCCGCCGCCCACCGGGCCTCCACTTCGGACACGTCGTGCCCTTCGTCGCGGAGGGCCATCAGCTCGTACGGCAGCAGCTCCTCCGGCAGCGTCCAGGTCAACCTCATGCGAGCCCCTTGAAGCGGTCGGCGCGCCGGGCGAAGCGGGCCGTGTCGGCGGCGTACACCTCGGCGGCGACGGCGGCCAGCACCCGGGCCGGCTCCGCCAGGTCCACCCTGGACGCCTCGGCGACGGTCGTGGCCCACTCGGCGGGGACGGCCGGCACGCCTCCCAGCGCACCGGCCAATGCCCCCGCCATGGTGGCGGTCGAGTCGGCGTCCCGGCCGTAGTTGACCGCCCCCAACACCGCTTCCCGGTACCCCCCGTTGGCGATGACGAGCATGCCGAGCGCGACCGGCAACTCCTCGATGGAGTGCAGCCGGCTCGGTCGCCTCGCCCCGAGCCCCGGGTTGCGGTAGTCCTCGCCCACCGTGTCGTACGGCGCCACCGCGGCACGCAGGGCCGGGATGGCGGTACGCGTGGAGTCGTACCCCCTGGCCTCCCGCACCACGGCGGCGATCGCGCCGCGTGTCCCGTCGCGGGCCAGGTCGAGCGCCGCGTCCACGACGTCGCCGGGAGTCGCGGCGGGTGCCATCGCGGCGGCGACCGCGGCGGCGAAGACCGCGGCCGCCTCGCGACCGTAACTGTGCTGGTGGGCACCGCCGATCTCGATGGCCTCGGCGTACGCGCCGGCCGGATCGCCCGCGTTGACGATGCCGACCGGGGCCATGTACATGGCGGCGCCGCAGTTGACGATGTTGCCCACACCCGCCTCGCGCGGGTCCGCGTGCGCGTGGTGCAGCCGGGTGACCAGCCACCGCTCGGCGGCCGCGAGGCGGTGGAAGGCCACCGCCTCGCGCTCCAGGTCCGGGATCCAGACCTCCCGCTCGATGAGGTCGGGCACGAGCAGCTCGGCGACGTCGTACGCGTCGAGGTGGTCGCGCTTCCTCGCGTAGGCCCGGACCAGCGCGTGGGTCATCAACGTGTCGTCGGTGATGTGCCCGTCGCCCTTGTGGTACGGGGCGAGCGGCCGGTTGGTGGCCCAGTTCTCGTGGAACGGGGGCACGATGCCATCCACCCAGCCGCCGTACCGCGTCCGGATCTCCTCGGGAAGGGCGGTCTCGGTGGCACCGCCGAGGGCATCGCCCACCGCGGCACCGACGAGGCAACCGACCGACTTGTCGAGCAAGAGCTCCATCTACCTCAGGACCTGCTTCCCACCGTCGACCAGCTGCGTGCCGAGCTGGTCGAGCGTGATTTTGTTGGCGAAGTACTGCTGGAGGGCCGGCGTGGCGTACTTCGTCTTCCACTCCGGATACCCGCTGACCGTCTGGAATGGAGCGATCGTCAGGTCGGCCGCGCTCGCCACCGCCACGTCCCAGCCCTGCTTGCCACCGGTCGTCTTGACCAGCTCGGCGCCGGCCTGCTTGCCGGTCGGCACCAGCCAGTCACCCTGGGCGAGCCGGGCCTGGTTGGCCGGGTTGAGGAAGTACTCGATGAACTGCGTCGCCTGCTTCTTGGCCGACGAATCCTCCGAAATGGACAGTGTCTGGGGGTTGGCCGCCTGGTTGGCCGTGGTGCCCTTGATGGGCGGCAGCGTCACCCACTCGAAGCCGGCCGGTGCCTGCTCGACCATCTGCTGGCGGAGATAGACCCCGCCGGGCAGCATCGCGTACTTGCCGGCGAAGAAGCCGGGCAGCGGGTCGGTGCCGCCCATGCCGACCGCGTCCGGCGAGGCGGTCTTCGACACGTAGATCATGTCGTGGATGCGGCGCGGGATCTCCTTCTCCGCATCGCCGATCCGCACCTCGGTCTTGCCACCGTCGGTGTAGAAGAACTTGCCGTCGAAGTTGAGCGACAGGTTCATCACCCGGTTGGTCGGCGACTTGAGCGCCCACGCGACGCCGAACGTGCCGCCCTTGGTGAGCTTTTGCGCGTTGATCTGGAACTCGTCCCACGTCCACGCCTGGCCAGCCGCCGGCACCGTCACACCAGCCGCGTCGAGCAGCTTCTTGTTGGCGATCACCACCTGCGACTCCAGCAGGAACGGCGCGCCGACCACCTTGCCGTCGACCGTGACGGTGTCCCAGATGCCCTGGCTGATCTCCGACTTGAAGCCGTCACTCAGGAGCCCGGACAGGTCGGCCAGGTACCCCTGCTTGGCGAACTCGCCGATCGACGCGCTCTCGTACTGGAAGATATCCGGCGCGTCCCCACCCTCGAACGAGGTGAGCAGCTGGTCGTGCACGGAGTTCCAGTCGCCCTGGACGTACTCGATCTGGATGTCGGCGTGCTCGGCGTTCCACTTGTCGACCAGCTCGCGGTTGGCGGCCAGCGAGTCCTTCTGCCACGCGAGGCTGAGGAAGCGGAGCTTGACGGGTCCTTCGGACGAGGCTTCGTCGTCACCGCTCCCGCATCCGGACAGTCCGATGAGGAGCGCCGCGGAAACGGCGACCAACTTTCTGTTCCATCCTCTTGAGAACATGACGCAACTCCTAACCCTTGACGGCACCAGCGAGCGACCCGGACGTCAGCCGGCGCTGCAGGAATGCGAAGAAGAGAAGGCTCGGGATGGTCGCCATCAGCGAGCCGGCGGCGAGGGGGCCGAGCCGGGCGATGCCCTCGACCCCGACGAACCTGGCCAGCGTCACCGGCAGGGTCGCCAAATCGGGGCTCTTGAGCAGTACGAGCGCGAAGAAGAACTCGTTCCACGCGGAGATGAAGGCGAACAGTGATGTGGCCACCACGCCGGGGGCGAGCAGCGGGGCGACCACCCGGCGCAGCGTCTGCAAGCGGGTGGCGCCGTCCACGGCGGCGGCCTCTTCCAGCTCGCGCGGGATGTTGCGGACGAAGCCCTGCAGCATCCACAGCGCGAACGGGAGTGCCCACACGACGTAGACCAGGACGAGGCCGGCGTGGGTGTTGACCAGGTCGACCTGCCGGAGGATGAGAAACAGCGGGATCACCAGCAGCACGAACGGAAACAGCTGGGACAGCAGCACCCAGCCGAGCGCGACCGTGCCGAGCCGGGTCTTGAAGCGGGCCAGCGCGTACGCGGCGGGCAGTGCCACGAGCACGGTCAGCACCGCCGTCGCCAGCGACACCTGGAGGCTGTTGAGCGCGGCGCGGCCGAGCTCCTGCTCCGTGAACGCCTCCACGTAGTTGTCGAGCGTGGGGTTGTGCGGGACGAGCGTGGGGTGGATCTCCACCATCTCCCGCGGCGGTTTGAAGCTCGTCGAGAGCATCCACACCAGCGGGAAGCCGAGAAAGACCATGTACCCCAGAAGCGCGATGTACTGGAACGCTTTGGTGGTGCGGCTGGCTTTCATGCGTTCGCCTCCCGCAGTCTTCTGCGCAGATAGAGCGCGAGGAGCGCGACGATGATGATCACCATCACGTTGCCCAGCGCGGCGGCGTAGCCGTAGTTGCCGTACCGGAACGCCTCCTCGTACGCGAAGAGCATCGGCAGCATCGTGCGCCCGCCGGGCCCGCCCGCGGTGAGCACGTAGACGAGGCCGAACGAGTTGAAGTTCCAGATGAAGTCGAGCGACGTGATGGCGATGATGACCGGCATCAGGTTGGGGATCGTGACGCTGCGGAAGCGCTGCCACGCCGACGCGCCATCCACCGCCGCCGCCTCGTGCAGCTCGCGCGGCACGCCTTGCAGGCCGGCGAGGAGCACGATGGTGGTCTGCGGCATGCCGGCCCAGATGCCGACCAGGATGACGGCGGGCAGCGCGGTGCTGAAGTCGCCGAGCCAGTTGTGCCGCAACCCTTCCGCGCCGCCCCGGTAGAGCACCTCGTTGAGCAGGCCGGCGTCCGGGTGGTAGACGAGGCGCCACATGATGCCGACGATCACCGGCGGCATCGCCCACGGCACGAGCGCCATCACCCGTGCGAAGCCGCGGAAGCGCAGCGGCTGGTCGAGCAGCAGCGCCAGCCCCAGCGCGAGTACGAACTGGAGGATCGTCACGCCGAACGACCACACGAGCCCGATCCGGAACGCGCTCCAGAAGAGGTCGTCGTTCACCAGCTCGCGGTAGTTTTCGATGCCGGTGAAGCTGGTGTCGGCGTTGCGGCCGGCGCGGGCGTCGGTGAAGCCGAGGTAGATGCCGCGCAGCAGCGGCACCACGGAGAGCACGAGCACCGGCAGGAGCGCGGGCAGCAGCAGGAGGTAGACGGTCGTGCGATCCGACCGCCTCCGCGCCTCGGCGAACGTCGTCATCGGACACCGCCACTCGACGCGCGGACGGCGAGGCTGGGCGCGACATGCTCCCGCCGTGGGGCGAGGGTGCCGTCCCCGATCCGGTCCAGCAGCAGGCGGGCGGCCAGCTGGCCACGCTCGGTCGAGCCGAGCGAGACGGACGAGATCTGCGGAAACGACATCTGTGCGAGCTCGGTGTCGTCCATGCCCACCAGCGCCACGTCCTCGGGTACGCGCCGGCCGGCGACGAGCAACGCGTGCAGCGCGCCGACGGCGATGAGGTCGTTGGCGCAGACGATCGCGTCGGGGTCGGTGCGCGCGAGGAGGCGCTCGGTGGCGGCCCGCCCCGGCGCGTACCGGAAGTCGCCGACCTCGACCATGGCTGCGTCCACACCGAGCCCGTGGCGCGCCATCGCCGCGCGGAAGCCGGCGTCGCGGGCGGCGCCGGGCACCGTGTCCAGCGGGCCGTTCACAAACCCGATCCGGGTACGCCCGATGCCGACCAGATGGTCGACGGCGAGCGCGATGCCGGTGCGCGAGTCGGCGCGCACGTTGTCCACGGGCACGTCCTCGGGCAGCTGGCCGACCACCACCACCGGCACCGGGCTGGCGGTGAGCGCCTCCACGTGCACGTCGGTGATCCGGATCGGAGAAATGATCATGCCATCGACGTAACGGTGCGCCAGCCGCCGTAGTAACGCGGTCTCGCCGGCCACGTTGCCGCCCGTGGCGTGCACCAGCAGCTGATGTCCCGACTCGGCGACAACGGCCTCGATCGCGCGCATCATCGCCACGTACACCGGGTTGCCGATGTCCTCGACGGCCAGCGCGATGAGCCCGGTCCGCTGCGACTGGAGGGAGCGCGCGATCGCGTTCGGCACGTATCCGACCGCGGCCGCCGCCTCCCGCACCCGCCGGGTGGTCTCGGCGCTGCCGCCGATCCCGTTGAGCACCCGCGAAGCCGACGCGATCGACACGCCCGCCCGAGCGGCGACGGTGTGCACCGTCGGCCGCCCGTCGGCGGCATCCTGTAAACGTTTACGACCCACAGGCCGTACCTCCGGAACTCAGCTGTAAACGTTTCCGTGAGCCTGCCCCGAGATCGCCTCCCCCGTCAACCCTTCGTTACGATCTCGTTTCCAAGCCGCTCAGGAGCCGGCTGGATCGCTCACGACCTGCCTCGACCCCCGCGACGGCTGTCTTCGTTTCGGGCAACGGCCACTACACGTGGGGCGCCTACCCGCAACCACTGTTCTGACCGACGGGGCCGCCTTCCCTCGCCATCGCGGGGGAAGGCGGCGGGCCGAACGCGGTCAGTCGAGCTCCACCACCTCGCGGCCGAGGGGCCAGAACGCCGCCGGGACGAGCTTGAAGTTGGCGATGCCGAACGGGATGCCGATGATCGTGACGCACTGGGCGATGCCGGCGACGATGTGCGTCAGGGCAAGCCACCAGCCGGCGACGATGACCCACACCACGTTGGCGACGCCCGAGGCCAGGCCGGCGCTCGGCTTGGTCACCAGCGTCCGGCCGAAGGGCCACAGCGAGTAGTACGCCAGCCGCAGCGAGGCGACGCCGAATGGGATGGTCACGATCAGGGCGAAGCAGATCAGCGCGGCCAGACCGTACCCGATAGCCAGCACTATCCCGCTCCCGAAGATCAACCACAGGAGGTTGAGAATGAGGCGGATCATGTCACCAGGATGGCCTAGCGGATCAAGTCACGCTCGAGAACAGCGCGTCTATCTCGGCCCGCTGGGGCAGCGATACGGAGGCGCCGAGGCGGCGCGCGCAGGCAGCGCCGGCCGCGCAGGCCCACCGCACCGCGTCGAGCATCTCCCGGCCCTCGCCCCAGGCGACCGCGAGCGCGCCGGTGAAGGCGTCACCCGCCGCGGTCGAGTCGACAGTCTCCACCTTGAACGCGGGCACGCGTGCCGCCGTGCCGTCACGGTCCCCGTACCAGGCGCCCTCGTCGCCCATCGTGACCACCGCGCGTGGCACCACGGAGAGCAACGCCCCCGGATCCTCGCGCCCATGCCCGCTGATCGTGAACGCCTCGCCCTCGTTGACCACGAGCAGGTCGACCGCATCGAGGAGCTCGGCCGGGAGCGGGCGGGCGGGCGCGGCGTTGAGCAGCACGCGAACGCCGGCCGCACGGGCCGCCAGCGCCGCCTCGGTCACCGTCTCGACCGGGATCTCCAGCTGGGCGACGAGCACGTCCGCACCGCGGATCGCCGCCAACTCGGCCTCGGTGAGCGAGGTGAACGCGGCGTTGGCGCCCGGCGTGGCGACGATGGTGTTCTCCCCCTCGCCGTCGACCACGACGAGCGCGACGCCGGACGAGCCGTACACCACCCTCGCATGTGCACTGTCCACTCCGGACGCAGCGAGGCGCGCCTTGAGGGTGACGCCGAACGAGTCGGAGCCGATCGCGCCGAGAAACGCGCACGAGGCTCCGGCTCGCGCGGCCGCGATCGCCTGGTTGGCGCCCTTGCCGCCGGGCACCATCGCGAAGTCGTGGCCGAGCACGGTCTCGCCGGGCCGGGGCAGCATCGGCGCGGTGGCGACGAGGTCCATGTTGGCGCTGCCGGCGACCACGATCCGAGGTGGACTCATGTCCGCGGCTAAGCAGCCCGCGCGGTGAAGCGCGAACCTGAACGCTCCAGCACCAGCGGCACGTCGAAGGTCTTCGACAGGTTTTCGCTCGTGACCGTGTCGCCGATCAGGCCCTGCGCCACCACCGAGCCGCCGCGCAGCAGGAGCGCGTGGGTGAAGCCCGGCGGGATCTCCTCGACGTGGTGGGTGACGAGCACGAGGGCCGGGGCGTCCGGATCGTAGGCCAGCTCGGCCAGCCGGCCCACCAGATCCTCGCGCGCGCCCAGGTCGAGGCCGGCCGCCGGCTCGTCGAGCAGCAGCAGCTCGGGGTCGGTCATGAGCGCGCGGGCGATCTGCACGCGCTTGCGCTCGCCCTCGGACAGCGTGCCGAAGGTGCGATCGGCCAGCCCCGCCACGCCGAACTGCTCCAGCAACGCCCGCGCCCGCACCTCGTCCATCGTCTCGTAGCGCTCGCGCCAGCGGCCGACCACGCCCCACGACGCGGTCATCACGACGTCGGCGACCCGCTCCTCGCCAGGGATCCGATCGGCCAGCGCCGCGCTGGCGAGGCCGATGCGGGTGCGCAGCTCGTTGATGTCCGTGCGGCCGAGCTGCTCGCTGAGCACGCGCGCGGTGCCGGTGCTGGGATAGAGCCGGGCGGAGGCGATGTTGAGCAGTGTGGTCTTGCCCGCCCCGTTGGGCCCCAGGACGACCCACCGCTCGTCCAGCTCGACCTTCCAGGTGAGATCGTGCAGCAGGTGCGAGCCGGTGCGCACCACACCGACGCTGTCGAGGTCAACCACGAGATCTTCGGACCAGGCCACGCGACCATCCAACCACGTGCGACCTGCCGCCCCCCAAGGATGTGACCAGCACCGTATGGTTCTGGCCCATGACGGCCGTCATCCAGATCGAGGGGCTGCGCAAGACGTTCCGCACCATGCGGGGCGGCGCGCGGGTCGCCCTCAACGGCTTCGACATGACGGTCGAGGCGGGCCAGGTGCACGGGTTCCTCGGACCCAACGGCTCGGGTAAGACCACCACGTTGCGTACGTTGCTCGGTCTGGTCCGCGCCGACGGCGGCCACATGTCGATCCTCGGCCAGCCGGCGCCGGGCGCGCTGCCCGAGGTCGCACCGCGGGTCGGCGCGATCGTGGAGAGCCCGCAGTTCTTCGGCAACTTCACCGGCCGCCGCACCCTGCGCCTGCTGGCCCGCGCCGGCGGCGTGCCGGCCGAGCGGGTCGAGGCGGTGCTCACCCAGGTGGGGCTCCGCCACCGGGGCGACGAGCGGGTAAAGGCGTACTCGCTGGGCATGAAGCAGCGCCTCGCGGTGGCGTCCGCGCTACTCAAGCAGCCCGAGCTGCTGATCCTCGACGAGCCGGCCAACGGCCTCGACCCGGCCGGCATCCGCGAGATGCGCGACCTGATGCGGGAGCTCTCCGCGGCCGGCATCACCGTGCTCGTCTCCAGCCACATCCTGGGCGAGATCCAGCTGATCTGTGACCACGTGACGATCATTTCGCGCGGCCAGCGGGTCGCGACCGGGCCGGTGTCCGCGGTCCTGTCCGGCTTCGACAAGGGTGAGTACCGGGTGCGGGTGACCGACCTGGCCCGCGCCGCCGAGGTGCTCGCCAACGCCGGCCTGCCCGTGCGCAAGGAGGAGGACCACCTCGTGGTCGCCGACGTCGGCGACTCGGCGTGGATCACCGAGCAGCTCGGGCAGCGCGGCATGTGGGTCTCCGAGCTGACCCCGCTCACCCCCGACCTCGAGAGCGTCTTCCTCCAGCTCACCGGCACCATGCCCGAGCCGGGCGCGCCCAAGCAGGTGGACGAGGCGGTCAAGTCCGGCCCGATCGACCTGGGAGAGCAGCCGTGAACCTGGTCCTGGCGGAGCTGAGCCGGCTGGCCGCCCGCCGGTTCGTGCAGCTGATGGCCGTGCTGCTGATCGCCGCGTTCGGCGTCACGGTGGCGACCACGGTCGCCGGCTCGCACCGACCCACCACCGCGGAGTGGGACCAGGCCGAGCAGGAGGTCCAGCTCGCGGAGGTGCGGCTGGAGCAGCTCCGGCGGGAGTGCGAGCAGCGAGAGGTCAGCGCGACCTTCTGCGACGCGTACCTCGAGCGCCAACCGCGCATCGAGGACTACCTCTTCGGCGTCTTCGTGTTCTCCCAGGAGATCGACGAGCTGACCTACTTCATGATCGCTTTCCTCGCCCTGTTCGCCTTCCTGGTCGCGGCTTCGTTCGTCGGCGCGGAGCTGACCTCGGGCGGCATGACCAACCTCCTGCTGTGGCGACCCCAGCGGCTCACCGTGCTCGGCACCAAGCTGGGCACGGTGCTGGCCGCGGTGCTCGCCCTCTCGGTCGTGGCGAGCGTCCTCTACATCGGCGCCTTCTACGCCATCTCCGAGGTGACAGGTGTGCCCGGCGCCCTCGACGGGGAGTTCTGGGCAGACATCGCCCTCACCGTCGCACGCGGGCTCGGCCTGGTGCTCTTCGCCGCGGCGGTCGGCTTCGGCGCCGCCACGATCGGCAGGCACACGGCCGCGGCCCTGGGGCTCATCGCCACGTACTCGATCGTGTGGGAGATCGGTGCCCGCATCGTCTTCGAGGTGGTCGAGGCGGGCCGCCCCGACCAGTACATGCTCTCCAGCTACATCGGCGCCTGGATGGACGGCGACGTGTCCTTCTACGACCGGTACGTCAATGACCAGTACGAGCTGACCTGGGTGCACGCCGCGGCGGTCTTCGCGATCACACTCGCCGTCATCGTCGGCGGCGCGTTCGCCACCTTCCGCCACCGCGACCTGGCCTAGCTACCTTTCATTGCCCCCGTCTCTGTCACCTGCGGACCGTATGCTCCCGCGGGCATCAGGTCCGCGGGTCAAGTTCGTCTGCCTCCGGCGGGAGCGCTCCGGACCATCAGGATGGTGGAAGTGCCATCCCGACGGCCATCGACCCACACGAGCGGAGCAGACCAACGCCCGGGGCGCCAACGCTTGGTGCTGATGGTTACGGCCGTCTGTCATGAGGCGCCAAACGGTCGCAGCGAACAGATCGTGGTACCTGAGGCCCCCTCTGGGGGGACCTGGGTACCACGATCTTTCCGGACGGGACGTTGGCCATGGTCTATGCGGCAGGTTCGTCCGAAATCGCCGCGTTAACCGTGGTCATCAGTTGAGCGGCGCCGGACGCGCCGGTTGATCATGCACCCCCTGCCGCCGAGTGTCGCTGCCGGGCTTGAACCGCGAACCTGGCAGTGGAGGTCGGGGGTTTCGGCGAGCGCTCGCGAGCCGCCGACCGGAGCGGTGCCCGCGGGAGCATACGGTTCGCAAGCGACTCGGACGGGGGTAAATTGTCCGAAGAAGTGACGCCGGGACTCAGCCGACCGTCGAGCCGAAGACCTCGTCTCGGACGGCGTTGAGGGCGGTGCGTAGCGCGCCGGTGAGCACCGGGTCGCCGCTCACCTCCGTGGCCACGACTCGCGGCGAGACCAGCGTGATGGCGGCGACCTCGTGCTGCACCCGCTCGGCCAGGGCCGTGCCGCCGGCCTGGCCCACCTCGCCGGCGAGCACCACGAGCGGTGGGTCGAGCACGACGCAGGTGCTCGCCACGCCGAGTGCCAGCCGGCGGGCCAGCTCGTCCAGCAGTGGGCCGCCGCGGGTGCCGGCGGCGATGGCGGACTTGACCACCTCGGCCGCGCTGCTGCCGCGGAAGCCGTGCTCGCGGGCCACGGCGCGCACCGCGTCGGCGCCTGCCACCTGCTGGAACGCGCCCTTCGACCGCCGGTAGGTGTCGCGCGGGATGGGGGCGCCGGGCACGGGCAGGTAGCCGATCTCGCCGGCCGCGCCGGTGCTGCCCTCGTGCAGCCGCCCGCCGAGCATGACCGCCAGGCCCATGCCGCCGCCGGCCCAGATCAGCACGAAGTCGTCGACGCCCTTGGCCGCGCCCTCGTGTGCCTCGGCGACGGCGGCGAGGTTGACGTCGTTGCCGAAAACGACCGTGGTGTTGAGGTCTTCGCGGAGCGCGGCCAGAAGGCCGCGGTGCCAGCGGGGGAGGTTCCACGCGAAGGTGATGTCGCCGGTGCTCGGGTCGACCAGGCCGGGCGTGCCGAGCACCACCCGCCGCACCGAGCCGAGGTCGGCGTTGGCGCTGTCGGCGGCCTGCACGACGGCGCTGTGCACGACCTTGACCGGCTCGTCGGTGTCCTTGGTGGACAGTTCGGCGCCGCCGAGCACGTTGCCGGTGATGTCGGCGCAGGAGGCGACGACGCGGTCGTGCTCGACCACCGCGCCGATCACGAACGCGCTACCGGGCGTGACGGCGTAGAGCTGGGCGTTGGGCCCTCTGCCGCCGGCCTGCTCGCCCACCCGGGTGACGAGGCCGCGCTCTTCCAGCCGTTCCACCAGCTGGGACGCGGTCACCTTGCTGAGCCCGGTCAGCTCGCCAAGCTGGGCGCGGGTGAGGGGGCCGCGGGAAAGCAGGAGCTCGAGCGCGGCGCGGTCGTTGAGCGCGCGCAGAAGCCGAGGCGTGCCGGGCAGGCGTGGAGACCCCATCTACCGTCCTCTAGTATTTAGGAGACTTAACAGTTAAACCTTACTCACTTAACCGGGTAGGCGTAGCGTAATCGGCTAGGGCCGCGCCAGCGGTCAGCCGGCTGGACAGAAGGGGCTCCCACCATGTCGCTCGATCCTGGGCTACGCCGGCTCGCCCTGCGTACGCTGCTCGCCGCCTTCCCCGGCACCAGCGCGCCACAGTGGGCGGTAGACCTGGTCGGTGAGGGACTGGCCGGTTACACACTGTTTGGATACAACATCGTCGATACTACGCAGGTGGCCGCCGTCGCTGCCGCCCTGCGCGCCGCTCGCCACGACGTGGTGATCGCGATCGACGAAGAGGGCGGCGATGTCACCCGCCTGGCGCACGCGACCGGCAGTCCGTATCCCGGAAACGCGGCGCTCGGCGCGGTGGGTGACGCCTCGCTGACCCAGCGGGTTTACGAGGCGATCGGTGGCGAGCTCGCCGCGCTCGGGATCAACCTCAACCTCGCGCCCACCGTGGACGTCAACACCGCCGACGAAAACCCGATCATCGGGACCCGCTCCTTCGGCTCCGACCCCGCGCAGGTGGCCGCGCACGCCGCCGCGGCCGTCGCGGGCCTCCAGGACGCGGGTGTGGCGGCCTGCGCCAAGCACTTCCCCGGGCACGGCGCGACGGTCGCCGACTCGCACCTCGAACTGCCCACTGTGGACGCCCCACTCGAGCTGCTACGAGCCCGCGACCTACCGCC
>Ga0214467_1000246_pt1 | contig 14112 bp, 10 predicted proteins | sample RVTome_8_FD_187339 | JGI IMG/M metagenome (GOLD analysis project Ga0214467, IMG submission 187339) | Soil microbial communities from uranium-contaminated site in the Upper Colorado River Basin, Wyoming, United States - RVT160D0 HiSeq ...
GTCCACCGTGGACGCCGCCTGGAAGACCCGCCCCATGCCGCGCATCCCGTCGAACAGGGCCGTGGCGAAGCGCCGGTTGCCGAGCAGGTGGTCGTCGAGGAAGTAGAGGTGCCGGCCGGGAAGCCGCGGTGCCGCTGGATGAGGTCCCGCCGGATCGGCGGGAGCCCGCTGAGGGTCCGGAGCCTCGAGGTGTACCGCCTGAGCGGCGCCCGGCGCCGGAAGTCCGCCAGGAACGCCGGCCAGGTGTCCTCGCCGGGGCCGAGGAAGATCGCGTCCGCGTGCCCGGCGGCCTCCTCCGGCAGCGACGTCACGTGCAGCCCGCCGAGCGCGACGAAGACCCCGCGGGCCCGGTACCAGTCGGCGAGCTCGTACGACCGGCGCGCCGACGTGATGTACACCTGGATCACCACCAGGTCGGGCAGCCCGAAGTCCTCGGGCGCGAACCGCTCGACGTGCTCGTCGACGATGCGCACCTCGTCTCCGTCGGGGAGGTAGCCGGCGAGCGTGGCCAGCCCCAGCGGCGGGAAGAGCGAATACTTGATCGGCCGGAAGAGCGGGCTCGTCGCCTCGGTGAGGGCCGGCAGGATCATCAGGACGCGCATGACCACCGACGGTATGGCCGGCGTCCCGGCCCAGTGGTGGGGAAAGTGTGAAGATGCGGGGGTGAAAGCTCCCTCATGCCCCACCCAGACCCGGCTCTACGAGGACGGCGCCGTCATCGCCGAGGGCTTCCCGGCCGGCGAGGTGCAGGCGAAGCTCGATGAGCACCCCGACGCCGTGCTCTGGCTCGACCTCGACGACCCGGACGCGGCCGACCTGGAGGCGATCGCCGGCCCCTTCCACCTGCACCCGCTCGCGCTCGAAGACGCGGTGCAGGACCATGAGGCGCCGAAGCTGCAGCGGTACCCCGGGCACCTGTTCCTCAACGTCTACGCGCTCGACGTCACGCCGGACGGCGACCGGCTGCGCCTCGGCAAGAACGAGATCAGCGCGTTCGTCACCGACCGGGCGCTGATCACCGTGCGCAAGTCACCCATCGACACCGCGCCGCTCGTCAAGCGGTGGGACGCCGACGCCTCGCTGATCGCCGCTGGTGGCGTCTCGTTCCTCCTCTACGGGCTGCTCGCCGTCGTCGTGGACGGCCAGTTCGCGGCCGCGCAGCGGGTCGACTCCGCGGTGGACGCCATCGAGGATGCCCTGATCGAGGAGGGTGCCGCGCCGCGACCGGTGCGGATGCGCGGCATCGCGCTGCGCAAGCTGGTCGCCACCATCCGCCGGCCGGTCGCGCCGATGCCCGACCTCGTGAGCCAGGCGATGCGCACCGACGGGCGCACGATCGACGAACGCGTCCAGCCCTACTACAGCGACGTCGAGGACCACGCCCGGCACACGGTCGACGAGGTCGAGCATCTCCGCGACCGGATCGAGGGGGTGCTGCAGGCCGATCTCGCCGAGCAGGGCAACGTGCTCAACGACATCACCCGCAAGCTCGCCGCCTGGGCCGCGGTCATCGCCGTGCCGACCGCGCTGACCGGCTTCTTCGGCCAGAACCTCCCCTACCCCGGCTACGAGACCACGTGGGGCTTCATCGTGAGCACCGTCGTGATCGCCGCGTGCGCGCTCGGCCTGTACCTCTACCTGAGGCGCCGCGGCTGGCTGTAGTCCGGGACCTTCCCTAGGGCTTCGCCGCGATGCGCTCGCCCGCCCGGCTGCCGGAGACTGTCGGGCATGAAGCCGCGCCGATCCGTCCTGATCGCCGTGGTCGTGTCGTGCCTCGTGTCGCCGGCTCCTCCCGCGGCCGCGAGCGGCGGGCATGGCGCGATCGAGTGGTTGGACTGTCCAGATGAGATGGTCAGCACCGTGCCCGCCGGGGAGCGGCACCGGTACGACTGCGCCACCTACCCCGTGCCGATCGACTACGCACGTCCGGCGGCCGGCTCGGTGGAGGTCGCTCTGCTGCGCCGCGCGGCCGAGGATCCGGCCCACCGCATCGGTTCGCTGTTCGTCAACCCCGGCGGCCCCGGTGGCCGGGGCACGCTGCTGCCGGTCGAGCTCAGCGCCGTCCTGCCGGCCGAGATCCTGCGCCGCTTCGACGTGGTCGGCTTCGACCCGAGGGGCGTCGGCCGCAGCGGCGCGATCCGGTGCTTCGCCACCGACGAGGAGGCCGAAGCCGTCTACGGCGGGGTCGTCCTGGTGCCGGTGACCCGACCGGAGATCGCGTCGACCCTGCGGGCCAACCGCGCCCTCACCGAGGCGTGCGCCGCGCGGGGCGGCCCGCTCCTGCCGCACGTGTCCACATTGAACGTGGCCCGCGACCTCGACCGCCTGCGCGCCGCCGTGGGCGACCGCCGGCTGACGTACCTCGGCTTCTCGTACGGCACCCTCGTCGGCGCCACGTACGCCAACCTCTTCCCGCACCGCGTCCGCGCCATCATCGGCGACGGCAACGTCGACCCGGAGCTGCGCACGACCGACGGTCTCGAGTACCTGCGCCAGCGCGCCGCCGGCATGGAGGCGGTCCTCGACGCGTTCCTGCGCCGCTGCGCGGAGGTCGGCGAACGCTGCGACTTCAGCGAGGGCGATCCGGCCGCCAAACTGGCCGAGATCCGCGCGCGGCTGCGGCAGGGCCCGCTGACGGTGCCCGGGCTGGGGCAGCTCGACCTCGGCGCGTTCACCGACGGCGTGTCGTCCACTCTGTACATACCGCAGGAGTACGCCGAGCTGGCCACGCTGCTCCAGGCGGTGTACGAGACCGTCCACACCTCCACCACGACACTCGGCGGCGCCGCGAGCACTCCCTACACCGGCGACGAGTCGGAGTTCGCGGTCACCTGCGCCGACGAGCCGTATCCCAGAAACCCGGCGGTCTTCCCGGCCGTGGCACCGCTCTGGGAGCGCCAGGCCCCGACCTTCGGCCGCGGGCACGCCTTCGCCGGGGTCTCCTGCGCCACGTGGCCGGTCCGCCAACCCGAGCGCTACGACGGCCCCTGGGACCGGCGCACCGCCACCCCGCTGCTGCTCTTCGGCAACTATCACGACCCGGCCACCAACTACACGTTCAACCAGCGGATGGCGGCGGAGCTGGGCGCGGCCCGGCTCGTGCCGGTCGACGCCTTCGGCCACACCAGCCTGGGGCGTCCCAACCGCCCCCGGAGCGACTGCGCCCAGGCCATCGCCGCCCGCTACCTCGTGGATCTGGCCCTGCCGCCGGCCGGCACGGTCTGCCAAGCCGACACCCAACCGTTCTAGCCACGACCCCCGGGGGTCAGGTGGCGGGCGGCCCAGGGGGTGACCACGAAGCCGCGCTTTACCGTCAGCAGCTCCACGTTCGCGGTCCAGGACTGGATGCCGTCGATGCCGGCCAGGGTGTGGGTCGTGAACTGGAAGAGGTCTTCGTGCGTGGGCAGGATGACCTCGCACATCAGCGACTGCTGGCCGAGCGTGGCCGCCACGTAGCGCACGCCGGGCAGCTCGGCGAGCTCGCGGGCCACCGCGTCGAGGCGGGCCGGGGCCACCGACAGCCAGAAGAGGACCTCGGCCTCGAAGCCGAGCGCGGCGGCCGGCACCAGCGTGATCACCTGTACGCAGCCGGTGCTGTGCAGGGCCTCGAAACGGCGCCGGACGGTGCTCTCGCTGACGCCGAGGCGCGCGGAGACGGCCTGGAAGCTGGCCCGGCCGTCGTCGCGCAGCACGTCGACGATCTGCTCGCCGACCGTGTCGATGTGGTCCGGCGCGCAGTCGTGCACCGTGGGCGGGGGGCCGAGCTGGCTGGCGTCCGGCAGCAGGTGGCGGCTCCACTCGTGGGTGGACTTGTAGAGGTGCAGCTCCAGGTCGGCGACGCTGCTCTGCACGCCGGGGATGGCCTGCACGCCGTTGAGAAGGATGGCGTGCAGCCCGGCGTCCTTGGGCACGACGACCTCGGCGACCAGGTCGTAGGCGCCGGTCACCAGGGCGACGAACCGCACCTCGGGGATCGCGGCGAGCGCCTGCGCGGCGGCGAGCTGGGTGCCGGGCGCGCAGCGGATGCGGGTGATCAGCATGTTGGTCGCGCCGGGGCGGGGCACGGCGGCGACCCGGACCAGGCCGGCGGCGAAGAGCTGCTGGCCCCGGCGGGCCACGGTGTTGACCGAGACGCCGGTGAGCTGGGCGATGTCGGTCCAGCTGGCCCGTCCGTTGACCTGGAGCGCGGCGACGATGCGCCGGTCGGTCGTGTCGAGGTGCGCGTACATGTCGACGGGCATCATGCCGCAACAGGCGCCACGTTCGCGAGAAACCGCCGGACCACTGACTGGAAGAGGTCCGCCTCTTCGAGCTGCGGGGAGTGGCCGGACTTCTCAAATACGACAAGCTGGGCACCGGGGATCAGTGCCGCGATCGTCTCGCCGCACTCGACCGGCGTGATCCAGTCGTGGCGGCCGACGGTCACCAGCGCGGGGCAGGTGATGCCGGGCAGCTTGGCCTTGATGTCGTAGCCGGGCTGGTTGACGGCGAACGCGTAGTTGTGGGTCTCGTACCGGTACGGCGTGGCCGCCACCCGCTCGCGCACCTTGTCCCAGTCGAGGTCGTGGTCGTAGAGCGGGAGGATCTCGGCCCAGCAGTCGCGCAGGTCGGCGTCGTCGCGGACGGTGCCGGACATGATGCGGTCGAGCTTGTCCCGGTCGATCCGCACGCGGGCCGACGACAGCGCGTTGCGGAGCGCGGCGTCCTGGTTGGAGCTGTCGGCGGCGGTGTCCCGCAGCACCAGCGCCGCGACCCGCGATGGGTAACGGATCGCGTACTCCATCGCGATGAAGCCGCCGTAGGAGCCGCCGGCCATGACGATCCGGTCGGCGCCGAGCCAGGCGCGCAGGCCGTCCACATCGGCGGCCCACCGCTCGTGGGTGAAGGGCGGGTTTCCCTCGCTGGCGCCGCAGCCGCGGGCGTCGAAGACCACCACGCGGTACGCGTCGGCGAACGGCCCGAACGAGGCGCGCGGCTCCGCCATCGAGCCGAGACCGGGTGCTCCATGGTGGACGATCATCGTGGGCTTGCCGGGCGCGTCGCCGAGCACCTCCACGTTGAGGCGGTTTCCGTTGATCTCGACGTGCATCTCAGGCTCCGATCACGATGTCGGCGAGGTCGCGCGGGTATCCGGTGAGCCGCCGCGGCCCCTCCTCGGTCACCAGCACGGTGTCCGAGACCCGGTAGCCGGCGTGGCCCGGTACGTACAGGCCGGGCTCGCTGGAGAGCACCATGCCGGGCGCGAGCACGGTGTCGTCGCCGTCGGCCACCCACGGCGGCTCGTGGAAGCCGAGCCCGATGCCGTGTCCCTGCCGGTGCCGCAGGTATCTGGCGAAACCGGCGCGGCGGATCACGTCGAGGCAGGCGCGGTTGGCGTCGACGCAGCGGGTGCCGGGGCGCAGCGCCTCGGTGCCGACGTGCTGCGCCTCGCGCACGACGCTGTAGTAGTGGCGCTGCTCGGAGGTGGGCTCGCCGAGCAGAAACGTCCGCTCGCTCTCCACGAACCGCCCACCGACCGCGCACCCCAGCGACAGCATGAACGGCTCGCCGCGGCGCAGCCGGTCGCCGCCGGGCAGCCGGTGCGGCTGGGCCGAGTTCGCTCCACTGTAGACAAGGCCGCCGGTGAGCATCGGCACGACGACCACGTCCTCGTGCTCGGCGTACATCAGCTGGGCGCCGAACCGGGTCACGTGCGCGGCCAGCTCCGCCTCGGTGGGCAGCTCGCCGCCGGACTTGGCGACCAGGCGGGCGCCCTCGGCCACCATCGCGTCGGCGATCCGGGCCGCCTCGGCGTGCAGCGCGATCTCCTCGGGCGCCTTGCGGAGCCGGCGCGCCGCCACGAGGTCACTGTCCGTCCACTCTGTACCGTCGAAGGTCGCGGCCAGGCCCTGTACCCGGGAAAAGGAAGTCGACGGCGCGTGCGCCGCCCGGCGGGGCTGGATCTCCACGGCGTCGCGGAGCACCGCGAAGGGTGACCGTTCGCCGGGAAACTCGGGATAGGCGACGAGCGTGGCGCTGGCCCGCTGGTCGGCGGCGTACTCGCGTTCGAGGTCGGGGACGAGCAGCAGCACCTCGCCCGCACGGGGCACGTAGGCGACGACCGGGCGCTCGTTGGGAAAGTGCGCGAAGCCGGTCACGTAGGCCACGTCGAGCGGGTCGTCGAGCACCAGCGCGTCGAGACCGGCGGCGTCGAGGTCGGCGCGGAGGCCGGCGTGCAGGCCGGCGTAGAAGGTGGGGGCCAGTCGCATGTTCACCTCGTGCGGGGGTCGCGGGCGTCGTTGTAGACCACCGCGACGAGCGTGGCGGAGACGACGAGCAGCAGGATGGCCAGGGAGGGGAAGAGCGTGGTCCACCACGCGGTCGCCAGGGAGCCGGAACGCTGGGCATTGTGCAGGATCGCGCCCCACGACCAGCTGTCAGGGTCGCCGAGGCCGAGGAAGGAGAGGCCGGCCTCGGCGAGCACGGCGCGCGAGGTGGTCAGCACGACGGAGACGGCGACCACCGGCGCGACGCCCGGCAGCACGTGCTTACGGATGATCCACAGGTGGGAGCCGCCGAGCGCGTGGGAGGCGGAGACGTACGGCAGGGGCACGACCGCGAGACCCTGCGCGCGCACGACCCGGGCCACCTCCGGCCAGCTGAACACGGCGATGACCACCACGAGCGTGGGCACGCTCGGCCCGGCGAGCGCGGCGACCAGGATCATCAGCGGCAGCACCGGCAGCGAGAGGGAGAGGTCGACCACCACGCCGAGGGCGGCGTCGGCGTGCTTGAAGTACGCGGCCGCGACACCGACCAGCACGCCGACGACGATGGCCAGGAGGCTGGCCGCGAGCCCGACGACGATGCTCACCCGCGTGCCCCAGACCACCTGGGCGAAGACGTCCCGGCCCAGGTCGTCGGTGCCGAACCAGTGCGCGCCGCTGGGCGGGGCGAGCACGTCCTCGCCGTAGCCGCGGGGGTAGTCGGCGATCAGCGGCGCGGCCACCGCGACGACGCCCATCAGCAGCAGCACGGCCACGCTGATCGGGCCGAGCGGGTTGCGCCGGAAGGCCTCGAAGGTGAGCCGACCGGGCGATTCGGTGACGGTCATGACGCGCGCACCCGTGGGTCGAGCACGCCGTAGGCGAGGTCGGTGACCAGGTTGGCCACGATCACGGTGAACGCGAGCATGATGAACGCGCCCTGCAGCACCGGAAAGTCGAGCTGCGCGACCGCGTCGTAGATGGCCCGGCCGACGCCGGGGTACGCGTAGATCGACTCGGTGAGCACCGCGCCGCCGACCAGGAAGCCGAGCTGCAGCCCCACCAGCGTGGTGGTCGGCAGCAGCGCGTTGCGCAGCGCGTGCCGCCACACCACCCGCCGGTTGGGCAGTCCCTTGGCGCGGGCCAGCCGGCAGTAGTCCTCGCCCAGCGCCTCGATGAGCGTGCTGCGCAGGGTCAGCACGTACGAGCCGAGCTGCACGAGCACGAGCGACAGGCACGGCAGGATGAGGTGCTTGGCGATGCTGGCGTACGCGGCGAGGCCGGTGACGTCGTCGTCCATCGCGCCGCCGATCGGCAGCCAGCCCAGCCGCACTCCGAAGAGGTACAGCAGGAGGACGCCGACGCTCGGCACGAACAGCGACTGGCCGGTGATCCCGCCGACCTGGATGAGCCGGTCGAGCAGGCCCTTGGCCCGGGTGGCGGCGAGCACCCCGAGCGGGATGCCCACCACCATCGTGACCAGCAGCGACGACCCGGCCAGCAGCAGCGTCCAGGGCAACCGTTCGAGCAGGATGTCGAGCACCGGCTGGTTCTGCCGGAAGGACACCCCGAGGTTGCCCTGGGCGAGCTGGGCCAGGAAGTGCCAGTACTGCACCGGTAGTGACTTGTCCAGGCCGTAGTCGCGGAGCAGGTCGGCGTACAGCTCCTCGGTCATCGTCGGGTCGGCGACCGCCAGCGCCGGGTCGCCGGGCAGCAACCGCAGCAGGAAGAACGTCACGGTCGCCGCGAACCACAGGGTCAGCAGCCCGCGGAGCAGGCGGCGGACCATGAACCGAGCGCTGCCGCCCATCGCTACCCCTTCTTGGCCTGGGCGATCGACTGCGGGTTGACGATCGAGAGCAGCTCGCTGGGCTGGGTCAGGAAGCCCGACCACTGCGCGGAGTGCGCGATGGTGAACTCCTCGACGTAGAGCACGTTGTCGTACACCTGATCCGTGATCATCTTGGCGGCCTGCTGGATGATCGGCTTCTGGTCGGCCTGTTCCAGCTTGCCGCGGGCCTCGTCGATCAGCTTGTCCAGCGCCGGGTCGCAGGCGTTGGCGTAGTTGATGAAGCCCTTGCACTTGAACGCGAGCGCCAGGTTGGCCGGCGGGTTATCCATGATCGCCCACGAGCCGGCGTAGATGTCGTAGTCGCGCTCCTGGTACTTGGCGACGTACGTGTTGCGCTCCAGACCTTCCAGCTTGATGTCGATGCCCGCCTCCTTTGCGGAGTCGCGCACGAGCTGGGCCCACTTGGCGATGTTCGGGTCGGCCTGGTCGTAGATCATGCGGAAGCTGAGGCCGTCGAGGAGCCCGTCCCCGTTGCCGTCCTTGTAGCCGGCGCCGGTGAGCAGCTGCTTGGCCTTGGTCGTGTCGTACGTGTACTCCTTGGCGCTCGTGTCCTGCCACTGCTTGAGGGTCGGGGTGAGCACCGAGGAGTTCGACGAGACGGCCGAGCCCTGGAGCGCCACCCGCCGGATCGCCTCGTAGTCGACCGCGGCCGCGAGGGCCTGCCGCACCTCGAGCCGGTCCAGCGGTTTGCGCTGCACGTTGTACTGCATGTGCGCCCACCCGAGCGACGGCACCTTCACGGTCTTGATCTTGTCATTGCCGTCCAGCGTCTTGGCGAGCGCCGGCGGCACCGCGTTGGCGATCAGGTCGATCTCGCCGTTGCGCAGCGCCAGGGCCTCGGTGTTGACGTCGGGGAAGACCCGGAAGACGACCTCCTGCGCCGCCGGCTTGCCGCCGTCGACCAGCGGGTAGTTGTCGACCCGCTTGAGCACGTACCGCTGGCCGCGCTCGACGGTCTCCAGCTTGTACGGCCCGGCGGAGACCCAGTTGGAGTCGTTGGCGAACTTCTGCACGCTCGGCGCCTTCTCGAAGACGTGCTTGGGCACGACCGGCATCCAGAAGCCCACGTTGTCCAGGAACGTGCCGTCCGGCTGGGAGAGATGGAAGTCGATCTCGGTGGGCGACACCGCGGTGGCGTTGGTGTACGAGGGGATGAGGCCGGCCACGATGCCGATCTTCTCCTTGGCCACCGCGTCGATCGTGTAGATCACGTCGTCCGCGGTCACCTTGGTGCCGTCGCTCCAGGTGAAGTCGTCGCGCAGCGTCACCTTCGCCGTCTTGCCCCCGTCGGCGTACTCCCACTTCGTCGCGAGGTACGGCGTCCGCTTGCCCTCCATGTCCATGCTCATGAGGCGCGGGTACATGAGGTTGGTGACCCAGGTGTCGGTGCGGCTGTTGCCGAGCAGGGGGTTGTAGTTGACCACGTCGGCCGTGGTGCCGATGGTGAGCCGGCTGGCACCGCCACCGCTGGATTCGCCGTCCGGGTTGCTCGGCGAGCAACCGGCCGCGACGAGTGCTATCGAGGCGATGCCCACGAGGATGCGTCGCATTAGTGCCAGACCTCCGCAAGGACGCGCATGATGTTGCCCCCCAGGACCTTCACGATCTCGTCGTCCGAGTAGCCCCGGCCGACCAGCCAGGACGTGATGTTCCAGTAGCACTCGGCCGGGTTTTCCAGGCCGTCCACGTACGGCACCCGGGGGTGCTCGACGTGCCCGTGCGCCTCGGCGATGGACAGGTGCGCGGCGAACGCGTCGTGCAGGCCGACGTGGTCGCCGAAGAGCGTGTCTGGCCCGAAGGCCACGTGGTCGATCCCGACCAGATCCACGCAGTACGTGAAGTGGTCCATGACCGACTCGATGGTGTGCCGCGGGTGGGCCGGCGAGAGGGTGGTGTGCGGCGCCGCCTCGATGCCGATGACCCCGCCGCGCTCGGCGCAGGCGCGGATCACCTCGTCCGGCTTCATCCGGTTGGTGGGCCACACGGTGCGGGCGCCGGCGTGGGTGATGAAGATCGGCTTGTCGGAGTGCCGGATCGTGTCCAGCGACGTGCGGTCGCCGGAGTGCGAGACGTCGATGGCGATGCCCAGCTTGTTCATGCGGCGCACGGCCCGCTCGCCGAAGTAGGTCAGCCCGCCGTCGCCCCGCTCCTTCAGGCCGCTGCCGAGCGTGTTCGCCTCGCTGTACGCGATGCCCATCTGCCGGACGCCGAACCCGTACAGGATGTCGAGCCGGTCCACCTCGTTCTCGATCATCGTGGCCGCCTCGGTGGCGACGACGAGCCCCATCCGGCCGGTGGCGTGCGCGCCGGTGATGTCGGCGAGCCGCTCGACCTTGACCAGGTAGTCCTGGTGCGCGACGTCGGACAGGCGCGTCCCGACGTCGGCGATGACGTCGCTCCACTTCCAGCCCATCTGGCTGGTGACGCAGCAGGTGCCGTCCATGAAGTTGTCGAAGACGGCGGTCATGCCGGAGCGGGCCAGCCCCTCGTAGCCGGTGTGGTGGCGCGCGGTCCGGTTGTACTCGACGGTCTCCCCGATGTCGTCCGGGAAGACCGACGGGTGGTCGTGCAGCGAGATGACGATGTTGTCGGTGAGCAGCCGCCGCACCCGGTCGCGCTGGTCGCCGGTCAGCGTGGTGCCCTCGAACGCGGGCACCCGGCCCAGCTCGGGCGCGAGCTTGAACTCGCGGTAGTCGGCGCCGGCCTCGAGGTAGCTGTAAGACCGGTAGCCGGTGTATCGGGTGGCGGGTTCCAGCACGCCGGGCTCCTTTCATGATTCACAACTAGCCAGCACGGTGCCAGGATCGGTCACACGACGTCAATACCGTGGTGAAATCCGGTCCGTTACGGTGTTGTAACGACAGAATCCGGCGACATTCCCGCGAGTCCTCGGGTGCTGACGCCAAACCCCGGGTTCGAAAGTTTCGGTCGCGCGGATGGCGAGCTTAGGCGGTTGACTCACGCTGTACATCGACCGTAATTTATGGCTGTCTCCGGAAAACTCCCGGAAGCCGGCCCGCCGGAAGGAAGTCTCATGAAGCTTCGCGAGGCGGTCGCCTGCCTGGCGGTTTCCGCCACCGTCCTGGCGTTCGCGCCCGGCCCGGCCTCGGCCCACGGGGCGGGCACCGGAGACACGATCAGCTTCCGGCAGCGGCTGCAGTCCATCGACGGGCTCGGCTTCGCCGCGGCGTTTCAGCGGGCGACCCTCCTGCGCGGCGACCGCGGCCTCTCCGCCGAGAGCACCCAGGCCGTCCTCGACCTGCTCTTCGACCGCGAGACCGGCGCCGGCGCGTCGATCGTCCGCCTCGGCATCGGCTCGTCGACCGACGACGTCTACGACCACATGAAGACCATCCAGCCCACCGACCCGGGTGGCCCGGACGCCAAGCCCACCTACGTGTGGGACGGCGACGACGGGGCCCAGGTGTGGTTCTCCAAGCAGGCGCAGCGGTACGGCGTCAAGCGTTTCTTCGCCGACGCCTGGAGCGCGCCCGGCTACATGAAGACCAACGGCACCGACGTCCAGGGCGGCGAGCTGTGCGGCGTGCCGGGCACCTCCTGCGCCAGCGGCGACTGGCGCCAGGCCTATGCCAACTACCTCGTGCGGTACCTGCGCTTCTACCGCCAGGAGGGCATCCGCATCACGGACCTGGGCTTCACCAACGAGCCCGACTGGACCGCCTCGTACGCCTCGATGCGCTTCACCCCCGAGCAGGCCGCCGACTTCGTCAAGGTGCTCGGCCCGACCCTGCGGCGCAGCGGGCTACGCACCGAGCTCACCTGCTGCGACTCCTTCGGCTGGAGCCAGCAGGCGGCGTACACGGCCGCGATCGAGGCCGACCAGGTCGCCGCCCGGGAGGTCGCCACCCACACCGGCCACATGTACGCCAGCCGGCCCACCGCACCGCTGCCCACCGGCAAGCCGACCTGGATGACCGAGTGGAACCCCAGCGGCACCACCTGGAACGAGGCCTGGGACGACGGCAGCGGCTTCGCCGGCTTCGCCATCGCGGAGAGCATCCACCAGACGTTCGCCGAGGCCAACGCCAACGCGTACGTGTACTGGGTGGCCATGTCGCTGGGCGCCACGCGGGCGTTCATCCAGCTCCCGACCGCCGGTGACGGCTACCGCGTCTCCAAGCGGCTGTGGGCGTTCGCCGCCTACTCCCGCTTCATCCGGCCCGGCGCGGTGCGGGTGGCCACCCAGGTGGCGGATCCGCTGGTGAAGACGACCGCCTTCCGCAACCGCGACGGCTCGATGACCGTGCAGCTGCTCAACACCGCGACCACGCCGGCGGAGACCACCTTCACGACCGACACGCGCGTCCGCCGGGTGTCGACCTACCTCACGGACGAGACCCATTCGCTGGAACGCGTCGCCGACACGCGCTCGCGCGGCACCCGCAGCATCCCGGTCCAGCTGCCCGCCCGCTCGCTGACCACCCTCGTCCTGAGGTAACGATCTTCGACCCCACTGGTAGGTGCGTCGTCCGGCCGCGCGGCGTATAACTAACGTACTAGTTCGTACATTAGTTGAAGGTGGGGCGCCATGCTCGCCATCGCGACCGTGTGCCTGTCCGGGACCTTGGAGGACAAGCTGGCCGCGGCCGCGGCGGCCGGCTTCACCGGGGTGGAGCTCTTCGAGAACGACCTCATCGCCTCGGCGTGGTCGCTGGAGCGGGTCCGGCAGGAGTGCGACCGGCGCGGCCTCTCGATCGACCTCTACCAGCCGTTTCGCGACTTCGAGGCGGTCCCACCCGAGGTGTTCCGGGCCAACCTGCGCCGCGCCGAGCGCAAGCTCGACCTGATGGAACGCCTCGGCGCCACCACGATGCTCGTCTGCTCGTCGGTCTCCCCCGACGCCGTCGATGACGACGACCTCGCCGCCGAGCAGCTCCGCGACCTCGCCGACCGGGCGTCCGAGCGCGGCCTGCGGATCGCCTACGAGGCGCTGGCCTGGGGGCGATGGGTCAACACGTACGCCCACGCCTGGCGGATCGTGCGCCGCGCCGACCATCCCGCCCTGGGCCTGTGCCTGGACAGCTTCCACGTGCTGTCCCGCGGCGACGATCCCGCCGGCATCCGGGTGATACCCGGCGCGAAGGTCTTCCACCTGCAGCTCGCCGACGCGCCACGGCTCAAGATGGACGTCGTCGAGTGGAGCCGGCACCACCGGCTGTTTCCCGGCCTGGGCTCGTTCGACCTGACCGCGTTCGCCGGTCACGTCCTGGCCACCGGATACACCGGTCCGCTGTCGCTCGAGGTGTTCAACGACGTCTACCGCCAGGCCGACCCGCGCCAGGCCGCGATCGACGGGATGCGGTCGCTGCTCGTGCTGCGGGAGTCCGTCGACCGCCGCGAATCAGGCCTCCCTGCGGCGCCCCGGCTGGGCGGGCTGGTTTTCACCGAGCTCGCCGTCGACGAGGTCTCCGGTCCGATGGTCGCCCGCACGCTGACCGCGCTCGGCTTCACCCACAGTGGACAGCACCGCTCCAAGCCGGTGGAGCTGTGGCAGCAGGGCAACGCCCGCGTCCTGCTCAACTTCGCTCCACAGCGGACGGTCCCGCCCGGCACGGCGGCGATCTGCGCGGTGGCGGTGGAGAGCAGCGACCCGGCCGCGTCGGCGGTGCGGGCCCAGCGGCTGCTCGCGCCGGTGCTGCCGCGGGTCCGCCAACCCGACGAGGCCGACCTGACCTCGGTGGCCTCACCGGACGGCACGGCCGTATTCTTCTGCCACACCGGGGCCGAGGACGAGAGCTGGCCGCACGACTTCGAGCCCACCGGCCGCACGCCGCGCACCGACGGCCTGGTGACCCGCACCGACCACATCTCGCTGACCGAGTCGGTAGACGACTTCGACCAGGTCACGCTCTTCTACCGCGCGGTCCTCGGCCTGCGCTCCGGCCCGGCGACCGAGCTGGCCGCGCCGTTCGGCCTGATCCGCAGCCGGGCCGCGACCGACCCCGGCCACCAGGTGCGGATCACCCTGAACACGGCCCCACTGCGCCGCGGCGC
>Ga0214467_1000249_pt1 | contig 13892 bp, 16 predicted proteins | sample RVTome_8_FD_187339 | JGI IMG/M metagenome (GOLD analysis project Ga0214467, IMG submission 187339) | Soil microbial communities from uranium-contaminated site in the Upper Colorado River Basin, Wyoming, United States - RVT160D0 HiSeq ...
ATCCGCACATGCTCCGGCACACCTACGTGACGACCATGCTGGACGCCGGCGTGAGTCTGCGCGACGTACAGATCGCCGCTCGGCACGCCGACCCACGCACCACGATGCGGTACGACCGGGCGCGCAAGAACCTTGACCGCCACCCCAACTACATCCTCGCCGCGTTCATGGCCTCCGGAACGTAGCCGGAACTCACGACTTTGCCGATGTGCCGGCGACCCAAGGCCAGCCCGGCTGACTTGGAGTTGGTCCGGTCCCGCGCATCGTGCCTGTCGTGGAGTACGGTCATGATCATGAGCGCCGGGAGTCGTCCTTGTCTGACCGAGGTGGCCGCCATTCGGTCGGTCATGGGCCGTTGGGTGGTGGGTCGTCAGCTGATGACGCCCTGGCCCTCGACAATCCGTACGAGAACACGCCCGGACATCCGGTCGCGAGAGGGAGGTTGCCGATGGCTCGATACCTGAAGGGCTTGGCGACCCAGGACGAGATTTAGGCCCTGCGGCGGAGGCGTCGCCGATGACGAAGACCAGCGCGCCAGGTTGGCCCGGCTCCTACGCCTGGACCGGCGCCGACCAAGCGCCTCACATTGAGGGCCCCAGAGTTGTTGGCGTTCGCTGCGGATGCGGGCGCGTTCGCGGCGTTGGGCGGCCAGGGCTCGGGGTGGCGGGCGTTGGTGTTGCGCCAGCGTAGGTATGCGTGCAGGCCGCGGGCCAGGACGGTGTGGTTGGGGTAGTAGGAGTTGGCCATGGTGGAGCTGCGCGGCGGCCCGAACTGCGCTTCGATCGGGTTGGCCCAGGAGGCGTTGGTCGGGGTGAGGCAGAGTTCGACCTTGCTCCGCATGCACCAGGCCCGGATTGCCGGCGTCTTGTTCGCGGACAGGTTGTCCAGGGTCACGTAGGTGGTGCACCGTCCGGGCGGCAGCCTGGATCGTCTTGAGCGCGGCCAGGGTGTGATCGCCGTCTTTGCGGTGGCGCATGGCACCCCGCAGTTGGTCGTGGCCGAGGCTGTAGCAGCCGTGGAAGTAGCGGATCCCGTGCGTGGGTGGTAGGTAGCCGGTCCGGGTGCTTGGCCAGCGACCACGAACTGCCGTGGCGCGGGCTACAGGTAACCCGTGGTGTTGACCACAGTAGACAGGGGCCTGAGATGGTGCGCCAGGTATTGCGGACCTTAGCTGTGCATGGACCAGGTCGGGCCAGGGGCTGTAAGGTGCGTGAGGCCGTGGTCTCGGTGGCGGGCCCGTCCGGCTGTGTGCCCGATATACCGGACCCGTCGAACGCTTGGGCAGGCGGTACGGATCGTGCTAGCTGAACCGCGGCGGTGTGGGACGGTCGCCGAGGAACTCCGGTACGCGGAACCTTATGAAGGCGGCCGAGTCGAGACCGAGCGAGTCGGCGAGCGCCTGCATCCGGTGCGGTTCGGCCAGTCCGTCCCAGCGCCCGGTCTGGATGCGCTTGTCCATGGTGAGCACCGCCGCGACCAGTTCAGCGGTCGTGAAGGCGCAGTGCCCGGCGTGATCGGCGTACGCCTGCCGCAGCAGCGCGGCCGAGCGGCTGTCGTGGACGTCGTCGGCGTACTCTTCCACATGCTGCACCGGGACGAGGCCGTCGTCGGTGGTGTGCAGCGTGAGGACAGGCATGGCCAACCGTCCGGTCAGCGTCGAGTTGCGCATCCAGCGGTACGCCGCGGGATCGGCCGTCACGGTGGCAGTACGCGTCAACAGCTTCAGATCCGCGCGCAGATCGATACCGGCGCGCCGGTACATCTGCGCCACCTCGGCGAAGCGCCCCGACTCGGCCAGTTGCTGTCCATAGTCGACGCCCTTGTTCCAGGTCGGGTTGCCGCCGGCGCTGCGCTCCATGTCGGCGCGGCCCGCCACGATGAACGGCAGAATCGCACGCAGGTTCTGGTACTGGCCTGCCGCCTGCGCCTCGATGTCGCCGGGCGCCGGCTTCGGCTGCCCGGGCACCCACGCCGGCTCTTGGTACAGGGCCGTGATCAAGGCAGTCCGGGCGCGGCCTTGCGGGCCGGCCTGCGCCTGATCCAAAGCCGCCACCACCCGACCCGCCGTGGCGAAGGCCTCAGCGGTATCGGTGAAGCGAACGAGTTTTACCTGCTCCCCCGCGAGCAGCAGCTGCGCGAGCGCGTGTGAACCGTCCAGCTGGTAGTTGTGCAGGTCGATCCCGCCACCCATCAGGCCGCAGGTGGCGATCGCACCATGAAGCTGCCGGCCGCCGCGTTCGGCGAGCAGCCCGGTGACCATACCGCCGAACGACGTGCCGAGCGCGATGGCGCGGCGTGGCCGCCCGATCAGGGCGGTGACCGCGCGCAGTGTGTCGAGCCCGTCGCTGGCAGCCGTGTCGCTGACCCACCCCGAGCGGGAGTACGACGAGCCGGCCAGCGCGTAACCGCGAGCCAGCAGCGCCTCGGCGACGGCCGGACCGGGACTGTTGACAGGCGGGTTGTCCGGCGTGGGGTTGTAGCCGTGGCTGTAGAGCAGCAGCGTGCCGTTCCAGTCCGCCGGCACATCGGCGATCCAGGTCGCGCCGTTCGGCAGCGCCCCGTCGTACCGAGTTGGCGGTGCGGCCTGCGCCGTGGTCGGCGCCAGTCCCACTGGGGCGAGGGAGGCGAGGATCATCGCGGAGAGCAGTCGTCGAACGTGTCCCATGATGCGCTGCCTCCGTGGGGGGTATGGCGAGCGGCTCGGTGGAGACTGTCAGTCGATTCGGAAGTTAGACAGTTTCCGGACGTCCGTCAAGCAAACGACGAACATCGTCGGCGGTCTCGGACCCCCGTCCGCTCCGCAGCGGCCAAGCCTTGACACGACGAGCACAGTCGGTCAAACATCCCGGCGAGGTCGCGGTTGCTCAAGCTGTGCGCGAACCGGGAGAACCCAACTGTGCCAGCAGCGCGTCTGCCGGTGGCTCTTCCCGGGACAGGCCCGGCCACCGGTTGCCTATAGAGCGTTGGTCCTTCGGCTCAGGGATCGTAACGAGGCGTTCCTCGAGCGCGTTCCTCGATCCGCCGCAGTAGGCGGCGCGTGATGATCCGGCCGCCCGATGCGATTACGGCGGCGCGGTAGAGCTTGCCGTGGGTCTGCGCGCGCAGGCCATCGTCATCGAGCAGGAACGTGAGCCGGTAGCGCGAGAAGCGGTGGCGTCCCTGCAGTGTCAGGCGGTGGCCCGGCTCCGCGTCCACGACGCGAAACCCGGGCACGGTCTCGCCAGGGCGCCCCTGGAAGGACGGCGTGGCGGATGCCGGATCGGTGCCGAGCACGCGCGCGAACCGCGTGGCGCCGGTCATCGTGCGGCCGAGGACGTGCGTCAGCGCGGACCACACCGCGTCGCGGGGTGGGCTCGTGCGGACGCTGTGTTCGTCGACGTACGGCAGGCGTTCCACCGGATGATCCTCTCGATGTGCACGGCTGGCGCCGTGCGGTTGGCGCCGGAGCCGGGAAAGCGGGTCACCGCGACAGCATCTGGCGCCCGGCCAGCACCCTCGAGCAAGGCGACGTCGGCGGGCCGGACCGCGGCGCGGAGGGCGCGCAGGAACGCGGCCAGCTCGCGGCGCCGGGCGCCGTCCCGCCGCCGCCCGCTTCCGGCACAAGCACACACTCAACCAGGACAAGCACAGAGGCCGTGCGGAGGCTGCGGATGCACCAGCCGCTGGACCCTCGCCGGCACAGTGGTTTGACCATGGAATACGGCGCAGACTGGCCCGACGACCGACGCTGGACGTCGGCACCACTCCGAACCCTCGACGCTATCCGCGGCGCGGGGCGGCCAACGCCGCTCAAGATCGGGTTGACGACGGCGACGTTCCCCAGCACTGATTTGCCGATGAGAGTGCGCCACTGGGATGAAGTAGATCCATACGGGTTCACATTTCGCGAATAGCTGTCTGTCATGCTTGACATGACCGTTAGATTGGGTCGCACTGTTCTGCTGCGGGCATCGTGTCGGCGCTCACAGATTTCCCCGCGGCTGAGTTCAGGTAATTCCTCAGTGGGTGGTCCTCTGGGTGTTGTTCTACTTGGTGCTGTCGGTGGTTGTCGAGCCGGGTCGGCCGGGTCGCTTGTTGGGGCGGTAGCTGGGGCCGTTCATGAAGACCTGGTGGCTGGTGTTGATGAGCCGGTCGAGCAGGGACTCGGCGACGACGGGGTTGGGGAATAGCGGGTACCAGTCGGCGGGTGACCGGTTCGAGGTGGCGACCAGCGACCGGCCGGCCTGGGCCCGTTCGGAGATGAGTTCGTAGAGGTCGTCGGCTTGCTGGGCGGCCAGTTCCCGCATGGCGAAGTCGTCCAGGATCAACACGTCGGGGCGGACGAGTTCGGCGAGGCGGCGGGGCCAGGTGCGGTCGGCGTGGCCGCCGGCCAGGTCGGCCAAGGCTCGGCTGGTTTTGAGGAACCGGACGTCCGCGCCGCGGCGGACGGCGAGATGCCCGAGGGCTTGCGCCACGTGGGTTTTGCCGACGCCGACGGGGCCGTGCAGGATGACCGACTCGCCGCTGTGGAGCCAGCGTAGGGCGGCCAGGTCGCGGATCTGTGCGGCGGGCAGTTTGGGGCTGGCGTGGAAGTCGAACTCCTCGAGGGTGGTCTGTTGGTCGAAGCGGGCACGGCGCAACCGCCGGGCGATACTCATGGTCTCCCGGCGGGTGATCTCGTCGTGGCAGAGGACCTGTAGGAATTCCAGGTGCCCGAGCTCGCCGGCTTGGGCTTGGACGAGCCGGGCGTCGAGGGTGTGCAGCATGCCGGAGAGCTTCAACGCGCGCAGGCTGTCCCGCAGGGCGTTGTCGATGATGGTCACGAGGTCTGCTCCTGCTGGTAGATGACGTGGCCGAGGGCGGTCATGAGGTGCGCCCAGTCAGCACCGGCCGGTTGCGGGTAACCGTGCCGGGTCAGCACGTCGGCGATGTCGAAGATCAGGCCGTAGGTGAAACGCGAGTCGTGAGCGGGGGCGGGTAGCGGGTAAGCCGGCGGCCCCGTGGAGGCGTCGGTCGTGGTGGCGTCCATATCAGGCCGCTCCTTCATCGTCGCGCTCGCTGTCACCGTGGCCAGTTCGGTGCTCGCTCGTGGTGGCCGAGTCCAGTCCGGGTGCGGGGTCCGCGGTGGGCAGGGGGACGACGTTCGCGAACAGCTGCGAGGGGCCGTGCAAATGGGCGGCGGCGCCGCCGTCGCCGGCGGACGGTGGTGGCGGGTCGGTCTCGGCGCCGGCGACCAGGATGCCTTTGACGGTGCGATATGAGGGATCGCCGACCGCGACAGCCTTGACGCAGGCGGCCTCCAGTCTCGTTGGGCTGTGTTTGTCGGCCAGGCCGAGCACGCCTTGGGCGGCGCGGAGCCGGAACAGCGCGTTGACTTCCAGCAGGCCGTCGATGACCTGTCGGCAGGCGGGGCCGATCTGGTCGGCGCGGGTGCGGCACCAGGTCGGGGTCCGCATCCGGAACGCGATCTTCTCCGGCGTTCTGTGGAATCTGATTTGTCAAGTTCAGTCTTGTTTGCCCTGGGTCACCGAGATGATCGGCAGCAGAGTCGCGGTGGTGGGGACACCGATCTCGCGTGGTGTCGTCCCGGCCGGCGTGGGGACGTCGACGAGGCGTTCCAGCAGCTGGTCCAGAGCGGCCTGGCCGTCGTCGACGGCGGCTCGTTCGTCGTCGGTGAGCGGGATGTTGGCGAGCATGCGTTGCAGGTTGTCCTTGGCTTCCAACAGTTGTCCCTTGGACGAGGTCTTCGGGGCGTAGAAGTCGCAGCGGGCGCAGGCCATCCGATGTGGACACTGTTCGAAGAACGTGTAGGTGCAGTAGCCGTGTCCGAGGTCGTAGTACTGCCATGGCTGGCCTGTCGCGGCGGCGCCGGAGATGACGGCGTCGCGGTCGACGAGGACTTCGATGGTGCGGACGTTGCGGGCGAAGTATCCGGCCTCGCGGTAGGCCCTGGCCAGGGTGTTCGGGGTGAGCTTGGCGTAGTGCTGTGTGGCTTCTGGTGACCGGTGTCCGAGCCATTCCTGTAGCTCGAACAGGGTCATCGGTTCCTTGGCGTTGTAGAGCTGGCTGGCGATCGTGGACCGGGCTCGGTGGCTGGTGATGTTGCCGCGGACGTCGGCGGTGGGGACTCCGGCCTTGCGGCAGAGCATCGGGATGATGGCGTTGTTGATGTAGTGCTTGGCGACACGGCGGGCTCGGGTCGCGAACAGGAAGTCCACCTGTTCACCGGTCTTGCGGTCGAGCATTGCCGGCTGGTGGGGGCGAACGGCCTGCCACGTCTCGATGGCTTGCCCGAGGAGCGGGTCGACGGGTTTGGTGAACGCGATGCCGGTCTTATGGGTTGGGATGTCGAGCAGGCAGACGGCGTCGCGGGCCAGCACCTCGTCGGAGTCGCCGAGGATAGGCGTGCCGTCGTGTTGCCAGCGGATGCAACCGAGGCGGAGCCGGGCGATCTCGTCGCTGCGCTGACCGCTGAAGAGCCAGGTCAGCGTGATCGCGCGGATCAGCTCTGCCGGGTAGGACTGGCCGGCTGGTGATGGCAGGTCGGCGGGCTCGAGGTTGAGACCGGCCCACAACAGCTTGGCCCAGATGTCATCGGCGATGACCCGCGGGTCCGGACCGAGCAGGGCCTTGATGCTGCGCGGGGTGCCCAGCGCGGCCGAGGGGTCGAACCGGCGCGGGATCCATTCCCACTCCTGACAATCGCGGAAGAACGCGCGCGCGACGCGTAGGTAGGCCGACTTCGTCTTGGCAGTGAGGGGCTTGCCGACGCGGGCCCGCAGATGGGCCTGCTGTTGCACGTAGTCGCCGACGTTCATCCGGTCCACGGCCGCGACCCACGAGGCGCAAGTCTGCCGGGTCCACTGGGCCGGGAGGGTGATGTCTGGGTGCTCGGCCGCGAGCCACCGGCCGATCTTGGACAGCACGGTGCGATAGATGCCGCGAACTGTCGGGGTGAGCGTGGACGTGGCGTGCCAACGTTCGACCCACGCCGCCCAGCCGGACGCTGTTCCCTCGATCACCATGGGCCCGCTGCCGACTTTCGGCGCGGGCGGTGCGGCGACATGCCCAAGTGTCGCCACTGCCCGGTGGATGCCATAGAGCCCGCCGGCCAGTCGCGGGCCCGTTGCCGCGTCCTGGCGCAGCCGCAGCATCACTTCGTCGGTCAGGTCGTCGAGGACGGGGCTGCGGCTGAGCAACAGCATCTGACAGACCACTGTGGACAGCTGCTGCTCGTCGACGCGATATCCCCAGCCAGTCAAGACACCGTGGATCTGATGGATGGCGTCGTCAACGCGTTCGCGGCCAAAGACCCGCCAGGCCAACGAAGACCGGTGAAAACGGCCGATTAGGTGGAGTCCGCTAAACCCGCCGAGCAGATAGGCATAGACGATGACGTAAGCACGGACACCTGCGTCGATCCACCCTGGCCACGATTGCCGGAAGTTCTCGGCACCGACGCCGATGAGGTCGGCCCAGTCCTGTGTCGACCAGCCCCAGAAGCCCGTCCGCCGCTCGGCGCAGCGCAGCAGCACCAGCCCAACGGCGTCGAGCGCGAACCGCCGCTGATGGCGGGTATCCGGTCCCCACCGCAGCGCAGCCCGCGTGTCGTCGAGCGGACGCAACAGCCGCCGAATCGGCTGCCACCCAGCAGCATCGGCGGCATAGCCGTGGCGTCGCAACAGGCTCGACCCGAGGTCGGAGAGCCCGCCCAGCTCGAGGTCGGTGAGCATGCCGTGGCGGTCGTAGTGATCCAGGTCGACCGGCCAAGACCAGGCACCATCCACGTCCGCGGTGGTGGCGGCCGAGGTCGAGGCGCTCATGCACGGGCCTCGGTGTGCTCGCCGCTGAGCCGCGTGAGCATGTCCACCCGCCAGGCGTGGATCTGCTCCATCCCGCGGGCGAGCTTGTCAGCCAGATCCCGCCCGGACAGGTGAATGTAGGTCAGCGTCGTCTCGGTCGCACGATGGCCCGCGAACGCGGCGATCGCGTGCAGCTCCCAGCCCATGCGGGCCAAGTCGGTCAAACACAGGTGCCGGGTGGTGTGCGTGGAAAACCGCGGGACACCGGCCGCCAAGGTGATCCGGCGCACCACCTTCGACCAGGTCCACAAGCTCAACGGCTGGGCGTGGTTGCGCCGGGACTCCGACAGGAACAAGGGGCCGCGGGCCCGGCTGATCGTCGAACGGTGCGTGAGGTAGGTCGACAGCAACACGCCGGTCGCCGCCGAGTACGGCACCACGCGTTCCCGCCGCCCCTTCGTGGTCTCCGCCCGCACCCGCAGCGTCCGGTGCGCCGGATCGAGGTCATCGGTGCGCAGCGAGCACAACTCCTCGCGTCGCAACGCGGCGTCGTAGGCCAACGCTTTGCCGGGCAACGGTTGCAGGGCTTCGGCCTCGACCGCGGCGAACACCGACGCCGGGGCGGCGCCGGACAGCGGCCGGCTCGAGCGGCGGCCTGCGACATCGGTGCACCACGCGATCGCGGCGGCCTGCATCTGCTGCAGGGAGGCGAACTGGCGGCCGCGCCAGAAGCTGTCCCGGATATACGGCATCGGCCGCTCCACCCGAGCCTTGTCCCGCGGCTTGCCCCGCCGGGCCGGGTCGACCAGCACCCCATAGTGGGCGGCCAACTCCGCATACGACCGGTTGATCTTCGGGTCATACAGATCCGTCCGGTCGACACCGGTGCGCAGGTTGTCCGGCTTCTGTTGCCTGCCCTGTTATGTGGCCGGTCAGGCCGACACCCAGTGGACTGGACGGTTCCCGGCTGGCGCCGGCCACATAATGATCAGAGCGATGAGAGCCAGTCGAGCAGTGCTTCGTCGGTCCGCCAGATTGGGCGTGGGCGGGTTCCCTCCGAAGTACTGGCGGGTTCGGTGTTTCTGAGTGCCTCGATCTTTGCCTTTGTGGTGATCTCGGCGTAGCGGTTGGTGGTGGTGAGATCGGCGTGCCCGAGCCATGCGCGGATGACGTTCACTTCGACGCCGGCTTCGAGGAGGTGCATAGCCGCGGTGTGACGGAAGACGTGCGGGCTGACTCTGCGCCTGGCGTGGGGGTCGTCGAGTTGTGCTGCGTGGCGCCGCACGATTTTGTAGATGCCGAAGCGCGTCAGCGCCTGGCCGGCCGCGGAACGGAACACCGGCGTGTCCGCCGGTGTTGGCGGGTTCGATGAGTTCAGAAGCTCGGCCAGCAGCGCCGCAGTCTTGCTCCATAGTGGACAGGTTCGCCACTTGTCGCCTTTGCCGTGGAGGCGGGCCACTGCACCGTCACCGAGGTTGAGGTGTCCTGCTCGTAGGTCGGCGACCTCTTGGACGCGTGCGCCGGTGTTGTAGAGGAACAGCAGTAGTGCCCGATCTCGTAGGGCGAAGCGGCCGGTCCGGGGTAGGTGCTGCAGCAGTGTCTCGATCTCGTCGCGTTCCAGGAAGTGTGTCTGCGCTGGTGCCGCCCGCTTCGTCGGAATGGCCGCGACTTGCTGGCAGACGTCGAGCATCTCGGGTTCGCGGGTGGCGATGTAGTCGAACAGGGTGTGCAGGGCGGCCAGGCGTTGGTTGCGGGTGCGGACGTGGTTGGCGCGGTCGCGCTCAAGGTGGCGCAGGAAGCCGAGGATCCGCTCGAAGCTTAGGTCCTCGATGCTGAGTTTGGTGATCTTCGTGCCCTTGTTCTGGGCCACGAAGCACAGCATGAGCCGGATGGTGTCGCGGTAGCTGCGCACTGATGCTGGTCGCAGACCTTTGACCGTGATGAGGTGGTCGAGGAAGAAGGAGTGGATGAGCGGCCCGAGTGGCCGCGACCTGGTCATGGCTTCTCCTGTGTCCACGCGGGTTCGGCGAGGGCCTCGAAGCGTCGGCTGGCCTCGGCAAGCAGGTGCGGCGTGATGGTCAGGTAGATGGCAGTGGATGTTGGGTCGACGTGGCCCATGAACGTTGACAGCCGGTAGAGCCTTGCCTGCGGATCGGCTTCCTCGCGGTACCAGCGGGTCAGGCGTCCCACCGCGAACGAGTGGCGCAGGCAGTGAAGGCGAGGTGGGCAGACACCGTCCGGGACAGGGAAAGCCAGTTCGGTCATCAGCCGGTGGAACGTCTGGCTCGCGCTGCAGGGATGGACGCTGCGGCGGCCGTCAAAGCTGAACAGCGGGGCCTGGTCGCCGGCGCTGCGGCGTTCGACCTGGCGGGCGAGGAGTTCGCCGATGCGTGGCCCGTGCGGAACCAGACGGCTCTTGCCGAACTTGCCGCCCCGCACCGTCAGCAGTTGCCGCGGGGCGTCGACGTCGCCGATGCGAAGGCCGCACGCTTCGCCGGAACGCAACCCCAGCCCGTAGCAGAGGGCGAAGATGGCGTGGTAGGTCGATCCGCGGCCAACGGCTCGCGAATTGTCGGGCAGGCCCGCGGCGGCCTCCAACAGCTGGCGGGCCTGACTGACGTCGAAGAGGAACGGCAGGCGCACATCCGTCTCGTGGCGTCGGGTTCGGCGCAGCGGTGATGCGTCCAGCCGCTGCTGAGCCGCGGCCCAGTCCAGGAAACAGCAGACGATCCCGACGAGGTGGTTGAAGCTGCGCGCCCGCGTCCTGGGCCGTGAAGCGACGAACGCCTCGAGCAGGGAGGGGGTGAGCTGGTGCAGACCTTCGACGCCGTGCTGGCTGGTGAACGCGAGCAGCAGGCGCAGCGTGGCCTCCTCAGTGGCGTACTTGCGTCCCAGCGCCCGCTTGTGGGCGAGGAAGTCGGCGACGGCGGCGGCGAGGCTGTCGTTCATGCCAGTGCCTCCTCGCCGTCGCCCATCGCGACTTCCCGCAGCGATTCGACAGCGACCTTGGCGTAGACCTCGGTGGAGCGCGCGGACCGGTGCCCGACGAAGTCGCCGATGGTCTTGAGGTCGAAGTTCGCATCGACCAGGCGCTGCACCGCCGAGTGCCGCAGGGTGTGTGATCCCGGCCGGGGAACATCGACACCTGCTTTGAGCAGGTAGAAGCGGGCCAGCGACGATACCGCGGCGGCGCCGATCGGACGTCGGGGAGCATTGGTGCGGAAGAACACGTGGCGATCGGTCGTGGTCGGGCGACCGTGGCGCAGGTAGTCCAGGAGGGCCTCGCCGACCACAGTGGACAGCGGGAAGGCCGTTGAGTGGCCGGCCTTGCGCTCAGGGATCGCGAGGCGTTCACGCTTCCAGTCAATGTCGTCCAAGGTGAGGGCGGCGACCTCCCGTCCACGCAGGCCATATGTGACCAGCAGAAGCAAAATGGCGTAGTCGCGTCGGCCCGCGACGGTCCGCCGGTCGACGCCGGCCAAGACCCGGTTGACGTCGTCCCAGGAGATCGACCGCGGAATGTCCGACAATCGGTAGACCTGCGGCCATCCCACGGCGGCGCTCAGATCACTGGCAAGGATCCGTTGCCGGTGTGCGTAGCGCAGGAACACCCGCAGGGCACCAGCGCATCCGCTGACTGTGCTCTTCGCCAGTCCCGCGCCGGCACGCTCGACGATGAACGCGCTCAGGATCACCGGCGATAGCTCTCGGATCGACTTCACGCCGATGCGCCGCAGGTAGGCCTCGAAGGGCCGCAAGTGGTGACGATAGGTGTCCACCGACGCCGGACGAAGTCCCCGCTCTTCGACCAGGTAGTCAAAGAACCCTGGTGCGAGCTCGACGAACGGCTGATCGTGGTGGGGCCGGCCAGTCGGCTCATAGCCGGGCACCACAACCGAGAGCATCTGCTCGACCGGGCCGCGGACCTCCTTCGCCATCGGCCTCGTCGAACTGGTCGCGTGGTGGGCGGCGACCCGGGCGGCCACGAACGCCTCAACGTGCGTTGGCAGATCACCGATGACGCGCGCCCCTCGCTCGCGAGCGAACTCGCCGAAGGCGAACCCGATCGGCACCCGCCGCCAGATGCTCTTCGCGCTGTAGCCCTGGCCCGCCATCCACGCGACGTACGCCTCGATCTCGGCCCCGATCCACGACCCCCGAAGACGATCGATCGTCGACGGCTTGAGGAAGTACTGCTCCAGCATGGGACAACCTCCGTTCCAAAGATGAATCGGAGGAGAGACGATCCCAGAACCTACGCTCGTTATGTGGCCACGCTGTCCGCTTACCGCCGCCCAGACACAGACAGCAGCATCATCGGCCACATAATCAAGCGGGGAACAGAACCCGGAAAATGTTCCGCGGAACATTTTCCGGCACCAGCCGCCGCGGCACCCCGCCGAAGAACGCGAACGCCGCAACGTGTGCCTCGGTCCAGGCCCGCTGGTCCATCGTCAGCACCGGCCGCACGAACATGTGCCGCGAGTTGGCCAGAACCATCGCGAACGCCCACACCCGCCGCCGCTTCCCGGTCACCGGGTCGACCCAGTGGCCCAGATGCCCGTAGTCGATCTGCGCTTCCTCACCCGGCGGGGCGTCGGCCTCGTCGCGTAGCACTACCACCCGGTCCCGGCGCACCTCCTCCGGCAGGTTCGCCGCCACATACCGCTTCAATGAGGCGACGCTGGCTGCAAGGCCGCGCTCGTCGCGCAGCCGCTGATGGATCGTCGCCTGGGTCACCCCGAGCTTGAGCTGAGCGGTGATGTACTCGTGGTGCGCGGCAATCTGCGGCCACGTCGTCTGCCGCAACCGGCTGTCCGCCAACTGCGGGAACCAGCCCGTCACCAGCGCCGACCACTCCGCCGTCATCATCGCCGGCCCGCCGGGCGCAAGGCCGGCCGCCACCGCCGGCGCGAGGTACTTACGGATGGTATTGCGGTCCACACCCAGCGACGCGGACACCTCGCTGATCGAACGGCCCGCGTGCCAGTGGATGAAGATCTCGGTCACATCGACCACGTCGAACGTTCTCCTCGCCATCGGCTCCCTCACCCGTCACCCGGACAAGGGAGAACTCTTCAAGATCGCGAGGACCACCCCACACGTGCCCACGTCCGGACGTCCGGACAACCTGGGGAATTACGTGAGCGCAGAAGCGCCGACTGGGGAATTACGTGAGCGCACAACCGCTGAAGCTGGGGAATTCCCTGAGCGCCGACAGGCATCGCGTGTATTCAGCGGTAACGCCGCTGCGTGGCAGGGGCGTTGCCATGCCCTAGGGGTTCGGTATGTCAGGCACGCCGAGATCCCTTCTCACAACGGAAACGAACCGCTCGTAGGCTTTCTGTAATGTCGCTCTGTCACCCATGGACATCGCATCCAACAGGTCCTGAGCGAAGTCGCTGGCTTCGCTGGTGCCGAAGGTCTCTACCGCGATGCGCGCCTCGATAGCCATTCGGACTCGCTCACCCTTCGGCCACGTTTCTTCGATCTTGTCTAGCTTGGAATCTTCGCCCTTCTCCTTGTATTTCAACCGTTGTATATCGAGCCGCACGCAACGCATCGCTGATAGGTATGCATCTCTACGCTCGTGGAGTGTTGCGTTACTAGTCGCCGTCTGTTCGGTGCGTACAGCCAACCGTTCGGCCTGCTTACGGCTTTGATTGCCGCTTAGCCAGGTGAAGAATATTCCAGCTACACCTGACGCTGCAGCCGCGACTGGTGCCACCCAATCTGATGCCATGCGTCCATTTTGCATGCGGCGCGCAACTCACCCGCATCAAGCGTCATATGGGAGTCAGGTCATTGTGTTCTCGGGTAGTGGCTGGTCACGGTGGTGATGAGGTCGTGGGGGCGGCGGTTGGCGCGTCTGGTCGCGCGGGCGATGTTGGTGTCGCCGTTGAGTCGGTGGAAGCCGATCGAGGTGTTACGGAAGGTCGCCATGGCCACGGACACCTGTCCGGTGGGCTGGCGTGGCGCGGTGCGGCATCTGGTCAGTGCCCCTGGGGCCATTGTCGTGCGGTGACGTGGCGAGGAGCCTCAGCGGTGTGGATGGGCCGAGCATCGCTGCGTGCTGGTCGAGGAGTCCGCGGAGGTTACGAGGGCAGCGTC
>Ga0214467_1000251_pt1 | contig 13849 bp, 12 predicted proteins | sample RVTome_8_FD_187339 | JGI IMG/M metagenome (GOLD analysis project Ga0214467, IMG submission 187339) | Soil microbial communities from uranium-contaminated site in the Upper Colorado River Basin, Wyoming, United States - RVT160D0 HiSeq ...
CAGCGCGAGCGGCGCCACGTCGAGGATCTCGATGAGCGACCGCTGCTGCCGCACGAGGATGCCGGTCACGTCGGCCAGCGCGTCCACGTTGGACTTCAGGGCGGCGCGGTTCTGGTTGACGAACGTGGTCACGTCGGCCAGCGCGGTGGCCAGGTTGCGCAGTGCGGCGGCCAGCTCGTCGCGCTCGCCGGCGAGCTGCTGCGCCACCCCGGCGAGCTGCGTGTTGAACGAGCGCACCTGCTCGTCGCTGCGGGCCAGCGCGGTGGTGAACTGCTGGAGGTTGCCGACCGTGCCGAAGAGGTCCTGCCGCCCATCGGAGAGGGTGTCTAGCGCGCGGGAGAGGCCGTCGAGCGTCTCGCCGAGCGCGGCGCCGTTGCCCTCCAGGTTGGCCCGGCCGGTGGCGAGCAGGTCGCTCAGCGCGCCGTCCTTGTTGGCACCCTCCGGCCCGAGCGCCCGGTTGAACTCGTCCAGCGCCTTGTAGATCTCGTCGATCTCCATCGGCGCGGCGGTGCGCTCGACCGGCAGCTCGGCCCCGTCGGTCAGCGCCGGACCGCCGTCGTAGGCGGGGGTGAGCTGCACGTACCGGTCGCTGACCACGCTAGGTGGGACGATGACGGCCTGGGCGCCCGCCGGCACCTGCCAGCCACGGTCGTAGCGCATCTCCACGCGCACGGTGCGCCCCTCCGGCTCCACGGCGACCACGTGTCCGATGCGGACGCCGAGCACGCGCACGTCCGAGCCGGGGCTCACCCCCACCACGCGGGCGAAGTGTGCCACGAGGCGCCGCTCCGGCTCCCCCTGGATGACCGCGCACGCGGCGACCACGACCACTGTGGACACCGCGAGCGCGAGTGCGACCCGCCACCGCATCAGCCACCCCCCACCGTCGGCTGATAGGGCTGGAGCAGGCCGCGGACGTACGAGTCGAACCAGCGGCCGTTGCCGACCACGTTGGCGAAGGCGTCGACGAACGGCGCCATCCCCTCGATGGTCTTCGTGAGGTTGTCCCGGTTGCGCTGCAGGATGCCCACCACGCCGCGCAGCTGGTCGAGCGCCGGCTTGAGCTGGTCGCGGTTGTCGGCGACCAGGCCGGAAAGCTCCTTGGAGAGCTGGCTGGTGCCGACGAGCAGCTCGTGGATGGCGTCGCGGCGGCGGCTGACCTCGCGCAGCAGCGCGTCCCCGTCGGCGACGAGCTTGCGAAACTCCTCGTCCCGCTCGGCCAGTACCGCGGTGACGGTACGCGCCCGGCTGAGCAGCTCGCGCAGCTCGGCGTCGCGGCTGGCGATGGTCCGCGAGAGCCGGGAGAGGCCGGACAGCGAGGTCTCGACGCTCGCCGGTGTGTCCGCGAACGTCCGGGCCAGCGTGGTGAACGCCTCCCCCAGCCGCGCCGAGTCGATCTCGTCGACCGTCTCGGCGAGCCCGGTGACCGCCTGGATCACGTCGAACGGCGACGCGGTGCGGTCGAGCGGGATCTCCGCGCCTTCGGGCAGCCGGCCCCGACCGGCGGGCGCGATCGCGAGGTACTTCTGGCCGAGCACGGTCTTGATGCGGATCGTCGCGCTGGTCCGCTCGCCGAGGCGCACGGCGCCGTCGTCGAGGCGGAAGCGCACCCGCACGTACGGGCCGGCGGAGCCGCGCGCCAGCCCGACGCCGGTCACCTTGCCCACGCGTACGCCCGCCACGCGCACTTCGTTGCCGGGTGCCAGCCCGCTCGCGTCCCGGAACGCCGCCCGGTAGGCCGGGTCGCCGATCGACGTGATGCCGTCGAGCCGGAACGCGGCCAGCACCAGCAGCGCGAGGACGGCGAGGCTGACCGCGCCGGTGATACGGGGATGCCGCTTCATCGGGCACCCCCGGAGGTGTCGCACCGGGCCGCCGGCGAGGTGACGCCCGCCGCCGGCAGCGCGCCCGCGCCCGGCACGGTGACGCGGCCGTCGAAGTCGCAGAGGAAGAAGTTGAACCACGAGCCGTACGACGCGACCCGGGTGAGCGACTCGTACCGGCCGGGCAGCGTGCCGAGCGTGCGGTCGATGACCTCCTCGTTGCGGTTGAGCGTGCCGGCCACCTGCTCCAGCGCGGCGACGTCGCCCTTGATGGCGGGGCGGGCGTCGGTCAGCAGGTCGGCTGTGGCGCCGGTCAGCTCGCCGAGGTTGGCGACCGCCTGCCCGATCGCCTCGCGGTCGCCGGAGAGCCCGCTGACGAAGCTCTGCAGCTGGGTGATGGTGGTGTCCAGGCTCTCGTCGCGATCGGCCAGTGTGGACAGCACCCCGTTGAGGTTGGTGACCACCCGGCCGATCACCTCGTCGCGGTCGGCGAGCGTGTTGGTCAGCGAGGCGGTGCGCCGCAGCAGGCTGGTCACCGTCGGCCCCTCGCCCTGGAGCACCTGGATGATCTCGTACGCCAGCTTGTTGACGTCTTCCGGCGTGAGCGCGGTGAAGAGCGGCCGGAAGCCGTTGAACAGCGTGGTGAGGTCGAGCGCGGGCGTGGTCTGGGCGAGCGGGATCAGGCCGCCGGCGGGCAGGGGCCGCCCGTCGCCGGGTCCCTCGGCGAGCGCGACGTACCGCTGGCCGACCAGGTTGCGGTAGCGGATCTTCGCGCGGACGCCGGTGGCGAGGGGGATGTCCTCGTCCACAGTGAACTTCACCTCGGCGACCGTGTTGTCCGCGACCCGGATGCCCTCCACGCGGCCCACGCGGACGCCGGCGATGCGCACGTCGTCGCCTTCCAGCAGCCCTGTGACATCGGTGAACCGGGCCCGGTAGGCGGTGCCGCCGCCGGAGAACGAGCCGAGCGTCTGGGCCAGCATCGCGGTCAGCAGCACGGTCACCGCCGCGAAGGCGATGAGCTTGAGCAGTGGGGCACGCATCCTCATGGCGCGTTCACCACCGCTCCGCGCAGCAGCGGGCCCCACAGCAGCACCGCGATGTCGGGTACCTCGACGGGCAGGAGGCCGGTGACCGCGCTGACGATCGGCTTGATGATGTCGCGCTCCTCGGCGGTGCCGGCGGAGCCCATCTCCGGTGTGTCCGGTGGGCGCGTGCCGGCGGCGGCCGGTGTCGTCGAGGGCAGGCCGATGGGCAGCTTCGGCGTCGTGCGGTCGGCCCCGTAGTCGTAGCCGTCGTTGATGGGATGGCCGGGCGCGGGCACCGCCGGGTTGGGCAGCCCGTAGCACCGCGGACCGTTGCCGGCGCCGTACACGGGCTCGTCGCGGCCACGCTCGTACTTGCCGCCGTCCTTGGTGATCTCCAGTGTGATGTGGAACTTCCCGCCGTCGAACGACTCCTCGACCCGCGGCTGGAGCGCGACGAGGCCGCGCATCAGGCACGGGTACTCCGGCGCGTAGGCGGCCAGCAGCTCCAGCACCGGCCGGCTCACGTCGCCGAGCCGGATCAGCTGGTCGTCGTGGCGGTCGAGGAAGAGCCGGGTCGCGTCGGCCGCTCCGGTGGCGCTGGCGAGAAACGCGGAGAGCTCGGCACTCTGGTCGGCGACGGTGTTGGCGGTGACCGTGACGTCGCGCAGGATCGAGAGCAGGTCGGGCAGAGCCGCGCCGTACGCGTCGACCACTGTGGACAGCTTGCGCACGTCGTCGGCGATGACCGGCATCTGCTTGTTGAGCTCGGCCAGGTAGTCGCCGGTGCGCACCAGCGTCTGCCCGAGCTGCTCGCCCCGGCCGTCGAGCGCGGCGGCGAGCGCGCCGAGCACGGCGGCGAGCCGGTCCGGGCGGATCGACTGGAGCAGCGGCAGCGCCTCGTCGAGCACCCGCTCCAGCTCGACGCCGTTCTGGCTGCGGTCCTGCGTGATGACGGCACCGTCCCGGATCGGCGGTCCGGTGCTACCGATCAGCGCGACGTACCGCTCGCCGAAGAGCGTCTTGGGCAGCAGCCGCGCGGTCACGCCGGCCGGCACCTGACGGGCCAGCGCCGGGTCGAGGGCGAGGCGCAGCAGCGCTCCCCGGCCGTCGCTGTCGACGGACCGCACCTCGCCCACGACCACTCCGCGCAGCTTGACGTCGGCGCCCGGCGAGAGCTGCATGCCGGCCCGCTCGGCGTTGAGGGTGACCCAGGTGACCGGGGTGAACGCCTTGCGGTACTGGAGCACGGACGCGGTGAGCGCGGCGACCAGGATCAGCACGAACGCGATGCCGAGGACGCGATGTCTCATGGACGTCACCCCGCGATCCGCACGGTCGTCGTGGCGCCCCAGATGGCGAGCGAGAGGAAGAAGTCGACGATGTTGACGGCCACGATGGAGAGCCGCACCGCCCGGCCCACGGCCACGCCCACGCCGGCCGGCCCGCCCGTGGCCGTGTAGCCGTAGTAGCAGTGCACCAGCACGATGATGACGGCGAAGACGAGCACCTTGAAGAACGACCACAGCACGTCGACCGGGGGCAGGAAGAGGTCGAAGTAGTAGTCGTAGGTGCCCGCCGACTGTCCGAAGTAGAAGACCGCGATGGTGCGGGTGGCGAAGTAGCTGGAGAGCAGGCCGATCACGTACAGCGGGATGACGGCGACGAAGGCGGCGATCATCCGGGTGGTGACGAGAAACGGCAGCGACGGCACCGCCATCACCTCCAGCGCGTCCACCTCCTCGGAGATGCGCATCGCGCCGAGCTGCGCGGTGAATCCACACCCGACGGTCGCGGAGAGCGCCAGGGCGGCCACCAGCGGGGCGATCTCACGGGTGTTGAAGTAGGCCGACACGAAGCCGGTGAACGCGCTGCTGCCGATCTGGTTGAGCGCCTGGTAGCCCTGGAGCCCCACCTCGGTGCCCGTGAAGAACGTGAGGAAGCAGATGACGCCGACGGTGCCGCCCGCGACGGCGACCGCGCCCTTCCCGAAGCTCACCTCGGCGAGCAGGCGCACGACCTCGCGCTTGTACCGCCGGATGGTGCGCGGCGTCCAGGCGAAGGCCCGGAGGTAGAAGGAGAGCTGTGCGCCCAGTGTGTCCAGCACGTCACGTCCCCTTCTGCGGGACGACCTGGAAGTAGATCGCCGTGATCACGAAGTTGAGCGCGAAGAGCAGCATGAACGTGATCACCACGCTCTGGTTGACGGCCTCGCCCACGCCCTTGGGGCCGCCCTTCGCGGTCATCCCCTTGTACGAGGCGACGAGCGCCGCCACCGCGCCGAACACCAGTGCCTTGATCTCCCCCACGACCAGGTCGGGGAGCTGCCCCAGGGCCTGGAAGCTGGCCAGGTACGCGCCCGGTGTGCCGCCCTGCAGCACGATGTTGAAGAAGTAGCCGCCGCCCACGCCGACGACGTTGACGAGGCCGTTGAGCAGCACCGCGACCAGCATCGAGGCCAGCACGCGGGGCACGACGAGCCGGTGGATCGGGTCGATGCCGAGCACCTGCATCGCGTCCAGCTCTTCGCGGATCTTCCGCGCGCCCAGGTCGGCGCAGATCGCCGAGCCGCCCGCGCCGGCGATGATGAGCGCGGTCACGATCGGGCCGGCCTCGCGCACCACGGCCAGCACCGAGGCGGCACCGGTGAACGACTGGGCGCCGAGCTGGCGTACCAGCGAACCCAGCTGTAGCGCGATCACCGCGCCGAACGGGATGGAGACCAGGGCCGCCGGCAGGATCGAGACCGAGCTGATGAACCACGCCTGCTGCACGAACTCGCGCACCTGGAACGGCCGGCGCGGCAGCCCGCGCAGCGCGTCCAGGCTGAACGCGACGAAGTTGCCCGTGGCGGTGATCATCTGGCGCCCACCCCCGTCGCGAACGATCCGGCCGGCGGCTCCACACCGTTCGCCACGCACCAGGCGCCCGGCGGGTGCTCGGCCGCGCGCGGCAGGCCGTTGGAGGGGCGCAGCTGAAACGGGATCGGCGGCAGCGGAGGAAGCTCCACACCGGACTCCGCCTCGGCGCGCAGCTCGTCGGCGTCCTTCTCCTCGGCCATCCCGATCGGGCCGACCCGCTGCGCGTTGAGAAACTGCCGCACCACCGGCTCGGTGCTGGAGAGCAGCATCTCCCGCGGCCCGAACATCGCCAGGCGCCCGTGGTAGATCAGGCCGATGTTGTCCGGCACCGTCCGCGCGGTGTTGATGTCGTGCGTGACGATCAGGAACGTCGCACCGGTCTGCTGGTTGAGGTCGATGATGAGCTGGTTCAGGTAGGCCGTGCGGACCGGGTCGAGGCCGGAGTCCGGCTCGTCGAAGAGCACGATCTCCGGATCGAGCACCAGCGCCCGGGCCAGGCCGGCGCGCTTGCGCATGCCGCCGGAGATTTCACCGGGCAGCTTCTCCTCGGCGCCGACCAGCCCGACCATCTCGAGCTTCTCGCGCACCACGTCCCTGATCTGCGACTCAGTGCGGCGGGTGTGCTCGCGCAGCGGGAAGGCCACGTTGTCGTAGATGTTCATCGAGCCGAAGAGCGCGCCGTCCTGGAAGAGCACCCCGAAGAGGCGGCGCACCTCGTAGAGCTTGCGCTCGGAGAGCCGGGTCAGATCGTTCCCCTCGATCCAGATCGACCCGCGGTCCGGCCGCAGCAGGCCGACGAGCGTTTTCAGGAAGACCGACTTGCCGGTGCCCGATGGGCCGAGAAGCACGGAGATCTCGCCGGTGGGCAGGGTCAGGCTCACGTCCGACCAGACCGCTTGGCGGCCGAATGACTTGGTCAGCCCCTCGACCCGCACCTCGACACCCACGTCTGTTGCATCGGCCCGCCGCCGTGTCGCGTAACAGCGAATTTCCTCCGGTGGCCATTTGGGCTGCTCACCGGTACGGTGCGTGGTTGACCCATCGGTAACCGAAAGTGCGCTCTCCCACGTCATGACGGCAATGATCGATCCGGAGCTCGTCGCCCGCGCCGCGAGGCGCGACTCCGCGGCGACGTCCGCGCTGCTCACGGCGCTGCGCCCAGGCCTGGTCCGGTACTGCCGGGCGCGGCTGGGCCGCATCGGCGGCGCGTACACGACGGCCGACGACGTGGCGCAGGAGGTCTGCCTCGGCGTGTTGCGGGCGCTGCCCCGTTACCGGGAGGAGGGTCGCCCGTTCTCCGCGTTCGTGTACGCCATCGCCGCCAACAAGGTCGCCGACGCCCAGCGCGCCGCGATCCGCGACTCGTCCGCGATGTCCACCTCCGAGGAGGTGCTGGACCGCCCGGACGCCGCGCCCGGCCCCGAGCAGCAGGCCGTCTCCACCGACCTCGCCCGCCGCCTGTCCGCGCTGCTCGACCGCCTCCCGCAGGCACAGCGCGAGATCATCCTGTTACGCGTCGCGGTCGGGCTCCCCGCCGAAGAGGTCGGCGAGGTCATGGGCATGTCCGCGGCGGCCGTCCGGGTCGCGCAGTCCCGGGGGCTGGCCAGGCTGCGTACGCTGGCCGGGAGTGCGCTGGACGAGGTGAGCGCGGCATGACCGATCGGGGCAAGGGCGAGCAGCCGGTATCGGTGGCACAGATCGCCGCCGACGACCGGCTGCTGGACGCGCTCGGCCGCGGCGAGCCGCTCGACGACGACCTGGCCGCCGACCCCGCCGCCACGATGCTGGCCGCCTGGCGCGCCGACTTCGACGCCGCCGCCCTGGACGACGACGCCTGGGACGCCTCGCACGACGACTGGGACGCCGCGCTGGACGACGACGGGGACGCCGCGGAGCCCGCCCCGCCGCCCGCCGGCGACCCCCGGCGCAAGCGGCGGCTGGTCCAGGCGATCCTGGGCGCCGCGGCGGCCGCCGTCGTCGCGGTCGGGCTCGCGATTTCGGCGCATCAGGCCGAGCCGGGCAGCGTGCTGTGGGAAGTGTCCAAAGTGGTCTATCCGCAGCGGGCCGAGGTCAAGGCCGCGGAGAAGGCGATCGCGGACGCCCGCACGGCCTTGTCCGAGGGCCGTCCCGCCGACGCGCGGGCGCTGCTGGCCACCGCCGCCGAGCACATCGCCCGCATCGACGATCGCGGCACGGCCGCACGGCTCCAGGCCGAGGTGGACGCCCTCCTCCGCGACCTCGCCGCGGCGATCGCACCGCCACCGCCCGCGAGCCCGGCGCCCGGCATCTCCACGCCGCCGCCCGCACCGCGGACCAGCGAGTCGGCCCCGGCGGGCGGCTCGGACACCAACCCCAACCCGCCGCCGGAGGAGGGCGCGCCGGACCCGGAGCCGTCGGAGTCGTCAGGCGGCCTGCTCCCGGGCCTGCCGCTGCCGACCCCGCTGCTCCCGCTGCCGCCCATCCCGCTCCCCACGCTGCCCCCGATCCTCCCGGGCGGCGACTGACCCTCCGGTCAGCGGTGCGCGTCGAGCATCGGCGCGGTCGTCATCCGCCTGGCCCATCCCTCACCTCCCGGTGGTCGACGGGGGTGGTGTCGACCAGCGCCGTACCGCCGGTATTCGCGACGCCTAGGGCGTGTTTCATAAGGGTCGGTCGAGCCGAGGCGGAGTCCAGGCGGCGGTCCGGGGGTGCCGGGCGGAAGGTCGCATACCGGTGTTGTATGTGGCCTTTCGTCCGGTGCCGCCGGTCGTCGTCTGGGCCCGCCGCAGGCCGGCCATGCCCTTATGAAACACGCCCTAGGGCATGAACCGGCGCAGCTCAACTACTCGCGGGCTTCGTCACTCACGTTCATCGACTGAGGGAATGGCCGTCGAGGCGGTAGGTCGAGTCCTGGCGGATGGCCGACCTGTGCTGGACGAGCACGTCCTGTCTGCGGTGCGAGGTTGACTTAGAGAACTCGGTTGGCGAGCTAGATCTGAGAGCGTCCGACCATCACTTCCGCGGGCCGGATGATCAATAGTAGGCAGCAGTCTCTCCACCGCTGGCGCCTTCCTGTCCAAGTGCGGGGCCCTGCGGAGGGCGTCCCTGTTGAGCAGTGACCGCCGTCAAGGTACTGCGTCACGTCGGACCCGACGCCAACATTTGTTGGCGCCAATTCCGGTCGCAGTCGTGGCAGTGTGACAGCGAAACGAGCCCCCACGGACCGACGCTGTGCTGACCCTTCTTCAGGTCCCGGTCTCGTCCGCCACCAGAACTGCCCGGCGGTACGCTGCGTCTCCACCCGTCCGAACCGGCCCGCGACCCAGCCCAGCACTCGTCAAACACCGTCCGCCAACCGGCAAGGTCTATCCTATGTCCTGCGGCCTCCGCCCGATCCTTAGCTTAGTTAATTGACTCCACAAGCCATTGATGATCACGCGGTGACCGCAGCCACTCCAGCACCGACCAGCTACGTCACGAAGCGCCCCTGCCGCATAAAGAATCTAGCGACCGAAGATCGCTAGATTGGCGTTGACACGCCATAGATGCATTGCTATTCTTCGAGATGCTACCATGGGAGGCTCGGACGGCTCCTCAGACGTGCAAGAATGTCTCGTGTGAGTGAATGGCAACGGGTTCTGTCATGCAGTTGTCGGTTTGTCGATTCCCAGACGATCAAAACTTCGGACCATCGCCCTAGACTGTCCGGGAAAGGCAATGAGAGGGTTCTCGATCACATCCCCTCTTGTTGCATCGTCAAGGCGCACTCATCCACTCTGGACCGCTGTTGACAACTCTTCGATTTGTGCCTATCGCCATGCGTATAGAATGTGGGGGTCTGGGACAATGATCGTTTTGGGAATTAGTGGCGGTCACGATGCAAATTGGTGCGTAGTCAAGGATGGGGTCCTCTTAGGTGCCTTTGAAAAGGAACGCTTTAATCGAAGGCGTCACGCACGAGGAGAAGTTGCCTCCTTGGTTCCCGGGACACTCTCGCGGCTTGGCCTGTCCGTTAGGGATATCGACGTTGTGGCCACAAGCGAGCCTGTCCACCAGGGTGGAAATCCCGGACTGCGTCGTATGGCCGGCAAGACATACGAACGTATTGATGAATTCGAGATCCAGATTGTTGAACTGCTCGGCAGGACGCTTCCGTGTGTCTCGATTCCCCACCACGTTGCCCACGCTGCGTATGCGCGCTATACAAGCCCGTTCCAGGAAACGGTGGCGATTACGTGGGACGGAGGGGGAGACTATTTTACCTTGGACGCCTACTCCTCAACAACGGTGTCGACCTGGCGCGGAGGGAGGATGGAGTGGATTGATCGCCTACCAAACGTAGACTATGGCAGCTTGTGGTTCACATACTCTCGTTCCATATTCCGGGATCCCCGCACTGCCGGCAAACTAATGGGCCTCGCCGCATACGGAAGCCCGACTCTTCTTGACGAGTTTCGTGCCCACTATGTTATGACTATCTACGAGCGCGGCCCCTTTGTTGGCGCAAGCGTCCTAAGGAGTTGTTGGCCGGAGTACGAAAACCCGCCATTTGTTCAATCGCATTTGACCTGGGAAGACCACCACGCCCAGGACATCGCATTCGCTGTGCAAGCGATCACGACTGAAGCCGGCGTTTCATTGGCTCGCACAGTAAGAGAACTGACGGGTGCGAACAACCTGGTCGTCGCTGGCGGCGTCGCTTTGAACGGCTACATGAATACCTCGATCCGTCGCGAGGCGGGCTATCGCGATGTATCCATCCCGCCCGCTGTCGACGATGGAGGTATCTCAGTCGGCTCCGCGCTGTTCGCGACGCATCACGTCTTCGAGGTTCCGTTCCGACCGAACGACGGGTTCGACTGGGCCACGGTGGGAATGTGGTGGGACGAGGAAGAAGTCCGGAATGTCCTGGAAACTCACGGGCTCACCTACTCAAAAATAGCCTCTGAGGATGCGATTGATGAGGCCGCCAGAGGCATCGCTCGCGAACAGATAGTCGCGTGGTTCGATGGCCGGGCAGAGCATGGACCGAGAGCGCTTGGATCGCGAAGTCTGCTGTCAGCGGTACACAAAGACTCTCTTCGGCTTCGTCTCAACAAAGAGGTAAAATATCGGGAGCCGTTTCGCCCAGTTGCGCCAGTCGTGCCGGCTGCACGCGCGCAGGACTATTTCGATCTGGACTGGGAAAGTCCGTACATGATGTACATCGTTCCGGTGACAGACCGCTCAGTGACCGAATGTCCCGCAATCGTACACGTTGACCGAACGGCGAGAGTGCAGACGGTACGAGATGACTCTCCTTTTGGGCAGATAGCCAACGCTCTGCAGTCTATGGAGTCTCCTCCAATGTTTGTCAACACATCCTTCAATGTGAAGTCACCCATCGTCAACTCGCCAACGGACGCCATCAGGACATTTCTCTCACAGAAGATCGATATGCTCTACATTCAAGGACATCTGGTAAAGCGCCCTTGAAGCAAGGACCACCGTCGCCGGCTGGACCATACGTGGCGACATTCACCTTCTGGTGGGCGCGAGTTCCGTCCTCAGGCGCCTTGGCTGCCATGACCAGCGCCGCGCCACCCAGGCGCCGCCGCGCACGAGAGGAGAGCGACATCATGGAGATCGTGAGAAAGGAGCCGTCCGCGAAAGGGGCGGCGGAGAAGTTCACCGGCGACGTCTGGTTCGACACCCTCGCCCTAGGCAATGGGCCGTCACGGCTGCGGATCAACATCGGCCACTTCACGCCGGGCACGCGTACCTTCTGGCACAGCCACGCGGTGGGGCAGACGCTGCACGTCACCGACGGCGTGGGGCTGGTGCAGGCGCGCGGCGGCGAGGTGGTCGAGATCCATCCCGGGGACACCGTCCACACCCCGCCGGGGCAGTGGCACTGGCACGGCGCCGCGCCCGACCGCTTCATGAACCAACTGGCCATGTGGGAGACCCTCGGCGAGGGTGCGGGGCCGGACATCGAGTGGGGCGACCCGGTCACGGACGAGGAGTACGGCGGCCAGTAAGCAGACAGGGAGCGCGGCGGCTCGTCCCTAGCCCTGGTCTTTCGCTAATTGTTGATCAAGGCTTTGGCAAGACTTGTTGATCTTCGTTGGTGGTCAACCGCGGTGAGGTATGTCGATGGCCCGACGCGGCGGCCGGGTTCCTCCATGGGCTGCTGGTCGGGACAGGCGGTGCTGTTCAGGTGACGGGTTGGGGCAGTGCGGCCAGCCGGTCGAAGGCGGTGACGAGTTCGTCGGCCCAGGGCCAGTGTTCAGCGATGCGTAGCCGTGTGCGGCGGGCGGAGCGGGTGATGCGGGCGGCCACGTGCAGAAGCCGGTAGCGCAGCTTCTTGGGTTCGGCGAGCGCGAGGTCGCCGTCCAGCAGCAGGTGTTGGGCCCAGGCGAGCAGGTCGATCGCGGTCAGGGTGAGTTCGAGCCAGGCGGCGTTGATGGCGAACTCACGGGAGGGCAACCGGCGCAGCCCGGTGTCCTTACTCGTGCGGATGCGGTCTTCAAGGAGAGAAGTTCACTGCATCGGTAGATGGTGTTGATGCTGGTAGGGCGCCGATCATTGGGGTGGATGCCCTGCTTGAGCTGGTCGCGGTTGTCAGTTGTTTGCGGGGCCGGTCCTCCGGTGGTGGGGGTGAGGAGGGTTCAGCATGGACGGTGAGCGCGTCGGGTGGGTGCCTCCCTCGCGGCGGGTCGGGTGGATCTGCCGCGGTGGGAGGAGATTCCGGAGTTTGCCAGGTTGTTGGTGATCCGCCGGTTGGCGGTGTTGCTGGCCCGGCGGGCGGCGGATCGTCCGGTGCTGACGGCGGGTGCGATGCCGGAAGCGGGCGGTGAGTGTGGTGAGCCTGCGGGACTGGGATCGCCGGCCGGGCAAGGTCACGGTGGAGCATTGTGATCGGCTGGCGGTGGTGTATGTGCGGCAGTCGACGTTGCGGCAGGTCCATGAGAACACCGAGTCGGCGAAGATGCAGTACGCGTTGGTGGAGCGGGCGGCAGCGCTTGGGTGGGTGCCGTCGCGGATCGTGGTGATCGACGAGGACATGGGTCACTCGGCCGGCGGCGGGCAGGACCGTCCCGGGTTCACGCGGTTGGTGTCCGAGGTCGGGCTCGGGCATGTGGGTGTGGTCATCGGGATCGAGATGTCCCGGCTGGCGCGCTCGGGCCGGGACTGGCACCAGCTGCTCGAGTTGTGTGCGTTGTCGCGGACGCTGCTGGCCGATCCGGACGGGGTCTACGACCCGGCGGACCACAACGATCGGCTGCTGCTGGGGTTGAAAGGCACTATCAGCGAGGCCGAACTGTATTTGATCAAGTCACGGATGTGGGGCGGTCGGCTGGCCAAGGCTCAGCGTGGGGAGTTGGGGATCGATCCGCCGGCCGGTTATGTCCGGCGACCGGGCGGCGGGATCGTATTGGACCCGGACGCGCAGGTCCGCGAGGTGATCCGGCTGGTCTTCGCGAAGTTCGAGGAGTTGGGGACCCTGCACGCGGTGTTGTCCTGGCTGGTGGCCCACGGGATCGAGCTCGGCGTCCGTCAGCTGCAGGGACCGGAGCGTGGGGAGCTGGGCTGGCATCGCCCGAACCGCACGATCCTGCGGAACATGATCCGTAATCCGATCTATGCCGGGATCTACGCCTACGGCCGTAAGCGCAGCGAGTTCCGCGCGGGGCGCCGCCGCGAGCGGGTCCTCAACGACCCGGCTGACTGGCTGGTGTTCTTGCCGGACCGTCTTCCGGGGTATATCAGCATCGAGCAGTGGCGCCGTAATCTGGTCAAGTTGGAGGCCAACCGTAGTACTGCGGCCACGCCCGGATCGGCTCGAACGGGGTCGGCGTTGCTGTCCGGGCTGGTGCACTGCGGCCGGTGCGGCAAGCGGATGACGGTCGGCTACCGCAGCGACAGCGCCGATCGGAGCCGGCATATCTACCGCTGCGATTGGGAGCAGGCCCACTACGGCGGGAACTGCTGTCAGCAGTTGGTCGGTGCCTGTCTGGATGAGTACGTCGCCGTCCAGGTCTTGGCTGCGATGGCACCGGCCAGCCTGGAGGTGTCGCTGGCCGCGTTCGCCCAGGTCGAAGCCGACCGCACCGCGTTGGAAAGGATCTGGGCGCAGCGGCTGGAACGCGCGGACTAGGAAGCCGACCAGGCCCGACGC